>ERZ1026776.24-NODE-24-length-110100-cov-19.433577_pt1 | contig 110100 bp, 106 predicted proteins | sample MGYA00380125_ERZ1026776 | MGnify/ENA primary metagenome ERZ1026776 (study PRJEB33269, sample SAMEA4719761) | human gut metagenome | biome: human-associated habitat; feature: organic feature; material: feces | place: Cameroon | collected 2013-10 ...
CATCACCAGCGCAAAAAACGGTAATGTCCAGCATTCATTTAGATTTCTAACCCATGGCTCCCAGCCACATTCCTCAAATATTCCTTCGGATCGCCATTCAGAATCAAATCAGCATAGCCCAGCGGGTCATTCCAGCGGGTCATTATAGATAAGATAATCCAACTCCGACCTCTGCGCCATAGTCACGTCCAGCGCATCCTCGACCCCGGCGCAGTCGATGGAAATTTTTCTCCCATCCCGGAGCAGCAGTTCCACGCACCCGGTGTCCATGTTAAACTTACAGACTCTTTCATCGTACTTCATGTTCGTGTCCTTTCTGCCTTACGGCACCTTTACAGTTGTGACTTTCGTTACACGGTTTTTCTGATAAGGTTTTGGACACACAGCCGTCGGGAAGGAGCCTTCATTTTGTTTTCCGAAGAAAACAAAAAATCCGAACCCTTCTCCTATCGAGAAAAGGTTCGGATTTTCATTGTTTGGTGCGGATAAGAGGACTTGAACCTCCACCGAGTTGCCCCGATTAGAACCTGAATCTAACGCGTCTGCCAATTCCGCCATATCCGCATATTCTGTTTTCGTTCGAGCCGTGTCGCTCGGAACGATAGTAATTATACCATGGAATCCGGAAATGTCAAGCGGGATTTTCAAATTTTTTCAACAAAAATTGCGGGCAAAATTTTTGTGCTCAAATGAGGACGATGGGGCGAAATTTTCGGAAAAATATGGTACAATAAAACACAGACTGCCCGCGACAGCTTTGCGGGCAAAAAACAAGGGAATGAGGAAACCGCAATGTTCAACGTTTTGATCTTCATCATCGGTGCGAGCATCATGTTTTATATGGGGCTGCGCAGCATTCTGGCGCGGCGGCGGCTGCGCGAAAAGGGCGAAAAGGTCACAGCCCGGGTCGCGGGAACGGTGCAGGGCCGGGACGGACAGGCCTATGTGCTGGAATTTGAGACGGCGGGCGGAAGCCACCGGCTCCACTATCCTAAGGCTGCCAAAGGTAAAGGGTTTGCCGAGGGAGCCAGCGTTACCTTATATTATGACCCCGAGGACCTCGAAAAAATGTACGTCGAGGGCGACCGCGCTGTGCTGGGCGCCGAGGTGCTCTACTTCGGGCTGGCGGTGGTGCTGCTGGTGCTGATGGCTGGATTTATCCGGTAAGGAGGAAGAACGATGCAGTTGGAACATTTTGGAATGGCAGAGCCGGGAGACTGCCGGGTGGTGTTCTCGGCCAGCGCCGAAGAACTGGAACGGGCCGTACAGGCAGAGCAGTCTGCACCGAACGCGCCCACAGACGAGGAAGAGCTTCTGACCGCGGCGGTGAACCGCGCGATTTTGGAAGGTTTTTCCCCGCTGTACGCAGAATTGGTGGAAAAACAGCATCTCGTCCCGGTGACGGACCCCGATTTTGAGCTGCTGGCGGTGAACCGTGCAGAGGGCTTCCGGGCGGGGGCGGAGTTTTTCTGTCTGCCGCCGCTGGAGCTGGGCAAAGACACCGGTTTTGTCCAGCCCATCGAGCCGCGGCCCATCCGGCGGCTGACCTTGGAGCTGGAGATCAACCGCCATCACGGCGACGAGGACCGCGCCGCCGACGAAGCGGGCAAGAAGGCCCTGCGGGAGCGGGTGGCCCGGGAGATCTACAAGACCCGCTGTACACAGGCGGAAAAGCTGGCCGAACGGGAGCTGGTCTATCAGCTGGGCGGCGAGGTGAAAGGCGCTCTGCCCAAGCAGCTGGTGGCCGGAAACTACTTTGCTGAGCAGCGGGAGTTCAACCTGCGGCTTCAGGCGAACAACGTCAACTTTGACCAGTACCTGAAGGTGCGGAATCAGACGGTCGAGCAGTTCCGCGCGGAGCTTCACGCACAGGCGGAACAAAAGATGCGCGGGCGGCTGGGTCTGCTGCTGGTGGCGGAGCGCGAGGGCCTTTGGCCTACCGAAGCGGAGGTGCAGGAAGCGCTTTCGAACTGGAAAGGGGAGCGGACCTTCCCCTCTAACGATGCGCGGAAACTGCGGCAGGGCATTGCCAGCCAGCGGGCGGCGGCCTTTGTGCGGGCGCATTCGACCCTGACGCCCCCGCCCAGCGAGCCGGTGGTCGTGGAAGCGGCAGAATAAGGGGAAATTCCCATGGGAAGGTATTTGAAAAACCACGCAAAAAAGAATATCCTGACCATCATTCAAAGCGGGCTGGTCATTATTTTGATCGTTCTGGTCGGCCTGATGATGCTTTAGATCCGGAATCTGCAGGGCACGGCGCGGGTCCTGAACTACGCCGGTCTGGTGCGCGGCGCGGTCCCAGCCAAGGATTTCGTGGGCCGGTACGGCGGCGATGAATTTATCGCCATCCTCTACCAGACCGACCGCCGGGGCGTGAAAAACGTTCTGCAGACCCTCTTTGATGCCGCCGACAAGTATATGTACACCAACAAACAGCGCGAAAAGTTGGGCCGTCAGGACTAAACAAGCGAAAAAATAAGACCCAATGCATCTCCCTCCAAGAGGAATGATGCATTGGGTCTTTTCAGCTTCTGGGGAAGATCAGGTCTCCACGCCCTCGAACTGGCTGTTGTACAGCTTGGCGTAGAAGCCGCCCTGTGCCAGCAGTTCGTCGTGATTGCCCTGCTCGACGATGTGGCCGTCCTTCATGACAAGGATGACGTCGGCTTCACGGATGGTGGACAGGCGGTGCGCCACGATGAAGCTCGTGCGACCCTGCATCATCCGGGCGAATGCGGCCTGAATGCGCACTTCAGTGCGGGTATCGATGGAGGAAGTTGCCTCGTCCAAAATCAGCATGGGCGGCAGACAGAGCATGACGCGGGCGATGCAGAGCAGCTGCTTCTGGCCCTGACTGATGTTGCCGCCGTCCTCTGCGATGACGGTATCATAGCCGTTGGGCAGACGGCGGATGAAGCTGTCTGCGTGGGCTGCTTTGGCGGCCGCGATGATCTCTTCGTCGGTGGCGTCGGGCTTGCCGTAGGCGATGTTCTCACGGACCGTTCCGGCGCGCAGCCAAGTGTCCTGCAGGACCATGCCGTAGCTGCCGCGCAGGGAAGCGCGGGTCACATCCCGGATGTCGTCGCCCGCGACCTTGATGGAGCCGCCGTTGACATCATAGAACCGCATGAGCAGGTTGATGAGGGTGGTCTTGCCGCAGCCGGTGGGGCCGACGATGGCGATGCGCTGGCCGGGTTTGACGTCCAGCGTCAGGCCCTCGATGAGGGGACGGTCGGGCAGGTAGCGGAAGGAAACATCGTTCAGTTCCACATGGCCGTCCGGCTGCAGGACCTTGGCGTTCTCGGCTTCGGGGATCTGGTCCTCGGCGTCCAGAAGCTCGAATACGCGGGCCGCACAGGCAAGTGCATTCTGCAGTTCGGTGACGACGCCGGAAATTTCGTTGAAAGGCTTGGTGTACTGGTTGGCGTAGTTCAGGAAGATGCTCAGCTGACCGATGGTGATGCCGCCTGCGACCGCATACAGTGCACCGACCAAGCCGACGCCCGCATAGACGATGTTGTTGACGAAGCGGGTGGCGGGGTTGGTCATGCTGGAATAGAAGATGGCCTTCAGACTGACGTTCTGCAGACGGCCGTTCACGTCGTCAAAGGCGGCGAGGCTCTCGGCCTCATGGCCAAAGGCCTGAACGACCTTCTGGCCCTCGATCATCTCGTTCACCAGTGCGGTCTGCTCGCCGCGGACGGTGCTCTGGCTCTGGAAGTAACCGTAGCTCCGCTTGGCAAGGAAGCTGGCCACCACAAGGCTGAGCGGGGTGATGCAGACCACGACCAGCGTGATGAGAACATTCTCCTTCAGCATGAACAGCAGGGTCCCAAAGATGGTCAGCAGACCGGAGAACAGCTGGGTGAAGCCCATCAGCAAGCCGTCTGCAAAGGTGTCCACGTCAGCGACCATGCGGCTGACGATGTCTCCGGAGGGGTGGCTGTCAAGGTAGGAGAGGGGAAGGGTCTGGATCTTCCGCAGGGCGGCATTGCGCAGGTCGCGGCTGACGGAGAAGGTGATGCGGTTGTTGCAGACGCTCAGCAGCCACTGGGCGAACGCCGCCACGATGGCCACAATGACGATCTGTTCGACGATGCGCAGCACGCCGGCAAAATCGACGCTGCCCTTGCCGAGCATCAGATCGATGGCGTTGCCGCAGAGGATGGGGATATACAGCTGTGCGCCGACGCTGACCGCAGCAACGATCAGGCTGCACACCACGAACAGGCTGTACGGACGGATTTTTTCGAGGACCCGGTGAAGCGTCGCCTTGCGCTGTTCAGGGGTCAGCTTGCTTTTTGCTTTTGCACTCATTTCTGCGCATCCCCTTTCTTGAACTGGCTGGCGTAGATCTCCTCATAGACCGGGCAGGTGGTCAGCAGCTCGGCGTGCTTGCCGATGCCGACCAGCTTGCCGTCGTCGAGGACGAGGATCTGGTCGGCGTGCTGCAAGCTGGCGGCGCGCTGGCTGACGATGAACACGGTCAGGCTGCCGGGAAGAGCGGCCAGAGCCTTGCGCAGGGCGGCGTCGGTGGCGTAGTCCAGCGCGCTGGCGCTGTCGTCGAGGATCAGGATGTCGGGCTTGCCGACCAGTGCGCGGGCGATGGTCAGGCGCTGCTTCTGTCCACCGGACAGGTTGCGTCCGCCCTGCTCCACCGGCTCGTCCAGCCCAAGGGGCTTCGACTTGACGAATTCAGCGGCCTGTGCCGTTTCCAGTGCGGCCCACAGGTCGTCGTCGGTGGCGTTCTTGTTGCCCCACAGCAGGTTGGAACGGATGGTCCCGCCAAAGAGCTGGGCTTTCTGCATGACGACGCTGACGCCGCCGCGCAGGGCCTCACGGGGATAGTCCTGTGCCGGACGGCCGAAAATTTCCACAGAACCTTCGGTGGCATCGTAGAAGCGGGGGATCAGGCTGATGAGGCTGGATTTGCCGCTGCCCGTGCCGCCGATGACGCCGATGGTCTGGCCGCGCTTGGCCGTGAAGCTGATGTCCGACAGGCTGGGTGCGCCCGCACCTGCGTAGGTCAGGCTGACGTGGTCAAAGCGGACTGCGTCGTCGGCCTTGTCGGCGGCGACCGTGCCCTTCAGCTCGGCAGGGAACTCCATGCCGGGTTCGGTGTCCAGAACGGCCTGAACGCGGCTGGCGCAAGCCAGTGCCTTGCTGACCTGAACGATCAGGTTGGCCAGTTTGACCAGCTCGACGAGGATCTGGTTCATGTAGTTCACCAGCGCGATGACATCGCCGGAAGCCATGCCGCCTACGTTGATCTCGATGCTGCCGACATACAGCAGGGCCACGATGGCGAAGTTGATGATCACATAAGTCAGCGGACTCATCAGGGAGGAGATGTGGCCGACGTGGAGCTGCATCTTGGTCAGCAGATCGTTGGCGGACTCAAAGCGGTCGATCTCACTCTTTTCCTTGTCGAAGGCGCGGACGACGCGCACGCCGGTCAGGTTCTCGCGGGTCAGGCCGAGGACGCGATCCAGACGGGTCTGCGCGGTCTTGTAGAGCGGGTTGGTGATGACCATGACGCCGAACACGACGATGGACAGCAGCGGGATGGCGACCACGAAGATCCATGCCGCCCGCGCATTGACCGTAAAGGCCATGATCATCGCACCGAACACGACGAACGGGCTGCGCAGGAACAGGCGGAGGAACAGGTTCAGGCCGCTCTGCACCTGATTGATGTCGCTGGTCATGCGGGTGATGAGGGTGCTGGTCCCGAGGGTGTCCATCTCGGTAAAGCCAAGCTTCTGGATGTGCTCGAACAGAGCATGGCGCAGAGAGGTGGAGTAGCCCACGGCGGCCTTGGCGGAAAAATACTGGGCCGTCAGGCTGCAGGTCAGACCGATGATGGCGAGGAGCAGCAGGATGCCGCACCGCACAAGGATATAGTGCAGGTCGTGTGCTGCAATGCCGACGTTGACGATGTCTGCCATGACCAGAGGAACAAACAGGTCAAACGTGGCTTCCAGCATCTTGAACAGCGGCGCAAGCACGGCCTCGCGCTTGTAGCCGTTCAAGTAGGTAAGCAGTTTGTTCAAAGCGAACGTCTCCTTTTCAAAGATTCTAATAGGTAGGGGGTGCTGCAATTTTTTATTATAGCGAATCATGCGCGAAATTGCTATCGTTTTGGAAAAATAAACCGGCGAAAGGACCGCCGCCCGGGAATTTGCGCCAACAAAACGGATATGGATTGTGAAAGTTGGAAAATGCTGTTATAATGATTCTGTTATGACTGAGAAAAGAAGGGTGAGACACATGGCATACGAGAAAGGAGCACGGCGGTTCCGTCCGGTGGGAACAAAACGGAAAAAGACCGCTCCGAAATACGGCCCGGTGGGCACGGGATGCCCGGTCGTGGAACAGGCTGTGGAGCGGCTCTACCGCGAACAGAACGAGACGCATTTCTGGAACCTGATGAATGCCCTGAACTATGCGCTGGAGCTGAAAACGAGGGTGCTCATCCCGCTGGATGCCGCTGCCGACCCGCAGAGCGGGACCGCCCCGTGGGCCGAACTGCCTATCCCGGAAGAAAAGGCCGAGGGGCTTGCGCCGTGGCTCCTGCACACCCGGAAAGAGAAAAATTATCTGCCGCTGTTCACGTCGGTCCGGACCGCTACGGCGGAAAAATCTACCGCGACCCGCCCGGTGGCCGAACGCGGGATGCGGGAAGCCATGGAATATGCGCTGAACACCGAGGGCATCGATGGCGTGGTCATCGACCCGTGGACGAATTCGGCCACGCTGGATGTGTCTATTTTGAACGGTCTGCTCCGTGCAGAGCGGGGGACGGAAGGCCCCGGCGTGGAAGAACTGGACGCGGGCTATGATGCCGCCCGGGAGGGAAACTGGGCCGAAGCGTCCCAGCACTACGAAAAGGCTGCAGAGATGGGCAATGCCGAAGCGCTGGCCCTGCTGGGCGACTGCCTGTATCAGGGGCGCGGCGCACGGAAGAGCAAAGTTCAGGCCCGCCGTCTCTGGAAAAAGGCAGCGGATTCCGGCGAAGTTCAGGCGATGATCGCCCTCGGCGACGACTGCACAGAATCCGGGAAAGAGCTGGCCGCCGCATTGCAGTATTACCGCTGGGCGCAGAAAACGGCCCTTGGGATGCCGGATGTGGCCTATACGCCCCAAATTCGGCTCCGCATCGCCCAGACCGAAACGCGGTTCCTCTCCCGGAAAAAGGCACTCGTTCAGCTGGCCGAAGCCGAACAGGGCTTCCTCATCCAGCTGGAAGAGGGTGCGCCGGATGCGGAAACTTGGCTGGACGAAACGCGCCGGACCATCCAAGAACTGCTGGCCGAGGAAGCCTGAGCCGCACAAAACACAGTTTCTTTACATTTGTTCTACGGAATCGTCATAGGAAACCGGTAAGATATTTTTGGAAAAATTCTGCGCCGAAGAAAAGAGGACAAGCACTATGAGCAAAGTAATCGGAATCGACCTTGGAACGACCAATTCCTGCGTGGCAGTCGTCGAGGGCGGAAAACCTGTGGTCATTGCGAACGCGGAGGGCGAACGCACTACCCCCAGCGTCGTGGCCTTTACCAAGGACGGCGAACGTCTGGTGGGCGGCGCGGCCAAGCGTCAGATCGCAACCAACTCCGGCCGCACCATCTCCAGCATCAAGCGCCACATGGGTTCCGATTACCGGGTGCACATCGACGGAAAGGACCTGACCCCGCAGGAGATCAGCGCCATGATCCTGACCAAGATCCGCCGCGACGCAGAGAGCTATCTGGGTGAGCCGGTGACCGAAGCCGTCATCACGGTCCCCGCCTATTTTGACGACAGCCAGCGCAAGGCCACGCAGGATGCGGGCCGCATTGCGGGCCTGAATGTTCTGCGCATCATCAACGAGCCGACCGCTGCCGCTGTGGCCTACGGTTTGGACAACGAAGCACCGCAGAAAATTCTGGTCTATGACCTCGGCGGCGGCACGTTCGATGTCTCTATTATTGAAATTGAAGATGGGACCTTCACGGTTCTGGCGACCGGCGGTGATACCCGTTTGGGCGGCGACGATTTCGATGAGCGCATCGTGGAATACGCGGTGGCGGAATTCAAAAAGTCGGACCGCATCGACTTGACCCGCGACCCTGCCGCGATGGGCCGCCTGAAAGAGGAAGCCGAAAAAGCCAAGAAAGAGCTGTCCAGTGCCCCGTCGGCACAGCTGAATCTGCCCTTCATCGCGGTGGGCAAAGACGGTCCCCATCATTTGGACCTGACCATCACCCGCCCGCAGTTTGAGATGATGACCGGCGACCTGCTGGCCCGGACCGTTCAGCCGGTGCAGAATGCCCTGCGTGATGCGGGCATCTCGGCCAGCCAGCTGGGCAAGGTCCTTCTGGTGGGCGGCAGCACCCGGATGCCCGCCGTGGAACGGCAGGTCAAGGAGCTGCTGGGCCGTGAACCCAGCCATAGCCTGAACCCGGACGAATGCGTTGCCATGGGCGCAGCCGTGCAGGGCGGCTTGCTGCAGGGCGGCGGAAAGCTGGCCGGCGCAACCGGAGCCGCCGCACAGGGGCTTGTTTTGATGGACGTGACGCCACTGACCCTTTCCATCGAGACGCTGGGCGGCGTCGCGACCCCACTTATCACCCGCAACAGCATGATCCCGACCCGCAAGAGCCAGATCTTCACGACGGCCCGCCCGATGCAGACCAGCGTGGAGATCAACGTACTGCAGGGTGAACGCCATTTTGCGCGGGACAACAAGAGCCTTGGCAAGTTCAAGCTCAATGGCATCCGCGCCAGCTTCTCGTCCAAGCCGCAGATCGAAGTCACGTTCGATATCGACGTCAACGGCGTTGTGAAAGTCTCCGCAAAGGACCTCGGCACGGGACGGGAACAGAATATCACCATCACGGGCAGCACGAACCTGTCCGAAAATGAGATCCAGCGCGCCATGGCCGATGCTGCCGCCTACGAGGAAGAGGACAGCCGCCGCAAGGAGCGCTTGGAGCTGCACAATCAGGCCGAAGTGCTGGCCTATAAGGTGGATGAGGCCCTTTCCAAGTGCAAAAAAGAACTGGACAAGGATGAAAAGAACCGCATCAAGGCCGACCTTTCGGATCTGCGCCGCTGTCTGCGGAAGGATAAGCCTGAAAAGATGAACGAGACGGAAGAGACGAATCTCCGTCAGGCAAAAGAAAAACTGGAAGCCAGCGCCAACCACCTGATGATGCTCTATACCAGCGAGCAGGGTGGAAATGATTCTAACGGTGATCTGTAAAAAACTGCCGGTGTTCCGCAGGACATCGGGGTATTTCCGAACAAGTGTCCGACGGGTGGGACCCTGTTGCCGAAGGCAATAGGGCGGGGTATGGAATCCCTGCAACAACGACGACTGCTGCCAGTGGCAGAAACAAGGAGGAGCTGTTGGGGCCGCGGCCAGCGAGACGCAAGCAACGCGAAGCGGCTGCTGGGAGCCGCAACCCGTACTCACTTGTGAGGAAATGCACCGAATGCCCTGCATACGCAAACTGCTGAATCAACGCAAAAGGGGCTGTTGCACATCGTTTTAGCCGAAAGTGCAGCAGCTATTTTTAAAATCAAACGTATAATCAAACAATTCAAAAAAGCATGTGCATCACAAATCCATCGAAAATTTCTGATTTTCGAGAAAATTTGTTGCACATGCTTTTGTTTTGGGGATTGATACTGTTTGATTCTTACGCCTATTCGTACAAAAATAGAGGCTGTCGCATGTGCAACAGCCCCTTTCTCTTTGAAAAGCGATTACAGCATCTTGGACAGGAATGCCTTCAGGCGGGGATGCTTGGGGTTGGAGAACAGCTCCTGCGGCGGCTCGTCCTCTTGGATCTTGCCGTCGTCGATGAAGATGACGCGGTTCGAAACTTCACGCGCAAAGCCCATCTCGTGGGTAACGACCAGCATCGTGATGCCGGTGTGAGCCAGCTCTTTCATCAGCTCGAGGACTTCGCCGACCATCTCAGGGTCCAGTGCGGAAGTCGGCTCGTCGAACAGGATCACATCCGGGTCCATTGCCAGCGCACGGGCAATGGCGATGCGCTGCTGCTGGCCGCCGGAAAGGCTCTTGGGATAGACATCGGCCTTGTCGGACAGGCCGACGCGGGCCAGAAGCTCGTCGGCGCGGGCGGAAGCCTCCTGCTTGTTCTTCAGTTTCAGCAGTTCGGGAGCAAGACAGAGATTCTGCTTGACCGTCAGGTGTGGGAAGAGGTTGAAGTGCTGGAACACCATGCCCATCTTCTGGCGCACCGAGTCGATGTGGCTTTCATCGACCTCGACGCCCTCAAACTTGATGCTGCCGCCGGTGGGGATCTCCAGCCGGTTCAGGCAGCGCAGGAAGGTGGACTTGCCGCAGCCGGAAGGTCCGATCAGGCAGACCACATCGCCGCGGTAGATGTCGATATCGATGCCCTTCAGAACGTCGAGGGTGGGGGTGGGCTGCTTTGCGCCCTTTTTCTTTTCGCCGCCATAGGTCTTGGTCAGACCACGGACTTCCAGAATTTTATCGGTCACTTTGTGCCAGCCTCCTCTCAAATTTGCCCAGCAGCCATGTGAAGAGCATGACCAGGATCAGATAGATCAGTGCAACGCCGCACAGCGGGAACATGGCTTCGTAAGTGCGGTTCATGATGCCCTGTGCGGCATACAGCAGCTCCTTGCCGCCGATGACCGTGATGAGCGAGGTGTCCTTGAGCAGGATGATGAACTCATTGCCGAGGGCGGGCAGAACAGCACGGATGGCCTGCGGGATGATGATGACCACCATGGTCGTCATGTAGTTCAGGCCAAGGCTGCGGCCGGCTTCCATCTGGCCGGGGTCCACGGCCATCAAGCCGCCGCGGATGATCTCGGAGACGTAAGCGCCCGAGTTGATGCCCAGTGCCAGCGCGCCGACCATCGTGAAGTTGCGGCTGTTGGCGAAGATGACCATGCTCATGATGAGCAGCTGGACCATCATAGGCGTGCCGCGAATGATGGTGGTGTACACCTGACAGACGGCGTTGAAGAAGCCCAGCACCGGGTTCTTGCGGCCCGGGCGCTGCTGGTCGTGGGCCACACGAACCAGCGCCACGACGCTGCCCAGAACCACGCCCAGTGCCAGCGCGATGGCCGTGACCAGCAGGGTCGTGCCGACGCCTTCGATGTACTGGAGCCAGCGGTCTTTCAGGATGAACGCCTGATAAAATTTGTAGAAGATTTCCTGCCCGAAGTCAAGCCTCGTGCCGCTGTTGAGCAGCTCTTTCAGCAGTTCGTATTGTGCGGCCATTCGCATCCTCGCTTTCTTGTTTTGTCAGATTTTTGTAACCTTGTTTTTCCAAAAAAGGGGAGGGGCTCCGTTGGAGCTTCCTCCCCGTGGTGCACGTTTGGCTGATTATTCAGCGCTGATGTACTTGTCCACGATGGACTGGAGCGTGCCGTCAGCCTTCAGCTCTTCCAGAGCGGCGTTGATGGCATCTTCCAGAGAAGAACCCTTTGCCATGCCGATGGCGTAGTCCTCTTCTGCGTAGCTGGTCTCCAGAATGACCAGACCGGGGTTGGCAGCGACGAACTCCTGAGCGGGAGCGTTGTCGATGACAACGGCGTCCACCTGACCATTGTTCAGAGCCTGAACAGCGGTCAGACCGTCATCATAAGCCACGACGTTCTCGTCGCCGAAGTCATCGGAGCAGTAAATGTAGCCGGTCGTACCGCGCTGCGTGCCGATCTTCTTGCCGGCCAGATCGTCCGGAGAAGCGATGTCGGAGCCTTCGGGAACGATGATGGACTGGATGCCGGTGGCGTAGCTGTCGGAGAAGTCCATAACGGCCTTGCGCTCATCGGTGACGGTGACGCCAGCCATGACGATGTCGGCCTTACCCTGCTGAACGCTCAGCAGAGCTGCGTCGAAGTCCATGTCGTCGATCTGCAGCTCGAGGCCCAGCTTGTCAGCGATAGCCTGAGCGGTCTCGATGTCGATGCCCTCGAAATCACCGGAGTCGGTGGTCATCTCGTACGGAGGGAAGGCAGCGTTGGTAGCCATGGTCAGCTTGCCAGCCTCAACGGTGGTCACTTCAGCAGCGGCAGCGCTGGAAGAAGCAGCCTCGCTGGAAGCGGCGGCAGAGCTTGCAACGGAAGAAGCGGTGCTGGAGGAAGAACCACCGCAGGCGGTCAGAGCCAGAGCGGCAGCGGTCAGACCAGCGGCAGCCAGAAAGCTGCGGCGAGTAATCTTTTTCATATTCAAACACTCCTCAAACTGATTGTATAATCTTTCATGTCTCCGCGGCGATGCGATTCATCGAAACACCGGAGAACGGATTTAGTATAGATTGTACAAATAAAAAAGTCAAGTGTTGTGCAAAAATTCGATAAAAATGAAACCGTTTTGAGAACACTTATACATCCTTGAGGAGAAAATGAATGAATATATGCATAAACATTAAAATTCTTTACAGATACCGCGCAATTTCCTCAGCACTCCGCTTGGGAACGCAGTAATCCCTGTTGTCGTCCAGATAATACTTCACGCCGGTGGCTTCAGTCATCGGGACGATGTGGGCTTCGTGGGCGGGGTAGCCGAAGGCCACCATGAACGCCAGCTTTTCCGGCTCTTCGATGCCCAGAAGCTCGGTCAGTGCGGGCTTGTTGATGGCGCCCATGATGCAGCTTCCAACGCCCTTATCCCACGCGGCCAGCGTCAGGTTGGCGAGGGCGATGCCGGTGTCGGTGTTCAGGTCGCCAGGGATGGACGTATCCTGCACGACGGCCACATATAAAGTAGGAAGCTCGTCCGCTTTGGGCGTGCCCTGCTCCGGCGGCAGATAGGCGGCCCACTTGACCAGCGGCTGGACCTTGGCCACATCCTCGGGCTTGTTCACGATGACCAGACGCACCGCCTGACGGTTCGCGCCGCAGGAGGACAGGCGGACGGCTTCGATGACGTCCTCCACCACATCCTGCGGGACGGGCTTCTGTTCGAAGCGGCGGTAGGTGCGGCGGGTCAGCAGTTTTTCCATGACAGACATTGGGAACGCTCCTTTCAAACATTGGGCTGTTTAAGGATAGTATAACGCGGTTTTTGGACGGGCGCAAGCAAAAGAACCGCTCGCTGCTGCTTAAAAAGGAAGTAATTGACAGCCCCTTCCGGAAAATGGTATAATACGGCTGGAAAACAACGCGGGAACGATATTTTAGACGAAATTTAACTGCGTGCTTTGCTGCTGGCAAAGAGAAAGGAACTGTTATGAGAAAACGTATTCTGAAAACGCTTGCAATGCTGGGGCTTTCGGCATGTATTCTGGTCGGCAGTGCTGTTTCGGGCTTTGCGGCCGATGCACCGGACAAAAAGGAAGAGTGCAAGGAGGACGAGCACGAATGGACCACGGTGGTCGAGTATCGGGATGACTGCGTTCCGACCGAGTTCCAGACCAGCGCGGGCAAGATCGTTCTCTGCCCCCACTGTGGCAAGGAAGGCAAGAAGGATCCCGTGGAGTGCCTGTCCCTCGTGAAGAACACCTTCTCGAACTTCTCCAACCTGAAAATTTACAGCGGAACGCTGGAGAACGGCCAGAAGGTCATGACGGTGGCGTTCTACTATCCGACCCGCATTGAGACGGATGTCTGCACCAAGTGCGACAAGGTCGGCGCAAAGCGGACCTATGACGCACGGGTGATGAAGTTCGGCGTCACGGCCAACATCGAGATGCCCGCAGAAGTCCTCAACGGGTACACCATGATGCTCGTTCAGGCCGATGGCAGCGAGACGCCGGTGGAGTATTCGGTCAGTGAGAACGGCAAAAAGGCGTTCTTCCAGCTGGATATGACCACGGGCGCACAGCTCATCCATCTGGTCCCGAAGGATTAAAGTTTTAAGGAATAATAAAAGGCTGCTGCAAAACGTGCTCAACCTCTCCGTCAATGCTTCGCATTGCCACCTCTCCTGATAGGAGAGGCCTTGGCATTACGCAAAGTTTTCTCTCTTCGCCAGAGGCTCCCCTACTAGGGGAGCTGTCGAGCGATAGCGAGACTGAGAGGTTGGCGTTTGCAGCAGCCTTCTTCTTATTTATGCAGACGTTTTGGCATCGGAAGGCCGAGCACCAGCGCGATGCCGACGGCCAGCGCCACGGCGATCTTGAAGGTGGAAATGCCGTTGGCCAGCGCCAACGCATTGTTTCCCTGAATAAAATAGTAGGCCGTGTAGTAGATGCCCGCGCCTGGGACCAGCGGGAAGATGCCGGTCAATAGGAAGATCGTGACCGGCGTTTTGAGAGCGATGGCAAAAATGCGGGCCAGCAGGGTCAGCGGAATGACCGCCAGCAGGGAAGCCGCAAAGGCTTCCAGCCCGAACAGGACGGCCAGCTCATACACGAACCAGCCCACCGCGCCGACCAAGCCGCAGTAGGGCAGGGTGCGCTTGGGACAGGCGAACAGGATGGCGAAGCTGAGCGTTCCGGCTCCCGCGAGGAAAAACTGGGCCACCAGCTGGCCGATCTGTTCGCTGGACAAAAGAAGCTCTGTCATGCGACCACCACCCCCGTCAGCATGGAATATGCGCCCAGCACAAGGCCGGTCCCGATGGCGATGCTGGCTGCGATGAGCAGGGCGTCGATCATCCGGATGGTCCCGGAAAGATAATCGCCCTGCACGAAATCGCGGATGCCCATGGTGAAAGCGATACCGGGCGTCAGGATCATCAGTGTTCCGATGATGGCATGACTGGCTTCGGTGCGGAGCAGATTGCAGCTCAAAATACAGATCAAAGTGATCAGGGACGCCGTGGAGAGGGTCTTGAAGCCGCCGGTGATGTTATGCCGTCCGCAGAACAGCAGGTAGGCGTTGGCGGAAAAGCCCGCCACGGCAGCGGCCAGCGCGGCCCGCAGGGTCCCGCCGAAGATGAGCGCAAAGCAGAACGCACCGGAAAGTCCCGCCGCGAGCTGGACCCAGTCCTTCGGGAACGGGATCTGCCGTGCCTGAACGAGCCGGCTCTCGGCTTCGTCGATGGTGATGCCGCCCGCCGCGATCTGGCGGGAAAGCTGGTTGACGGCGGCCACCCGCCCCAGATGGCTCGTGCGGGTGGGAACATTCCGCACCTCGCTCAGCTCGGCCGTTCCGGCGCTGGCAAAAATGCCGTTGGTCAATACATAAACGTGAAATTCCCGCAGATGGAAGCTGCGGGCCATGATCTCCATCGTCTGCTCGACGCGGAACACCTCAGCGCCGTTCTCCAGCAGCGTCTGCCCCGCCGCCATGATAAAATCCATGATGCGGTGGCGCTGCTCTTCGTCAGGATACAATTCCCTGCCGTTCATCTTGTCTCTCCTTGCTGTGCCCTAAAGGGCAGAAATTCTTATTGTATAGAATAACATGCCGGACCTTCGCCGTCAATGCGAACGCGAGACGAAAAGAAGAATTTCCTACTAAAAAACTTCGTTGAAAGGGTTGACAAATCCCGACAAGTGGATTAGAATGATTGCAATATCACAAAAATGGCTGTGAAGAGAAGAGTAAGCTTTCGCATTGATCCTTCCAGAAAGCCCGGACGATGGAAAAGGGCAGGAAACAGGGAGCTGAAAATGGTCTCGGAGCCGCGCGGGCGAAGCGCAAGAGTGCTAAGTTCGCGACGGGAGCGCCCGTTACAGCGTCCGGCTGTACGCAGGGGAGGGAGAAAGCCGCTGCCGCAGCTTCGAGGCTGGACCCGTGAGGGACCAGTAAACCAAGGTGGTACCACGGAAGTTTCACGCTTTCGTCCTTGTGGGCAGTTGCCCGCCGAGGACGGAAGCGTTTTTTCATGCTTCCGGATGCATGAGGCGCAGAAAAATGTGCTGCGCGGTGCAAACACAAAACAAACAAAGATTAGAGAGGGAAAACATTATGTCTAAGATTTCGCGTCGTGATTTTCTGAAAGTGACCGGCATTGCTGCAGCTGCAGCTGCCCTGACCGCATGCGGCGGCTCTTCCTCCGCAAGCACCGCTTCTTCCGCTGCATCCAGCACCGCTGCTTCTTCTGCAGCCGCCAAGCTGGATAAGATCAGCGTGGCGGTCCCCAACGACACTACCAACGAGGCCCGCGCTCTGACCCTGCTGGAGAAGAACGGCTTCTTCAAGGTCAAGGCTGACGCCGGCCTGACCGCGACCAAGAACGACATCGAGGAGAACCCCCTGAATGTCACCGTGGACGAGGTCGAGGCTGCTCAGGTCCCCAGCGTCCTGCAGGATGAGGATTATGCCGTCATCAACTCCAACTACGCCATCGCTGCCGGCCTGAACCCCGTCAAGGATGCTCTGGCCATCGAGGACGGCTCTTCTGCTTACGTCAACGTTCTGGTCTGCAAGGAGGGCAACGAGGAGGAGCCGAAGATCAAGGCCCTGGCCGCTGCTCTGGAGAGCCAGCAGGTCAAGGACTTCATCGATGAGAAGTACGACGGCTCTGTCGTGTTCGTTGTCGAAAACCTCACCGACGGCTATGATTCCACCGTTGATTACGATGCACTGAACGGCGAGACCGTCAGCTGCGCTGCAACTCCGGCTCCCCATTGCGAGATCCTCGAGATCTGCAAGGAGATCCTCGCTGCCAAGGGCATCACGCTGGACATTCAGGAGTTCGATGACTACATCCAGCCCAACAACGTGGTCGAGGATGGCCAGATCGACACCAACTACTTCCAGCATCAGCCGTATCTGGACGACTTCAATCAGGAGCACGGCACGCACCTGATCACCGTGGCTGGCATCCATGTCGAGCCGATGGGCATTTACGGTGGCAAGCAGAGCGACCTGACCCCGGTTCAGGGCTAATCTCTCCGCCTTTATCAAAGGAGCATTTTTGTGATCGAGATCAAACATCTTTCCAAGACCTTCCAGATGAAGGATGGCGCGGTGAACGCGCTGAATGATATCAACCTGACCATCCCGGATGGCTCCATTTATGGCATCATCGGCATGTCCGGCGCGGGGAAATCCACGCTGGTGCGCTGCATCAACCTGCTGGAGCGCCCCACCGAGGGCAGCGTGGTCATCGACGGCGTGGAGATGGAAAAACTGTCTCCCGCAGAGCTTCGTGCCCGCCGCCGGGAGATTACGATGATCTTCCAGCAGTTCAACCTGCTGATGCAGCGCAGCTGCCTGAAGAACATCTGCTTCCCGATGGAGCTGGCCGGTGTGAAAAAGGATGAGGCGGAAAAGCGCGCCAAGGAGCTGCTGGAAATGGTCGGTCTGCCCGACAAGGCGAATGCCTATCCGGCACAGCTGTCCGGCGGCCAGAAGCAGCGCATCGCCATTGCCCGCGCACTGGCAACGAACCCCAAGGTTCTGCTCTGCGACGAGGCCACCAGTGCATTGGACCCCAACACCACCCACTCCATCCTGACCTTGATCAAGGACATCAACCGGAAGCTGGGCATCACGGTGGTGGTCATCACCCACCAGATGAGCGTTGTGGAAGAGATCTGCGATCACGTTGCGATCCTGGACGGCGGCGTTGTGGTCGAGATGGGCGAGGTGAAGGACATCTTCGCCAACCCCAAGACCGTAGCAGCCAAGCGTCTGGTGGCTCCCAATGGCGGCAGCGCAGCCCGCGACCTGTCGAGCTTTGCGCCCGACGATCATGTGGTGCGCGTGACCTTCAATGGTTCGTCCACCGCAAAGCCGCTGGTGGCAAGCCTTGCCGCCGAAAAGGGCATTCTGGTCAGCGTGCTCAGCGCAGACACCCGCGACCTGAGCGGCCAGTGCTATGGCAGCATGCTGCTCAAGCTGCCCAAAGAGACCGAACAGGCAAAACAGGCCGCAGAGTATATGCGCGGCCAGCCCGGAGTAACGGTAGAGGAGGTGACCGGCGAATGAGTATTGCAGATTATGGCTTTGCCATTTGGGAGACGTTCTATGTGACGGTGCTTTCCACGGCATTTTCGCTGGTCATCGGTCTGCCGCTGGGCGTTTTGCTCGTTGCGGGCGACAAAGACGGCGTTCTGCCGCTGCCGGGTTGGCTGATGCACCTGCTGAACATCGTCATCAACATTCTGCGCAGCGTTCCGTTCCTGATCTTGATGATCTGCGTGTTCCCGCTGACCCGCGTCATCGTGGGCACAACGGTCGGCACGAAGGCGACCATCGTGCCGCTGGTCGTTGCGGCCTTCCCGTTTGTGGCGCGTCTGGTGGAGACGAGTCTCCGTGAGCTGGACGAAGGTGTCGTGGAAGCGGCCCAGAGCATGGGCGCGACTCCGTTCCAGATCATCACCAAGGTCATGATCCCGGAGTGTCTGCCGGGTCTGATCTCCAGCATGACCACGGCCCTGACCACGATTCTGGGCTATTCGGCCATGTCGGGCGTCATCGGCGGCGGTGGTCTGGGTAAGATCGCGCTGTCCTATGGCTACTACCGCTATCAGACCAATATCATGATCGTCTGCGTCGTGCTGCTGGTGCTGCTGGTGCAGATGTTCCAGACCGTTGGCACGCTCTGGGCAACCAAGAGCGATAAGCGGCTGCGCAAGTAATCAAGGACTGCCGGGTTCAGTGGACGGTGGGCTGGGAGCTTCTCCGAGGACCGTCCGGTGGGTGGGACCCTGTTGCCGTAGGCAATAGGGCGGGCAATGGAATGGTCTGCAACAACAGCGACCCGGAAACAGGGAGCTGTTGTTGGGACCGCGGCCAGAAAGACGCAAGCAACGCAAAGCGGCTGCTGGGAGCCGCAACCCGTGCTCGTGTCCGAGGAGAAAGCTCCCGGCTCACCCATCCATTTATAAGACCTTTCGGCAAGGAAAAATTTAACGTTTCAATTCCCCGCCCGAGGTCTGTCCTCTGGCGGGGAATTGTGCTATTCCGACCAACCTAGTAAAGGAGTATGTAACAATGAACCGTGATACCATCTGCGTGCAGGGCGGTTACACCCCCGGCAACGGCGAACCCCGCCAGATCCCTATTATCCAGTCCACCACCTTCAAGTACGCGACCAGCGAGGACATGGGCAAACTGTTCGACCTCGAGGCGGACGGCTACTTCTATTCCCGCTTGCAGAACCCCACCTGTGATCTGGTGGCGAAAAAGATCTGCGAGCTGGAAGGCGGCACGGCGGCTATGCTGACCGGAAGCGGTCAGGCGGCCAACTTCTTCGCGCTGTTCAACATCTGCGAAGCGGGCGACCACATCGTGGCGTCCAGCACCATCTATGGCGGTACGTTCAACCTCATCTCGGTCACGATGAAGAAAATGGGCATCACGGCGACTTTCGTGGACCCGCTGTGCACCGAGGAAGAGCTGAATGCGGCCTTCCAGCCCAACACCAAGGCCGTCTTTGGCGAGACCATCGCCAACCCGGCTCTGACCGTGCTGGACATTGAGAAGTTCGCCAAGGCAGCTCATGCCCACGGCGTGCCCCTCATCGTGGACAACACCTTCCCCACGCCGGTCAACTGCCGCCCCTTCGAGTGGGGCGCGGATATCGTCACCCACTCCACCACCAAGTACATGGACGGCCACGGCGCTGTGCTGGGCGGTGCCATCGTGGACAGCGGAAAGTTTGACTGGATGGCCCACGCCGAGAAGTTCCCCGGCCTGTGCACCCCGGACGACAGCTACCACGGCATCACCTACGCCGAGCGCTTTGGCAAAGAGGGCGCATTCATCACCAAGGCGACCGCCCAGCTGATGCGCGACTTCGGCTCGGTCCAGTCGCCCATGAGCGCCTATATGCTGAACCTCGGGTTGGAAAGTCTGCACGTCCGGATGCAGCGCCACTGTGAAAACGGCATGGCCGTGGCGAAGTTCCTCGAAAGCCATCCCAAGGTCGCGTATGTCAACTACTGCGGTCTGGAAAGCAGCCCCTATCATGCTCTGGCGGAAAAGTATCTGCCCAACGGCAGCTGCGGCGTGGTGTCCTTCGGCTTGGCCGGCGGGCGCGAAGCCGCAAGCACCTTTATGAAAGCCCTGCGTCTGGCCGCGATCGAGACTCATGTGGCCGACGCCCGCACCTGTTGTCTGAATCCGGCATCCAGCACTCACCGCCAGATGACCGACGAACAGCTCAAAGCCGCCGGTGTTCCCGCCGAGCTGGTCCGCATGAGCTGCGGTCTGGAAAGCAGCGAGGATCTGATCGCGGATATCGCACAGGCACTCGATCAAATCTAAGGAGAAAACGTTATGCCCCTGATCATTCCGAAAACGCTCCCCGCCTACGATGCTCTTTATGAAGAAAATGTCTTTGTTATGCACCGGGAACGGGCGGCATCGCAGCACATCCGCCCGCTGGAAATTCTGATTTTGAACCTGATGCCGACCAAGATCGCCACCGAAACGCAGATCGCCCGTCTGCTGGCCAATACGCCGCTGCAGGTGCACATGACCCTGCTCCAGACGGCCAGCCATGAGGCAACGCACGTTTCGGCGGCACATCTCGAGACCTTCTATAAGACCTTCGACGAGGTGAAGAACAACCGTTACGATGGAATGATCATCACCGGTGCGCCGGTGGAGACGATGGACTTCGAAGAGGTGGACTACTGGCCGGAGCTGTGCGAGATCATGGACTTCAGCGAGACGAATGTTTACTCCACCCTGCATGTCTGCTGGGGTGCTCAGGCGGGCCTGTATTATCACTATGGGGTGCACAAGCAGATCCTGCCCCAGAAGATGTTCGGCGTGTTCGAGCACCGGGTCACCCGGCCTTCGAATCCGCTGGTGCGCGGCTTTGACGAGGTGTTCTATGCACCCCACAGCCGCCACACCGGCATCAGCCGGGAAGATGTGGATGCCTGTAAGGCGCTGCGCATCCTTGCCGAAAGCGACGAGGCCGGTCCGTTCCTCATGAGCACCGAAAACGGACGTCAGATCTTTGTGACCGGACACCCGGAGTATGATAAGTATACGCTGGATGCCGAGTATAAGCGGGATGTGGCTAAGGGGCTGCCCATCGCCATCCCCAAAAACTACTACCCGAACGACGATCCGGAACAGCCGCCCCTCTTCCGCTGGCGTGCCCATGCGCACCTGCTGTATGAGAACTGGCTGAACTACTACGTCTATCAGAACACGCCCTATGACCTCGGCGCCATTGAGCGGGTCCGGCACGAAAAGTAAAAAAGTGTAGTCTCTCCGCGATGCCGGAGAGGCTGTTTTTGCAGGAGGGAACAGAGATGGGAATCGAAGCAAAATGGGGACTGACCGTGGGGCATCTGCCCCATGGAACACTCAATAAGATCAGCGATGTGCCGGGGGTGACGGTGGGCCATTGCACGCTGGCAGATGGGGATATCCAGACCGGCGTGACAGCGCTTTTGCCCCATCCGGGGGATGTCTTTCACGACAAAGTGCTGGCGGCGAGCCATGTCATCAACGGCTTCGGCAAGACGACGGGGCTGGTCCAGATCGACGAGCTGGGCACGCTGGAAACGCCGATCTTGTTCACCAATACGCTGAGTGTCGGCACAGCGGAAACAGCACTGGTGAAGTATATGCTGGAACGCAATCCGGACATCTGCGAGACGACCGGCAGCGTGAATCCGGTCGTCTGCGAGTGCAACGACAGTGGCCTGAACGACATCCGCGGTCTGCATGTGACCGAAGAGCATGTCTTTGCGGCGCTGGCCGACTGCAGGGCGGATTTTGCCGAGGGTGCAGTCGGTGCGGGGCGCGGGATGCGCTGTCATGGGCTCAAGGGCGGTATCGGGTCGTCGTCCCGGCTCGTGGAACTGGATGGAAAGATGTATACCATCGGAGCACTGGTCCTCTCGAACCATGCCATATTCGACGACCTTATCGTGGCCGGAACGCCCATCCGGAAGCTTCTGGACGAGAAGATCCCGCCCCATGAGGACAAAGGTTCCATTATCACGGTGCTGGCAACGGATATTCCGCTGAGTGAACGCCAGCTGCGGCGGCTGTGCCACCGGGCGCTGGTGGGCCTGTCGCGCACCGGCTCCTACTGCGGAAACGGCAGCGGCGAGATCGTGATCGCCTTTACGACGGCCAACCGTGTGCCGCACTATGCGGACAAGACCATCCTGCCTATGGGGATGCTCCACGATGACGCCATCAATCCGCTGTTCCGTGCGGTCGCCGAGTGCGTGGAGGAAAGCGTTCTGAGCAGTCTGCTCCATGCGGAAACGGTGACGGGTTATCATGGCAGAACGGTGCAGTCTTTGGCAGAACTGTTAGGAAAATAAAAAACCAGAGGGAAGTACGTTCGTACTTCCCTCTGGTTGCATCCTGTCGAAAGATATGCTATACTAAACCTGCTGCTTCGGCAGCAAAGCGCTGCACATACGGCAGGCGGTTGGCCTACACTTCCCGAAAGGGGGTGAGGCAAATGCGGATTACCTTCCATATTGGTGAATTCACCATCACCATTATCGTGAAAAAACGCTGAACCGCCACCTCGGCAAAGGCGACGGTTCAATAGACCAAAACCTATAGACTAGAGGTCAACCGCTTGTCGCAGCGCCTTCTTTGATTTTAGTATAGTTTGTTTCGAACGATTTGTCAAGCACGGCGGGGGTTATTTCCGCCGTGCTTTCTTTTTGCGGACGCTGTAGCCGAAAGTCCCCAGCTTTTTGCCAAGGCTAAGGTACTCGCCGTGGCTGTAGACGATGAGCTTGGCCTTGTCGAGACAGAGCTTTCCGTTTTCATCCAGAAGGCTTTCGTCTACGTCACAGGCCACAACTTCCGCCAGAAACAGGTCGTGGCTGCCCAGCGGGATGATCTGGGTGACCTTGCATTCCAGATTGAGCGGGCTTTCCTCGAGGATGGGGCAGTCGGTCAGGACCGACCCCGGGGCGGCATGAAGATGACAGGCTTCGAACTTATCCACATCCCGGCCGCTCTTGACGCCGCACCAGTCCACGGCGCGGACCAGCGCTTCGGTGGGCAGGTTGATGGCGAACTGGCCGCTCTCCTGAATGAGATGGTGGCTGAACCGCTCGGGTCGGACGCTGATGGAGACCATGCTGGGCTGGGTGCAGATCGTGCCGGTCCAGCCGATGGTGATGAGGTTGGGCTGTTCCAGCCCGCCGCAGGAGACGAGGACCGGCGGTTCCGGGTTCAGAAGAGTACTGCCTTTCCAGCTTTGCTTGCTCATCCGTGATACTTCCTTTCGTAGGGCGCCCATGTCCGCTCGCTGATGATGTAGCGGGGGCGGGCTTTGGTTTCCATATAAATTTTGCCGATATATTCGCCGATGACGCCAAGGCAGATGAGCTGGACACCGCCCATGAAGCAGACGATGCAGATGGTGGAGGCCCAGCCGGCCACGACGCTGCCCATCAACGCCTGTACGATGGCCCAGATGACGCCGATGAAGCTGATGATGCTGACAACGATGCCCGCGCCGGTGATGAGCCGGATGGGCTTGTTGGACAGGCTCGTGATGCCGTCGAAGGCCAGCGCCAGCATCTTGCTCAGAGGATAGTGGCTCTCACCGGCCAGACGCTCATGCCGCTCGTAGCTGACGGTCGCGCTCGGGAAACCCACCAGCGGGACCATGCCGCGCAGGAAGATGTTGACTTCCTTGTAATCCGCGAAGCTGTCCAGCACCCGGGCGCTGATGAGCCGGTAGTCGGCGTGGTTGAACACGATGTCTGCGCCCAGCGCGTTCATCAGGTGGTAGAACCCCTCAGCGGTGAACCGCTTGAAGAAGGTGTCGGTGTCGCGGCGGCTCCGGACGCCGTAGACGACCTCGGCCCCGTCCAGATATTTCTGCACCATCTCGTCCATGGCGTTGATGTCATCCTGACCGTCGCAGTCGATGGAGATAGTGATGTCGCAGTCGTTGGCGCGGGCTTCCATCAGACCGGCCAGAACGGCGTTCTGGTGGCCGCGGTTCCGGCTCTGGGAGATGCCGATGAAGTGTTCGTCTTCCCGCGCGAACTGGCAGATGAGGTCCCAAGTGGCATCCCGGGAGCCGTCGTTGATGAACAGCACTCGGCTCTTGTCGCTGACCAGCCCCTTTGCGGCCAGCGACTGGATCTTTTCCAGAAACATGGGGGCTGTGATGGGCAGGACCTTTTCCTCGTTGTAGCAGGGGATGACGATCCAGAGAATGGGTTTGGACATGAAGTGATACCTCTTTTATAAAATCATCTGCCGCAGAGCGTCCGGCTGCAGCAGTTTGAAGCTGGAGCGGTAAGTGTCCAGAAGGCCGTCCCGCTGCATCAGGCTCAGCTCCCGCGAGAGGGCGCTGCGGTCGCAGTTGAGGTAATCGGCCAGCTGGATGCGCGAGAAGGGGATGGTGAACGTCATGCTGCCTTGCTGCTCGGCTTCGTTGAGCAGATAGGCGCAGACCTTGGCCCGCAGACTTTTCAGGACCAGAAGGTCCACCCGGCGGGAGAGCAGGAAATATTTGTCGCTGATGGTCCGCACGAGATTCTGCAGCAGCTTCTGGTGGGCGGGCGAGCCGTCCGGAAGGAGCAGCCTCTCATAGGGAAAGAGCAGCACCTCACAGCTGGACGATGCCACCACGGTAACGGGGCTGTCCAAGCTGGAACCGCCCAGCACATCGCCGAACACCCCGCCCGGGCCCATCCTCGTGATGGGGATGCGCGCGCCGCCGGGTGCGGGGCGGTAGGCTTCGATGCCGCCGGACAGCACGACGCCGACCCGGCGGTTGGGTGCGCCGGCCAGAACAAGGGCTTCGCCCCGGCCATAGGTCCGGATGACGGCCCCCAGTTCCCCTAAAAGCGCCCGAAGCGAATCGGCATCGATGCCCGTGAAAAGAGAAGTCGATTGTAACAGTGGCAGGTAACTTTCCATAGCAATTCCGTGAGGTTTTCCCCGGGCCCTCACCGCCCCTCTGCAATTCCGTTGCGCTCGCAACGGTATTTTTGGCTCTATTATAGTAAACTTGGACCCGTAAAGCAAATGTTTTTCAAAAAATTTGCAATTTTGTTCACCTTTGGAACAAAAAGAGAGGAAGGAATCCATTACTATGATGAAAAAACTGACATCTCTGTTGTTGTCGGTGGTGCTTCTGGTCAGTCTGCTGGCTTGCGGCGCATCGGCAAAGACGAACACGACCATCCGCGTGGCGGGCCTGAAGGGGCCCACCACCATGGGTCTGGTCAATCTGCTGGCCATGAAAAAGAACGGCACGGCTTCCCAGAACTACGACCTGCAGCTCTACGGCGCGGCCGATGAAGTGGTCCCCAAGCTCATCAAGGGCGAAGTGGACATCGCCGCCATCCCGGCAAACCTTGCCGCAACGCTGTATCAGAAAACCAACGGCGGCATTCAGGTCATGGCCGTCAACACGCTGGGCGTGCTGTACGTTGTGGAAAAGGGTGACACCGTTCACAGCTTTGCAGACCTGAAGGGCCGCACCATCCTCTCCACCGGCAAGGGCACGACGCCGGAGTACGTTCTGCGCTATCTGCTGAAGAAGAACGGTCTGGACCCCGACAAGGACGTGAAGATCGAGTATTACAGCGAGGCTTCTGAGGTCACCGCCCAGATGGCCGCTACCAAGAAGGACGCCATTGCTGTTCTGCCCCAGCCCTACGTCACCGCCGCCCAGATGAAGGACAGCGATCTGCGCGTGGTGCTGGACCTGACCAAGGAGTGGAACAAGGTCTGTGACACCCAGCTCATCACCGGCGTCACCGTGGTCCGCACCGCCTATGCAGAGGACCACCCGGAAGAGGTCATCGCCTTCCTGAAGGATTACCAGAAGAGCGTGGAAGCCGCCAACAGTGACATCGACGGGACCGCAGCGCTCTGCGAGGAAGTTGGCGTCGTGGCAAAGGCCGCCATCGCCAAGAAGGCTCTGCCCAAGTGCAACATCGTCTACCGCATCGGCGACGAGATGAAGGCAGATGTCAACGCTTATCTGCAGGTGCTGTATGATGCATCTCCCGCCGCTGTGGGCGGCAAGCTGCCGGACGGCAATTTCTACTACACCGAAGCCACCGTGGCAAAGCGGGTGCAGAAGGCATTCCAGCGTCTGGTGAACTCGCTGAAGTAATCAGAAAATAAAACGAAGGCTGCTGCAAAATGAACCTCTCAGTCTCGCATTCGCTCGACAGCTCTCCTAGTAGGAGAGCCTCTGGCGAAGAGAGAAAGCTTTCCGCAATGCCAAGGCCTCTCCTATCAGGAGAGGTGGCAATGCGAAGCATTGACGGAGAGGTTGAATTGCAGCAGCCTTTTTTGATTTTATTGGGTGCGGGAAGCGCAGAATTTTCCCAGCACAAGGCCGACGAGGGCCGGGAGAGCCCAGCCAAAGCCGGAACTGCCCAGCGGAAGCGCATTCGCAGCGCTGGAAACTGCCGGGACCGGCAGCGCCGCAAGGATGCTCTGCGCGGCGGTCAGGGCGACACAGCCGACATAAACAGGCTGTTTTTGGAACGATTTCGGCAGGAACGAGAGGAAAATCAAAACAATGGCGGCCGGATAAATGGCGTTGAGCACCGGCGTAGACAGCCGGATGATGCCCGCAAGGCCGATGTTCGAGATGAGCATACTGGCAGCGGCAAAGAAGCCCGCCATGGCCGGATAGGGGATGCCGGGGAGCAGGGTATGGAAATACTGTCCGACGCAGGAGATCAGCCCAACACAGGTGTTGAAACAGGCGATCAGAAAAATCGCCGCCAAAAGGACCTGCCCCGCCGTCCCGAACAGGGCGCTGGCAAGGGCGGTCAGGGTCTCTGCGCCGGTGGAGCAGTCCGGATAGGCCGCACCGGTCAGCGCGCCCACATGGCCCAGCATGGCGTAGATGACCAGCAGAAGCCCGCCCGCGAGGAACCCGGCGGAGATCGTGCCCTGCTGGACATCGGCTGGCCTCGTGATGCCGAGCGCCTGAATGTTCAGCGCGATCACGGCCCCGAAGTTGAGGGCCGCGAGGGTGTCCATGGTCTGGTATCCGCCCAGAATACCCTGCACAGCGGGCAGAGACGCATACGCGGCGGAAGGGACGCCGTAGCCGTCGGCAACGGGGTGCAGCAGACAGCCCGTGAACAACAGCAAAATCAGCGCGATCAGCGTGGGGCAGAGGATGCGGCCCAGCCGGTCGGTGAGCTTTTCGGGGTGGAGCGCCACAAGGAACGCCGCCGCGAAGAACAGGACCGAATAGCCCAGCTGGAACATCCGCCCGCCGCCGAACAGCGGCACGAGCATTTCAAACGAGGTGCTGGCCGTGCGCGGGATGGCAAGGCAGGGACCGATGGAGAGGTAGACCAAAATGGTGAACACCCGCGAGAAGCTGGGGTGGACCCGTCCGGCCAGCTGGTCCAGCCCTCCGGCCCGCGCAACGGCGACGACGCCCGCGACCGGAAGCTCGATGGCACTGACGGCAAAGCCCGCAAAGGCGGGCCAGAAGTTCGCCCCGGCCTGTGCGCCGAGGTGCGGAGGGAAGATGAGGTTTCCGGCTCCGAAAAACATCGAAAACAGGGTGAAACCCAGCAACAGCAGTTTTTTGCCGGGGAGCTTCTGCATACAAACGGCCTCTTTTCTGGGCCAAAGCGGCCCGATGGGATAGTTTCAGTGTAAGGATAAAGAATGTTCATGTCAAGAAAACAAAAGGTGAAACATTGTAATCTTTAACATGATGTGCTATCCTAAAAGAGGAAATCAGAGGGAAGGAAACGATTCGATGAAAAAAACGAAAAAGAGCCGCCTTGCCCAGCTGGCGGCGGTGGGATTCTGGCTGGTGGTCTGGCAGATCGCGGCCATGGTGATCGGGCAGGAAGTCTTTCTGGTCTCGCCCCTTCAGGCCATCGGGACGCTGTTGGAGCTGCTTCCACAGGCTGATTTCTGGCAGAGAGTCGGCTTCAGCGCCGGACGCATCCTGCTGGGCTTTGGGCTGGGCGCGGTGTCCAGCGTGGTGCTGGCCGTGGCGGCAGAGCGCTGGGCGTGGGTGGAAACGCTGCTCTCGCCGGTGATGCAGCTGGTCAAGGCAACGCCGGTGGCAAGCTTCATCATTCTGGCGCTGGTGTGGGTCAGCGGAAGTTCGCTGTCCATCCTCATCAGTTTTTTGATGGTCCTGCCGGTCCTGTACGGTGCGGTGCGCACCGGCATCGAGAGCGTGGACGGCCAGCTTTTGGAAATGGCTGAAGTGTTCCGGCTGCCGCTGGGCCGCCGGGTGCGGGCCATCTGGCTTCCGGCGGTGCTTCCGGCCTTTCGGCAGGGGTGCAGCGTGGCGCTGGGCATCTGCTGGAAGAGCGGCGTTGCGGCGGAGGTCATCGGCTTGCCGGACGGCAGCATCGGCGACGCGCTGTACCGGGCGAAGATCACCCTCTCGACCGGGGAACTGTTCGCGTGGACGTTCGTGATCATCCTGCTCAGTGCAGCCTTTGAAAAGCTGTTCCTGATGTTGTTGGACCGGGCCGTTGCGCAGGTTCTGGGGGAGGAAACGACAGAATGAGATATTACAAATTGGAGATTCAAAACCTGACAAAACGATTCGGAGAGAAAACGCTCTTCGAAAACCTGAATCTGACCGCAGAAGGGCCGGCTATCCTCTGGGCACCCAGCGGATGGGGCAAGACGACCCTGCTCCGCATCCTGATGGGGCTGGAAATGCCGACGAGCGGGAGCGTCGAGGGAGTTGGAAAGGTGGGGGCAGTCTTTCAGGAGGACCGGCTCTGCCCGCAGCTGAATGCGGTCCAGAACGTGGAACTGGTGCTTCCGGAAGGGAAAAGTCAATACAAAGAGCAAATCAAACAAGATTTTCAACAGCTCGGATTGGATGAAAAGGCACTTCAGCTCCCGGCACGGAAGCTTTCGGGCGGGCAGAAGCGCCGCGCGGCCCTTCTGCGGGCGCTCTGGGCTGAGAGCGACACCCTGCTGTTGGACGAGCCGTTCACGGGCATGGACCCGGAGACGATGAAAAAAGCCGCGGCGCTTTTGAAAGAGCGCTGCGGCGAAAAGGTGGTCCTGTTGGCGACGCACGACCGCGAAGCCATTCAGGAACTGGGATGGCGGGTCATCGAACTGGGATGACCGCCCGATTTTATATTCATAAAGGAGACAGCGGCGATGGAAACGATGCGACAGGCATTTCGGGAACACAAAGGGCTGTGGGTACTGGCGGCGGCCCTTATCGCGGCGGCGCTGGGCGTCTGCCTGTGGGCGATGTGCCGCCCCGGGCTTTGGCTGCGGGACACGTTTTTATACCAGCAGAAGGACGACAGCTTCTCCGGCCATGACAGCCATGCCGCCTATTCCATGACCGTGACATCGACCGGCGAGGGCGCAGAGGTGCGGTTCACGCTGGACGACGAAATGCGGGTCTATCGCATCTGTGCGGATGCCGTGGGCTGGGATGTGCCGGATGTGAAGATCTATCAGGACGGCCAGCTGGTGTTCGTTGGCAGCGCGCAGGGCGACCCCGGCGACGCGCTGTTGTGGGGCGAGGACGACGGGCTGGCAGACAAGGTAAATGTCGTTGTTAACGGCGAAGTCTCCCGGGACGACCTTTGGCCGTCCTGCACTTGGCTTTATAATGTGGCCGTCGGCGGGCGGCGGCAGACGCGGGGCACTCCGCAGGTCCTGCTGCTGACGGCGCTGTTTGGCGTGCTGCTGGCGCTGGATGTCCGTTTCCCGCGCTTGATGTGGAATCTGCGCCATGGGCTGGAAGTGTCCGGCGGTGAGCCGACCGAGTGGTATTACATGTCCCAAAAGGCGGGGCGGGTCTTGTTCCTGCTCGCGATGGCGGGATCGGTCGTCTGGGGATTCTTCCTGCACTGAGGGTCACAGCAGTTCGGCCAGAATGCTGTTCTGCACGATGAGTCCGGCAGGGGTCAGCGCAAGGGTCTTGCCGTCGAAGGACGCATAGCCGTTTTTGACACAGCTTTTCACGAAGGCAAGCTGAGAAGTGGAAAATTCCTTTCCGAAGCGGGCTTTGTAGTCGGCGAGGTCTAGCCCCTTCCGGAGCCGAAGCTGCAAAATGAGATAATCTTCTGCGCCGCATCCGCCATCCATGACGGGTGCGGCGTTGTCGTTGAGGAAGGCTTCGGTGTCGGCAGGGTAGTAGAAGCGCTTGCCGCCCATGCAGGAATGCGCCGCAGGGCCGAGGCCGAGGTAATCGCCGCAGTCCCAATAGATGAGGTTGTGCCGGCCCTCGTATCCGGGCTTGGCAAAGTTGGAGATCTCATACTGCTGGTAGCCATGGTGTTCCAGCTGTTCGACCGCATAGAGGTAAAAATCAGCGGCTTCGTCCGAGGTGGGCAAGCCTTCCGGCGGATGTTTGCCGAAGGCCGAATCCGGCTCGATCTTGAGCAGATAGGCCGAGACGTGAGTCGCGCCGCCGTCCTCAATCAGCTCCAGCGTCTCATCGAACTCGGCTTGCGTATAATGGGGCAGGGCCAGCATGATGTCGCCGCTGATGTTCGTGAACCCGGCCCGCTGGGCGGCGGCAAAGGCGGCGCGGGCCTGTCGGGCGGTGTGGGGGCGGCCCAGCGTTTTCAGCTGGCTGTCCCGCGCGGACTGGACGCCGAACGAAATGCGGTTGACACCCGCTTCCCGGAAAGCACGGAGCGATTCTTCGGTGACCGTCTCGGGATTGGCTTCCAGCGTGATCTCGGCCCCCGGAAGCGGCGCGGCGGCTTCGATGAGCCGTGCGGCGTCGGCGGGAGACAGCAGACTGGGCGTGCCGCCGCCAAAGTAAAGGGTGTCCGGGTGCAGGGGAGCGTCCGGCGCGAACCGCGAAAGCTCCCGCAGAAGGGCGTCCACATACGCCGACGGGACGCCCCGCTGGCCGGGTGCAGAATAGAAATCGCAGTACCGGCATTTGGAAAAACAGTAAGGAATATGCAGATAAAGTCCAAGAGACACGAAATATCACAGCCTTTTTCATGAAACGTTCATTTCTATGCAGTATACTATATTTCGTAGACCGGGGCAAGGCTCCGGAATAAGACTGGAGGAGTTTCCATGGATTACAAGAACTATGACCGCGGCTATGCGGAGCCTACGATGAGCGCATCGGACTATATGACCCGCACCTACCGTTGGATGGCCTGCGGGCTGCTCATCACCTTTGCAATGGCCTATATCACCGCGACGACCTCCCTGATCTATCTGGTCGATTCGCTCTACCTCGTCCTTACCATCGCCGAGCTGGCACTGGTGTTCGTGCTCAGCTCCCGCGTGCAGAGCATGTCGGTGGAAGCGGCGCGCGCGACCTTCTTTGGATACGCGCTGCTGAACGGCATGGTGCTGAGTTATTACTTCTTGGTGTTCTCGGCCGGGACGCTGATCCTCGCCTTCCTGAGCACGGCCGTGTATTTCGGTCTGATGGCGTTTTACGGCACGACCACCCACAAGGACCTGACCGGCTGGGGCCCCCGCCTGATGATGGCGCTGATCGCTCTGCTGGTCACCGGCGTCGTGGGGATGCTGTTCGGCTTCGGCTTTGGCAGCTCGGTGCTGTACTGCGGCATCGGTCTGGTGGTGTTCATGCTGCTGACCGCCTACGACACCCAGAAGCTGCAGCAGATGTACAGCTACTATGCTGCGGACTCTGAGATGGCCGAAAAGGCTTCCATCTATGGCGCACTGACCCTGTATTTGGACTTCATCAACATCTTCCTGTATGTGGTCCGTCTGCTGGGCAACAACCGCCGCCGCAACTAATTGAAATCTTTGCGCCCCTCTTTGGCATCGCGATGCCGGAGAGGGGCATTTTTGTTTTGCAGAACTTGAATAAAATTCAGAGAACCATCGCACACTACAATCAGAATTTGGACCGTACACAAACGATGATTGGAGTAACGAACCATGGAACAACTCAGAAAATTTCTGCGGGACAAGGGGTTTGCGCTGGCGCTGCTGGCCTGTCTGGTGGCAGCGGCAGCAGCGGGCGTGTGGGCTGTGCGCACCGTCCGCGAGGAGCTGCAAAAGAACCTCGATGGCCTGAATGAACCAGACAGCACCTCGGTCCTGCCGGGGATCGACGAGGACCTGACTTTACTTCCGGAGGAGGAATATCCCGAATGGCAGCTTCCCGATACGCCCGCCGCAAACAGTGTGGTCGATGTGCCCAAAGACGAATCGCCCGCGTCCTCCCGCGCGTCCTCTTCGGCGTCGGGTGGGGCCTCGTCTGGTTCTGGTTCGGTGCGCGAACCCTCCGCGCTGCAAGGTGCATCCTCAGCTGTCAGCAGTTCAGCAGCTCCTGCCTCCACGCAGCCGGTCTCTGGAAAAATCTTGAACGGCTACAGCGGCGATGAGCTGGTCTACAACAAGACGCTAGGCGACTGGCGGACCCACAACGGCATCGACTACGTCGCCGCGCAGGGCGAGACGGTGGCTTCGCCTACTGATGGGACGGTCGTGCTGGCCGGTTCGGACGGCGGATGGGGACCGGTCGTGGCCGTCAAAGACAGCACGGGCCGCATCTGGCGGCTGTGCGGCGTGGCCAGCCCAAAGGTCAAGGAAGGCGACGCTGTGACTGCAGGACAGGCCCTTGGCAAGGTGGGCAGCGTGAGCTGTGAGTGTGCCGAGGACAGCCACATCCACTTGGAAGTGAAGCAGGACGACAAGTATCTTGACCCGGCAAAACTGCTGAAATAATCGTCATAGGACCCGCCGACGGCTGGAATCTCCCGCCCCGGCGGGCTTTTTTGCGTGGATTTTCCAAGCGGGACAGACCGCAAAGCGATTGCATTTGGGGGAGGATTCTGGTATGATACCATTGAACAAATTTCGACAGGATGCCGGTTGGCAGGAGGAGACAGGATGGCAAAGGTGTTGATCGTGGGCGGCGGTGCGGCGGGCCTGATGGCGGCCGGTGCAGCGGTGCGGCAGGGACATGAAGTGACGGTGCTGGAGCATATGGACCGGCCCGGGCAGAAGATCCTTGTGACCGGAAAGGGCCGCTGCAATGTGACCAACGACTGCACCGCAGAAGAATTTCTGCGCCATGTGCGGACGAATCCACGGTTCCTGTTTTCTTCGCTGGGGGCATTCCCGCCCGCCAAGACGATGGAGCTGTTCGAGGGGCTGGGCGTTGAGCTGAAAGTGGAGCGCGGACGCCGGGTGTTCCCGGTGTCGGACAAGGCGGAGGAGATCCGTCAGGCGCTTCTGCGCTACGCAGAGGATGCCCGCATCGTTCACGATGGGGCGAAAAAACTGCTGCTCGAACCATTAGAGCAGACGGAGCCGAAACCGGCTGCAGCGCCGGAGAATCCGCGCCATCCCAAAAAGAAAAAGCCGGGTGCGGCATACCGCTGTGTGGGTGTGCGGGCAACTTCCGGTAAGGAATACCGTGCGGACGCCGTGCTGGTGGCGACGGGCGGCCTGAGCTATCCGACCACCGGCTCGACCGGCGACGGCTACAAGCTGGCGGAACAGGCAGGGCATACCATCGTGGAGCCGGTCCCGAGCTTGGTCAGCTTGGTCAGCCATGACCCGGACTGCAAAAAGATGATGGGGCTGGCTCTGAAAAATGTGACGCTGACCCTGTTCGAGGACAACAAGGCTATCTTTGACGAGCAGGGCGAGATGCTGTTCACCCACTTTGGCATCAGCGGCCCGCTGACGCTGAGCGCATCGAGCCACCTCGGTGACATGAAAAAGCACCGCTATCATGCGGAGATCGACCTGAAACCGGCCCTGAGCGAGGAACAGCTGTATGACCGCATCACCCGCGACTTTGCGCTGCTGGCAAACCATGCCGCACAGGGCGCGCTCGTGAAGCTGCTGCCGTCCAGCATGCAGCCGGTCATGGTGGCCCGCTGGGGCATCGACCCGGCGACCAAGGCCAACCAGATCCCCCGCGAACAGAAACGGGAGCTGGTCCAGCTGTGCAAGCACTGGAAAGTCCCCATCGACGCCCGGGGCGATTTGGCCCATGCGGTCATCACGTCCGGCGGTGTCTCGGTGCGGGAGGTGGACCCCAAGACGATGCAGAGCAAAAAGGCGCTGGGCCTGTATTTTGCGGGCGAGGTGCTGGATGTGGACGCCTACACGGGCGGTTACAATTTGCAGATCGCGTTCTGCACGGCACAGAGTTTTGCCAATAACCTCATCTAAAACGAGTGTGGAGGGGGGCTGGTTGTTTCGTGAGCAAGTGTCCGACGGGTGGGACCCTGTTGCCGAAGGCAATAGGGCGGGGTATGGAATCCCCGTCTCACTTGCGAGGGAAATAACCAGACCCCCGCTGAAAACGTACTTTATATATAAGGAGATAAAACCATGATTTCAGTTGCAATCGATGGCCCCGCTGGTGCGGGAAAATCTACGCTGGCCCGCCGTCTGGCGGCAGACCTCGGCTATATTTATGTGGACACCGGTGCAATGTACCGCACCATCGGCCTGTACGCCCTGCGTGCAGGTAAGGACCCACACGACAATGCGGCCGTCAACGCGCTGCTGCCGGAAATCTCCCTGCGGCTGGCGTCGGTGGACGGGGAACAGCATATCTATCTGAACGAAGAGGACGTCAGCAAGGCCATCCGCACCGAGGAAGCCGGCATGGCGGCTTCGGCTGTGGGGGCGAACCCGGAGGTCCGCGCGTTCCTGCTCGATCTGCAGCGGAACATGGCCAAGACCCAGAACATCCTGATGGATGGCCGCGATATCGGCACGGTCGTGCTGCCGAACGCTACAGCGAAGATTTTCCTGACCGCCGCCCCCGAAGCCCGCGCAAAGCGCCGCTGGAAGGAGTATCAGGAGAAGGGCGTGAACGTCTCCTTCGAAGAGGTCCTCGAGGACGTGAAGAAGCGTGACTATCAGGATACCCACCGCGAAGCTGCACCTTTGAAACAGGCAGAGGATGCCGTTCTGCTGGACACCTCGGACCTGAATTTTGAGCAGAGCTTGGATGCGATGAAGAAGATCATCGCGGAAAAAGTATCATAAGGGACAGAAGAGAGTTTTCCAAAGCAAGGACTGCAACTCGTGATCACTTGCGTGGGAAAGCTCCCGAATGGCCCGTTATAGGAAACGGAAAAATACATGATTTTATACTATATTTTGCTCCCCTTGGCATGGCTGGTGTTCCACATCGGCTTCCGGGTGGAGTGCATCGGCCGCGAAAACCTGAAGAAGATTCAGACGCAGGGCTGCATCCTTGCGCCGAACCACGTTTCGGCCATTGATCCGGTGTTCGTGGTCATTACCCGGTTCTGGGGGAAGCGGATGATCGTGTTCGCGAAAAAAGAACTGTTTGAGATCAACGCCGCACTGAGCTGGTTCTTCCGGTGCGCGGGCGCGATGTGTGTGCGCGGGACTCGCGATGAGCTGGAAGCCATCGACCAGACCGTGGAAGCGTGCAAAAACGGCGGGATGCTTCTCATTTTCCCGGAGGGGACCCGCGAGAAAGAGGGCAAGTTCTTACAGCCCAAGAGCGGCCTGTTCGTCATTGCGGCACAGGCAGCGGTGGATGTGGTCCCGGTGCGGATCATCTACGACACGCCGGACGGGAAGATGAAGCTCTTCTGCAAGGTGAAGGTCATCTACGGTGAGCCGATGCCCGCCGCACAGTTCGCGATGGAGAGCCGCCGCGACTTAAAGACCCTGCGCGCAAACAAACAGGCGCTTTTGAACGCTTGGGAAAAGCTGGGAGGATAACATGGAGATTCGTTTGGCAAAAACGGCGGGCTTCTGCTTCGGCGTGAACCGCGCCGTCGAGCTGACCTACAGTCTGCTCGATGAGGGCCACAAGGTGGCAACGCTTGGCCCGCTCATCCACAACCCACAGGCCGTGGCCGACATGGAGCGCCGCGGCGCACTGGTGGCGGATACCGTGGATAACATCCCCACGGGATACGAGGTCATTATCCGCAGCCACGGCGTGCCCCGCAGCATCTACGACACGCTGGAGCAGCGCGGGCTGGTCTATCACGACGCCACCTGCCCCTTCGTGAAGAAGATCCAGAGCATCGCCGCCAAGGCCGAAGCCGAGGGCGCGGTCCTGCTCGTGGCGGGTGATGCGTCCCATCCGGAGGTGCAGGGCATCGTCGGACATACCCGGGGAGAGGTATTCGTTTTTAGCGATTTGGCCCAGCTGAAGGCGTGGAAAGGGCCTTCTGACCCCCAAAAGACCATTTTTGCAGTTGCACAGACCACATTTCAGGTAACAAAATGGCAAGAAAGTTCGGAGTTTCTCAAAAAAGCCTATACAAACGCCCGAATTTTTGATACAATATGTAATGCGACGTGGGCGAGGCAACAGGAAGCGGAAGACCTCAGCCAACAATGCGACATCATTGTTGTCATTGGCGGTCATCATTCTTCCAATACCCAAAAGCTGGTACAGGTCGCCGCAAAACACACGCGTGCCGTAACGGTCGAGACAGCGAGCGAACTTCGGCCGGAATGGTTTGCAGATGTTAAAGTGGCGGGCGTGACAGCCGGGGCTTCAACGCCATCGTCTATTATTGAGGAGGTACTTAACAGTATGAGCGCAGAAATCAATGACAGCATGAGCTTTGAGGAGATGCTGAACGCATCCGAGGAAAAGCGTGTTCATGCAGGCAGTATTGTGAAAGGAATCGTGACCAGCATCTCTGCCAACGAGATCCAGGTGGATATCGGTGCGAAGCAGACCGGCTTTGTCAAGCTGAGCGAGCTGACCGATGATTCCTCCGCCAAGGTCGAAGACCTGGTGAAGGTTGGCGATGAGCTGGACCTCATCGTCGAGAAGGTTATGGACCAGGACGGCGTTATCCAGCTCTCCCGCAAGAAGCTCGCATCTCGCAAGGGCATGGAAGAAATCGCCAAGGCAGCAGAGTCCGGTGAAGTCGTCGAGGGCGATGTCACCGAGTTCAACAAGGGCGGCGTTGTCGTCAACGTCAAGGGCGTTAAGGTGTTCGTTCCCCGTTCTCAGGCAACGATGCGCCGCGACGAGGACTATACCGCTCTGGTCGGCCAGCACGTTCAGCTGGTCGTCACCGAGTGCTCCGGCCGTAAGATCGTCGGCAGCATCAACAAGGTCACCGCTGAGCAGAACAAGGCAAAGCGTGAGGAGTTCTGGGCAAATGTCGAAGTGGGCAAGAGCTACACCGGCGTTGTCAAGAGCCTGACCTCTTATGGTGCATTCGTCGATATCGGCGGTGTGGACGGCCTGTGCCACATCAGCGAGCTGAGCTGGAACCGCATCAAGCATCCCTCTGAGGTCGTCTCCGTTGGCGACACCATCGAGGTGTATGTGAAGGATATCGACACCGAGAACCACAAGGTCTCTCTGGGCTACAAGAAGGCCGAGGACAACCCCTGGGAGCAGCTGAAGAACAACTACCCCATCGGCAGCACCTTCCATGCTCCGGTCGTTTCTCTGACCAAGTTCGGTGCATTCGTCCGCATCCTGCCGGGTGTTGACGGTCTGGTCCACATCAGCGAGATCAGCAATGACCGCGTTGAGAAGGTCTCTGACGCACTGAAGGTCGGCGATATGGTCGATGTGAAGCTGCTGGATGTTGACTTCGACAAGAAGCGCATCAGCCTGTCCATGAAGGCTCTGCTGAACGACGACGCTGAGTAATCAGCTGCACGTTCAGACAACTTTCTGACACATGCGATCAACAGCCCCGTTGCCGGGTAACGGCGGCGGGGCTGTTTTTGTAACCTCTCAGTCAAAACCTGACGGTTTTGCCAGTCGTCCTCCCTCTGTCGCTTGCGCGACATCTCCCTCCGGCCGGAGGGAGTCTTTCCTGCTAGGGGAGCCATTGGCAGACCGGTGGGGCTGTACAAAACGAAAAAAGCACTTGCTTTCGTGAAATGGTTGGCCCTGCGGCTGAGGAAAAGTGGGTTTTATAATGAATTGGATGAAAAAGCACTGGGAAGTGCTGAGCTATCTGATCTTCGGCGTGCTGACGACGCTGCTGAACATCGTGCTGTATGCGCTGTTCAACACGCTGTTCGGCTACGAAGCCGCCAACAGCTGGGGCAATGTGCTGGATAACGTCCTGTGCATCCTGTTCGCCTATGCGACCAACCGCGCGTTCGTGTTCCAAAGCCGGACCAAGGGCCGGGAAGCAGCGGCGGAATTCGGCAAATTTGTCAGCTGCCGTCTGGGCACACTGGTGTTGGACGCTGTCATTATGATGGTGGGCGGCAATCTGCTGGCTGTGCAGGGCACGGCGCTGATGGAAGGGCTGCTGACCCGTGTATTCACGCGCCTGAACCCGGAAGTGTTTGTTGCCGGCGCACAGGCTGTGGTCCAGTCGGCTTCGTCCGGCGCGGCCATCGCTGTCATCGGCGGGGCAGACGGCCCGACAGCGGTGTTTGTGAGCGGCATCGCCGCACAGAACCTGTGGGGCATGTGCGTCAAAGTGTTCTCGAATGTGATCGTGATCGTGCTGAATTATGTGTTCAGCAAGCTGATCGTGTTCAAAAAGAAATAACCTCGCTGTCATCGCGGATGCGGGACGGAGAGGTTGAAAGATGATAAATCGACATTTTAGGAGGTACGGTATTATGAAACGTGGTTTGAAAGGCTTCGCATTTCTGGTCTCCGGTCTGGTTCTGGGCATCATCGGCGCGACGGTCTCTGCAACGGCCATCGCACTGAGCGCTGTCGGCATGGCAAAGGTGCACCGTGCCAGCAAGAATTGATCAGGAGGAAACATTATGACCCGTGAAGAAATTCTCTCCCATGTGGACCACACCCTGCTGAAGCCTGAGGCAACTTGGCCCCAGATCAAGGTCATTTGCGACGAGGCTGTGGAGAACCACACGGCTTCCATCTGCATCAACACCTGCTATGTGAAACAGGCCGTTGAGTATCTGGCGGGCCGCATCCCGGTGTGCTGCGTCGTCGGCTTCCCTCTGGGTGCAATGGACACCGAGTCGAAGGCATTCGAGGCAAAGAAGGCCATCGAGAACGGTGCGTCTGAAGTTGATATGGTCATCAACATCGGCCGCCTGAAGAACAAGGAATACGACGCTGTCCGCGAGGACATCCGTGCCGTGAAACAGGCCGTGGGCGACAAGGTGCTCAAGGTCATCATCGAGACCTGTCTGCTGACCGACGAAGAGAAGGAAAAGATGTGCGACATCGTCTGTGAGGCCGGTGCGGACTACATCAAGACCAGCACGGGCTTCTCCACCGCTGGCGCGACCTTCCACGACGTCGAGCTGATGGTCAAGGGCGTGCATGGCCGCTGCAAGGTCAAGGCTGCCGGCGGCATCTCCACCGTCGAGGATATGGAAAAGTTCCTCGCGCTGGGCGCAGACCGTCTGGGCACTTCCCGCGCGGTGAAGCTGCTGAACGGCGAACAGGCAAAGGGCTACTAAGATTTTTTGGCAAAGGCACAGCTTCGGCTGTGCCTTTTTGCTATGCATTGGGATTTCGAAGGGGGGCGGGAGTTCCCCGCGCAAGTGAAACGGGGATTCCATACCCCGCCCTATTGCCTTCGGCAACAGGGTCCCACCCGTCGGACACTTGCTTGGGGGAACTCCCGCCCCCCTAGTTAGGGCAATAAACTTTATCAATTTCGGAACCTTGTATAAAAAGAGTGCGACTCTTCTTGACATTTCGACGAAGGAATGATAAGATATTACTCGAAAACAACTGAATACCGACTTATCAAGAGTGGCTGAGGGGACAGGCCCTGCGAAGCCCGACAACCTGTGCGAAAGCATAAGGTGCCAAATCCTGCGGGAAACCGAAAGATAAGAGTGCAAGCGCTCAGAGCTTCGGTTCTGAGCGCTTTTGTTTGCGCAAAAAACTTGATACCGCGTATGAAGCTGTGAAAGGATCACCACACAAACATGGAGGACAATTTTATGGCAAGACACCTGTTTACTTCCGAGTCCGTCACCGAAGGACATCCCGACAAGATCTGCGACCAGATCTCTGACGCCATTCTGGACGAGATCCTGACCAACGACCCCGACGCCCGCGTGGCTTGCGAGACCTGCGCATCCACCGGTCTGGTCCACATCATGGGCGAGATCACCACCAGCTGCTATGTCGATTTCCAGAAGATCGTCCGCGAGGTCATCTCGGACATCGGCTATACCCGCGCAAAGTTCGGCTTTGATGCCGACACCTGCGCGGTCATCTCCAACATCGACGGCCAGAGCCCCGATATCGCACTGGGCACGAACGATCAGGTCGGCGGCGCCGGCGATCAGGGCATGATGTTCGGCTACGCCTGTGACGAGACGCCGGAGCTGATGCCCATGCCCATCTCGCTGGCCCACAAGCTGGCCAAGCGCCTGACCGAAGTGCGCAAGAGCGGCGAGCTGGACTATCTGCGTCCGGACGGCAAGAGCCAGGTCACCGTGGAGTACGACGAGAACGGCAAGCCCGTCCGCGTGGATGCGGTCGTCATCTCCAGCCAGCACAGCGAGTCCGTGAGCATGGATCAGCTGCGCGCAGACGTGATGGAGAAGGTCATCAAGGCCACCATCCCTGCCGAGCTGCTGGACGAGAACACCAAGTATTATATCAATCCGACCGGTCGTTTCGTTGTGGGCGGCCCGCAGGGCGACAGCGGCCTGACCGGCCGTAAGATCATCGTCGATACCTACGGCGGCTATGCACGCCACGGCGGCGGCGCATTCTCCGGCAAGGACCCCAGCAAGGTGGACCGCAGCGCTGCATATGCGACCCGCTGGGTGGCCAAGAACATCGTGGCCGCTGGTCTGGCCAAGAAGTGCGAAGTTCAGGTCGCTTACGCCATCGGCGTGGCAAAGCCGGTCTCCATCATGGTCGATACCTTCGGCACGGGCGTCGTGGCCGATGACAAGATCGAACAGGCTATCGAGAAGGTCTTTGACCTGACCCCCGCTGCCATCATCCGCGATCTCGACCTGCGCAAGCCCATCTACCGCAAGCTGGCAGCTTACGGCCACATGGGCCGCGAGGATCTGGGCGTGAAGTGGGAGAACACCGACCGCGTGGAAGAGCTGAAGGCTGCTGTGGCGGCACTGTAAGCGAAAAACAGAACGATTGAGAGGCTGCTGCACCGAATGCACGACCCTCCCGGCGGGACGTCCGAGAGGAAGAGACCGGTGCAGCGGCCTCTTTTTTTGTGCAAAGCAGGGCGGTTTGTCAGAAAAAAGCGCGCTTTTTGTAAAAAACTCACAGAGTCCAACGGATTTTGGAAGAACAGATGTGCAAGGCGCAGAAAATCCACCGCAGGGGGAAGTTTTGGGTGTCGAAACGGGAATTTTGTGATAAAATAAAGACAGATATGGACTTCAGCAGTCTGATATATCGGCTTGGTTTAAGGAACATGAAGGAGTTGTAACTATGTCCAACGAAATTAACCCGATGGCATTTTTTCAGGAGCCTAGTGTCGCAGACCTGCGTCTGCTGGCCTGCCCCGGTGCAGAGGAACTGACCGACCTGATCGACAAGCACCTTGTCGAGTGGGCAAAGTCTGCCGGTGTGCAGAAGGACAGCTTTATCATCCCCTGCGAGTGCCCTCGTTTCCAGAGCGGCGACGCAAAGGGTCTGGTCAAGGAGTCCGTCCGCGGCGATGATATCTTCATCGTGGTGGACCCCGGCAACTACAGCGTGACCTACAATCTGTTCGGTTATGAGAACCACCTCTCTCCCGATGACCACTTCGCAAACCTGAAGCGCCTGATCCAGGCTGTTGCGGGCAAGGCACACCGCGTGTCGGTCATCATGCCTAGCCTGTACGGCGGCCGTCAGCACCGCCGCGTGGTCCGCGAGAGTCTGGACTGCGCTGTGGCCCTGCAGGAGCTGCAGACCATGGGCGTCAAGAACATCATCACCTTCGATGCACACGACCCCCGCGTTCAGAACGCTGTGCCGCTGCTCAGCTTCGACAACGCCATGCCGACCTATCAGGTCCTGAAGAGTCTGCTGAAGAAGAACCCCGAGATCAGCTTCGACAAGGAAAAGTTCATCGTGGTCAGCCCCGACGAGGGCGCAATGAGCCGCAACATGTACTTCTCCAGCGTGCTGGGCTGCAATCTGGGCATGTTCTACAAGCGCCGCGATTATACCCGCGTGGTCAACGGCCGCAACCCCATCGTTGCGCATGAGTATCTGGGCGACTCTGTGGAGGGCAAGACCGTCTTTATCGCCGATGATATCATCGCATCCGGCGAGAGTATGCTGGAAGTTGCCGGCAACCTGAAGAAGCGCGGCGCAGAGCGCATCATCGCAAATGCCACCTTCCCGCTGTTCACCAGCGGTCTGGCAAAGTTCGATCAGGCTGTCGCGGACGGCACGCTGGATTATGTGGTCGGCACGAACCTGACCTATCGTGTGCCCGATCTGCTGACCCGCGACTGGTATGTGGACGTCGATGTTTCCAAGTACGCCGCTTACTTCGTCGTGGCTCTGAACCACGATATGTCCGTTTCCAGCATCATCGACCCGATCAAGAAGATCGAGGCTCTGCTGGCAAAGCGCGGCTGATCAGAAACAGCGCTGAAAGAACAGGGGGCTGTTGTAATATAGCTCTCTGAAAATAATGCACAAAACCCGGAACCTTTTCAGGGCCAAAACGGCTCAAAAAGGGTTCCGGGTTTCTGATTTTGCGTTATTTTTTGGGCAAGCGGATATTGCATTTTTATGCTGCGGCAGCCCCGTTTTTGGAACGTTACAGCGTTCCGTCCCGCAGACAGCGGACGAGGGCGGGGACTTCATAGACGAGCATCAAGATCCAGCCGACGGCGTAGCTGTAGGGCAGGGCTTCGATGTCCATGTGAAGGATGAGGACGAACACGGCGGCTGCTGCGACACGGCCCGCCATGTTGAGCATACTGCTGTTCAGAGTGATCTTGAGATCCCCCAGACCGCGGAAGCCGCCCTGAATGCCATTGGTGAGGGCGGGCATCAGGTAGAACAGGGAGACGAGCTTCAGGAAGCGGACGCCCAGCTCCACGACTTCGGTTTGGGTCGCGAACAGCCGGATGATGGGTTCCGCCGCGAAGAAGCAGATCACCGTGATGCAGACGGCGTAGATGGCTTCGATCTTCAGGCCGCAGAAAAAGCCTTTGCGGACGCGGTCCTTTTTGCCCGCGCCGCGGTTCTGGGCCATCAGGGTCGTGGTGGCGTGGCCGATGTTCTGCTGGGGGATATAGGCGAAGTCATCGATGCGGCTGGACGCGGTGAACGCCGCCATGGCGTTGACGCCCATCGTGTTGACGATGGCCTGAACGGCGATTTTGCCCAGCTGAACGGTGGCTTGCTGCATCGCACTGGTCCAGCCGTAGCTGACGGTCTTTTTCAGCAGGGAGCCATCAAAGATCAGCCAGCGGCGGCCCAGCTGCAGAATGGGGATCTTCCACCGGATGTAGAACAGGCAGAGCAGACAGCAGACGGCTTCGCTGAGGACCGTGGAGAGCGCACAGCCCTCGGCCCCCCAGTTGAGGACCTCGACGAAGAACAGATCACCGCCGATGTTCAGCACGGAGCTGATCATCAGGAAATACAAGGCGCTTTTGCTGTCGCCCAGCGCCCGCATGGTGGCGGCGAGGAAGTTATAGAAAAAGGTGAAGAACAGCCCCGCGAACACGATGCGCAGATAGTTTACTGCGATGGGTAAAATTTCTGCGGGGACCTGAAGCAGACGGAGCAGAGGATTCGCCAGCAGGATACAGGCCAGCGAGAAGGTCAGCGAAAAGACCGTTCCGGCAATGGCGGTGGTGGACACTTGGCGCTCCACCAGCTTGGTATCGCCCGCACCGAACGCGGTGCTGACGAGGATGCCCGCGCCAAGGCACATGCCGTTGATGAAAAGGATGGCCAGCGTCATCAGCGGGTTGGACGTGCCGACCGCCGCAAGGGCGTCCTCGCCGACGAATTTGCCCACGATGATGCTGTCTACAGCGTTGTAGGTGAGCTGGAACAGGTTGCCCAGCACAAGGGGAATCGTGAAATTGACCAGCAGCGGTGTGATGCTGCCGGTCGTCATATCTTTTGTCATGGAGTGATTCTCTTTTCTTAAATTAGGCTTTGCCGACCGCTCAAAATGGCCAGTGCAGAACGGCTCGTGCCTTTGGCGATGAGCTGAGCGGCGGCATGGAGAGCCGCGCCAGAACTGAGCGAAGCGGGGATGGCGTCAGTGCTGAGGACCTTCTGTGCGGCGCGGGCGGCGTCGGCACGGGTGACAGCGGCCACGTTGTCCACCACATAGGCGTTGTAGTTCTTGGGAATGAAGCCGAAGCCGATCTCCGGGATGCCGTGCGTTCCGGTGAAACCGCCGCTCAGGGCCTGACTCTCAAACGGCTCGACCGCGACGATGCGGACATCGTTCGTCCAAGCTTTGAGCGTTTCGCCGACACCGGTGATGGTCCCGGCGCTGCCGACGCCGATCACGACGCTGTCCACAAGGCTGGAACCTTCCCGCGCAATGGCTTTTGCAATGGCGGGACCGGTGACCCGGCGGTGGTATTCAGGGTTGTCATCGTTGACGAGCCAGTTCATATAATACCAGCCGTTTTCGGCGGCTTTCGTCTCGGCCATGGCCCGCGCTCCGGCAAGGCCGAGGCGGGAGGGTGAGTGCACGATCTGTGCGCCCAGCCGAAGCAGATATTCCTGCCGCAGAGCTGGGGCATCTTCCGGCATGACCAGCACCACCGGATGGCCGGCGGTGCGGCTGGCCAGCGTCAGCGCGATGGAAAAGGCCCCGGAGGACGCCTCAATGATGGGCTGGCCGGGGAGCAGCTTTTTCTTTTCAGCGGCCAGCGCCAGCATCCCTTCCGCAAGGGCGTCCCGGGACGTGCCGGTGGGACCATTGAAGTCCAGATAGGCGTACAGACGCCCCTTCAGCCCACAGGCGGCAAGATAACCCCGCAGCTCCACGATGGGACAGGGCAGCAGGGTCTGATAGACGTTTGGATAAATGGACACGGAAAACCTCCTCTCAAAGGATACATTGTTCTAATCGTAACGCAAAGCGGGCGGGGCGTCAAGACGCGGTTTGGCAAAAACGGCGAATTTTTGCCAAAAAATTTGGCAGAGTGATGAGAAAAAGCCTTGACAAGGCGGAAAAGGTCTGCTATACTCCGTATGTAAAGCAAAAAACCTTTACAAACCATGGGAGGTCAGGGCAGAAAGCACAATGGCAAAGGATTTTGAGATGGGCTATCTGCTCGATTTTTACGGCGAAGTGCTGACGCCCAAACAGCGTGAGATGCTGCGCCAGTATTACAACGATGACCTCTCCCTGAGTGAGATCGGCGAAAATTTCGGCATCACACGGCAGGGCGCACGGGATGCCATCAAGCATGGCGAGACCACCCTGAAAGAGCTGGAAGCCAAGGTCGGCTTTGCCGCCCGCTACCGCCGCGTTCAGGAAAAATTGGAAGAGCTGGAACAGATGGTCATCGATGCACGGTTCGAGTGCACCGGCCCCTACGCCAAGCTCACCACCACCGAATATGCAGCGACGCTGAACCGGATGCTGGAGATCATCCGCTCCATGGACGAGGTCAACGAGAGCTGAAACCACATTTTACTGGAGAGGAGCACCGCACATGGCATTTGAATCTTTGACCGACCGCCTTGCCGGTGTGTTCAAAAAACTGCGCGGACACGGCAAATTGACCGAGTCCGACATCAAGGCTGCCATGCGCGAAGTTCGAATGGCCCTGCTGGAAGCCGACGTCAACTATAAGGTGGCGAAGGACTTCTGTGCAAAGGTCTCGGAGCGCGCGATGGGACAGGAGGTCATGGAGAGCCTGACCCCCGCCCAGCAGGTGGTCAAGATCGTCAACGAGGAACTGGTCGCTCTGATGGGCGGCGAGGAAGCCCCGAGACTGATCGTCAAGAACAAGGGTCAGACCATCATCATGCTCTGCGGCTTGCAGGGCAACGGTAAAACGACCCACGCGGCCAAGCTGGCCAAGTACTTTATCAAGCAGGGCCGCCGCCCCATGCTGGTGGCGTGCGACATCTACCGCCCCGCCGCCATCGACCAGTTACAGGTCGTCGGCAAGCAGGCAGGTGCTCCGGTCTTTACGCTGGACGGCGAAAAGCCGCCGGTCATCGCGAAAAAAGCGCTGGCCCATGCGAAAGACTACGGCAATGACATCATCATCCTCGATACGGCCGGCCGCTTGCAGATCGACGAAGTCCTGATGCAGGAGCTGGTCCAGATCAAGGAAGCCGTCCCCGTGGACGAGACGCTTCTGGTCGTGGATGCCATGGCCGGTCAGGACGCTGTGAACGTTGCCAAGACCTTCAATGAGACGGTCGGCATCGACGGCATCATCCTGACCAAGACCGATGGCGATACCCGCGGCGGTGCAGCCCTTTCGGTGCTGTCCGTCACCGGAAAGCCCATCAAGTTCCAAGGCACGGGCGAAAAGCTGGATGACTTGGAAGTGTTCCATCCCTCCCGCATGGCGAGCCGCATCCTCGGCATGGGCGATGTGCTGAGCCTCATCGAGCGTGCACAGGATGCCGCCGACGAAAAGGCCGCCGAAGAGACGGCCAAGCGGATGATGGAAAACAAGTTCGATATGAACGACATGCTGGCGCAGTTCGCGCAGATCCGCAAGATGGGCGGCGCGGGCGCGATGCTCAGCATGATGCCCGGAATGTCCGGCATCGACGCCAGCCAGATCGACGAGAAGGCCTTTGACCGCATCGAGGCCATGATCTTCTCGATGACCAAGGAAGAGCGTGAAAAGCCCTCCATCATCAACCCCAAGCGCAAGCGCCGCATCGCTGCGGGCAGCGGCACGAAGGTCGAGGACGTCAACAAGCTGCTCAAGCAGTTTGAGATGATGCAGAAGATGATGAAGCAGTTCAAGAAAAGCCCCAAGGGCTTTGCACGGCGGCTGGGCGGCATGATGGGAAACCCCAATGCCTTCCGCGGCCTGAAATAATTTTTTACAATGGTATACACCCCGATGGGGTTGTACAGATAGATCAAAAATCCCCGCACCGGGGCACAAACAATTTTTGGAGGATATTTACCATGGCAGTTAAGATTCGTCTGCGCCGCGTTGGCGCCAAGAAGGCTCCCTTCTATCGTGTTGTTGTTGCTGACAGCCGCTTCCCCCGCGACGGCCGTTTCATCGAGGAGATCGGCACTTACGATCCCAACAAGGAGCCTTCCGAGGTGAAGATCGACGCCGAGAAGGCAAAGCAGTGGATCGCTAACGGCGCACAGCCCACCGATACCGTCCGCGTGCTGCTGAAGAAGTCCAACATTCTGTAAGTAGGAGGGCTGACTCATGCAGGAGCTGTTGCTGGCAGTTGCCCGCGGTCTCGTGGAGGACAAGGACGCCGTCAAGGTCACGGTGGACGAGCCCCGCGAGGACGGCACCATCGTCTACCACCTGAGCGTGGCAGAGGGAGATATGGGCCGTGTCATCGGCAAGCAGGGCCGGATCGCAAAAGCCATTCGTGTGGTGATGCGCGCGGCTGCTGTGCGGGTCGATGAAAAGGTCCTTGTTGAGATCGACTGAGCACCCTACTGGCCCTTTGCCGTTCAGGCAGAGGGCTTTTTTGTTGCTTCGGGAGCTGGGGTGGCTGGATGTCTCCACGCAAGTGAAACGGGGATTCCATACCCCGCCCTATTGCCTTCGGCAACAGGGTCCCACCCGTCGGACACTTGCTTTGGAGACATCCAGCTACCCTTCTCAAGAAAGCAGTAGTCAGAAAGAAGAATCGATAGGAGTGAAACAATGCAGCAGTATTTGGAAGCTGGAAAAGTTGTGACCACCCACGGGGTGCGCGGAGAGATGAAGCTGGAGCTTTGGTGCGACGGCGTAGAGTTTTTGAAAAAGACCGGGCGGCTGTATGCTTCGGCAAAGGGCGGAAAGTGCTACAAAATTCGCTCCATCCGCCCGCAGGGGCAGATGGCTCTGCTGCAGCTGGAAGGGGTCGAGGACATGGACGCTGCCCGTGCGCTGCGCGGTCAGGTGTTCTATTTTGACCGCGACGACGCCACCCTGCCCGAAGGCCGGTGGTATGTGGCGGACCTCATCGGTTGTGAGGTGCGGGATGCCGACACCGGCAAGGTGTACGGCATCGTGACCAGTGTGGACCACCCCGGCGCACAGGACATCTACACCGTCAAGGCCCCCAACGGCAAGGAGTATCTGTTCCCGGGCGTGGACGCCTTTTTGAAAGAGCGCAATCCGCCGGAAGGCTACATCCTTGTCACTCCCATCCCGGGTCTGCTGGACGACGACTGCGACAGTGAACGGGAGGAAGAGTGAGCCATGGGAATGCGTGTGGATATCGTGACTCTCTTCCCGGAGATGTGCCAGCAGGTGCTGGATGCCAGCATCATCGGCCGTGCGGCCAAGCGCGGCTACATTGAAACGCACTGTCATCAAATTCGGGACTACACCCTGAACAAGCAGAAGCAGACCGACGACTATCCCTATGGCGGCGGCTGCGGCATGGTGCTGTATGCCCAGCCCATCGCGGACTGTCTGCGCGCGGTCCAGAAAGAAGTGCAGGAACAAGGACGACCTGCCCCGCATATTGTATTCTTGACGGCGGGCGGTCAGCGCTACACCGAGGAACATGCACGGCGGCTGGCAGAATACGACAATTTAACGCTGGTCTGCGGTCACTATGAGGGCATCGACGAGCGTGTCATTGAAGCATTCGCGGACGAAGAGATCTCTATCGGCGACTATATCCTCACCGGCGGCGAACTGGCCAGCTTGGTGGTGGCCGACAGCGTTCTGCGGCTGAAACCGGGCGTTCTGGCCGAACAGAAGGGCTACGAAGAAGAAAGCTACTGGGACGGACTGCTGGAATACCCGCAGTACACCCGGCCGGAAGTCTGGGAAGGCCGCGCGGTCCCGCAGGTCCTGCTGGGCGGCGACCATCAGAAGATCGACGCATGGCGGGGAGAGCAGAGCCGGACCCGCACCCGTCTGCGCCGTCCGGAACTGTATGAGGAATGGTGCGAGACGCACCCCATCACCGAGCTGCCGAAGTGGAAACGGGGCGAGAATGTCCGTCTGGTGAAAACGGCCGAGCAGATGGAACAGGCGGCGGTGCTCTTTGCGGAAGGACGCCGCGCTGTCTGCAGGGACGGCTGGAAGCTGGAAGCGCTGGAGGCTCTGACGCCGGAAATGTTCCTGAAGCAGCTGCAGGAGGAAAAGAAAGAGGGCTGGGCCTGTTATCTCCACTACACCAAAGACGTGGCCGACGGCATGATCAGCGTGAACCACAAGACCGGTCAGGTGGAGCATCTGTTCATTGCCGAGAGCGCCCGCGGAAAGGGCATCGGGATGAAGATGCTGGACTTTGGACGGAAAAAGCTGCCGGAGTGGCCCCATCCGGAACTGACGGTTCTGGATTCAAACACCCGCGCGCTGGCACTTTACCGCCGATTGGGCTGGAAAGTGGACGGCGTGGAACTGGTGTTCGACCCGGAAAAATTCGAGGATGTGGCTGTGGAGAGCCGTCTGCTCCGGATGCGCTACGAGGGCTGAAAACGCCGTCGAGCCAAAAGGCATTTCGTCGATGGTCGAAAAAATGTTGAAAACTTTTGTATCACCCCGCCAATCACGGGGGAATAATTTTGGTATCTTTGTATAAATGGCGAAAAAAGCCCCCGAGTTCATTGGGAAAACCGCCAAAAATGCGTCGAGGGTCTGTACAATGGTTTCGGCTTGCGCTAAAATAGTTACAACGCAAAGGCAAGAAACAAAATTGCATTCCCGAGAACGATAATAGATAGGAGCGTTTTACTATGTACGTCAAAGAAGTTACCGTTGAAAATCAGGTTGGTCTGCATGCTCGTCCGGCTACCTTCTTTATCCAGAAGGCAAACGAGTTCAAGTCTTCCATCTGGGTCGAGAAGGAAGAGCGCCGCGTGAACGCAAAGAGCTTGCTGGGCGTTCTGTCTCTGGGCATCGTGGGCGGCACGACCATCCGCATCATCGCTGACGGTGCAGATGAGCAGGCTGCAGTCGACGGCCTGATCAAGCTGGTCGAGTCTGGCTTTGCAGAGTAATTCGAGCCTTTGATTTTTGAAAGCGGTGGGAGCGTATCCTGCCGCTTTTTTGGTATCCTACAGAACAAGGAGGCATTTGCTATGAAAGAAACCGCAATGAAGCTGCTGAAAAAGGTGAACGACATCTGCGAGGAAGGGACCATCTGGAAGGTGTTCTTCGTGCTGTATGCCATTCTGATGTTCGTCAATACGCTGCTGGCGCTTTCGGACAAAAAGCCTAAGCTGTGGCGCTCGGCCATGATCGGCGCGGGCATGGGCATCGCGACCTATAACATGGAAAAGACCAAGCGTCTGCGCGCAGAGCGGGAAAAGAACGCATGACAAAAGCAGAGCTCTATCAAAAAGCCTGTATGCTGCCGCTGCTGCCCGGAGTGTATATCATCCGGGACAAGAGCGACACCATCATCTATATCGGCAAGGCCAAGCGGCTGCGCATCCGGGTCAGCCAGTATTTCCGCGAGGGCGTGCCCCACGACAACAAGGTGAGCCAGATGATCGCCCACGCCTATGCGTTCGACGTCATCGTCTGCCAGAGCGAGTTCGAGGCGCTGGTGCTGGAAGCCAGCCAGATCAAGGCGCATACCCCGAAATACAACATCCTGCTCAAGGATGACAAGGGCTACAGCTATGTCAAGGTGACCAAGGAGCCGTGGCCAAGGCTCTCGTTCACGCTGCAGAAAGAGGACGACGGGGCCGAGTATCTCGGGCCGTATACGTCCAGCTTTGCGGCGCGTCAGATGGCGGAAACGGCTATGGATGCCTTTCTGCTGCCGCGGTGCAATAAGCGCTTCCCGCAGGACTGCGGCAAGGGCCGCCCCTGCCTGAATGCCCACATCGGCAAGTGCATGGCGGTCTGCAGCGGAAAGATCAGTCAGGAAAACTACGAACAGGCGGTCAAAAATGCGGTGCACCTCATCCGGTACGGCAAAAAGGACATCCTGAAAACGCTGAACGAGCGGATGATGGAAGCTTCGGACCGGCTGGAATTTGAGACGGCGGCGCTTTTGCGGGACCAGATCGCGGCCATCACCAAGGTGACCGCAGGGCAGAAGGTCGTGGTGGACCCGGACGTGGAAATGGACGTGGTGGCACTGGCCGGAACGCCCAGCAGCGTCTGCGCGGCAGTCCTGCGGTTCCGGGAAGGGCGCTTGACCGACAAGCGGGAGTTTCTGTTCCACGATACCGCAGACATCGCGGCGGTGCGGGAGGAATTTCTGCCGCGCTATTATCTGGACGACGAGCAAATTCCGAAAATCATTGCCGTGGATGAGCTTCCGCCGGACAGCGAAGCTTTGCAGCAGGCGCTGAACGAAAAGCGCGGCAGCGAGGTGCAGCTGTACGTCCCCCAGCGGGGCGACAAGGCCCGCCTTGTGGAGATGGCGCACACCAATGCGGTGGAGCGTCTGGCCCGCGAGAGCGGCCGCTATGCCCGCGAGGAAAAGCTGTTGGACGAACTGGCGCAGGTGCTGGGATTATCGAAGCCGCCCCGCACCATCGAGAGCTACGATATCTCCAACTGGGGCGATGGGACCAGCGTCTGCGGCATGGTGACGTTCCGGGATGGCAAGCCGTATAAGGCGGGCTACCGGAAGTTCAAGATGCAGACCGTTCTGGGGACCGACGACTATGCGTCGCTGGCGGAGACGGTCTCCCGGAGGGCGGCGGAATACGAAAAATATGCCCTGCTGGCTGAACACGGGCAGCAGAGCAATAACTATTTTGGCGAAAAACCGGACCTTCTGCTGATGGACGGCGGGCGCGGACAGGTCAGCGCGGCCAAGGCGGCGCTGGCCGGGACCAAGCTTGCCGATGTGCCGCTGTACGGCATGGTCAAGGATGATCACCACCGCACCCGCGCCATCGTGGACAGCGAGGGCCGGGAGATCGCCATTAACATGAACCGGGGGACTTTTACCTTCATCACGGCCATTCAGGACGAGACGCACCGCTTTGCGAACGCCTACCGGAAGCAGCAGATGAAGAAGAAAAGCTATGCTTCGACCTTGATCGAAGTGCCGGGGGTCGGCCCCAAAACAGCCAAGGCGCTGATGACCCAGTTCAAGAGCGTGGGAGCCGTCCGGGAAGCCACCCCGGACCAGCTGGAAAACACCCCCGGCGTCGGGAAGCAGCTGGCCTTGACCATCTACGAGTATTTCCATCCGGCGGAATAAGATTCAAGAAAAAAGCCCTGTCAGAAATTCGGGCGGTGCGCCAAACGGTGCACAAGCAGTTCCGAGTTTCTGACAGGGCTGATTTTTTAGGATGGCTTAGTTTTCAGAAGAGATATCCTGACCGAAGTACTTCTCGCTCAGTTCCTTCAGCGTGCCGTCGGCGCGAAGCTCGTCGATGGCGTTGTTGATGGCTTCCAGCAGGGTGGCGCTGTCGTCGCCCTTGCGCAGGGGGATGGCGACATGAGAAGCTTCCTCCGTCTGGGCGACCAGCTTGAAGTCGGCGTCCGGATGAACGTTCAGATAGTCGTAGAAGGAGACATCGGCATTCAGAGTGGCGTCGATGCGGCCGGCGGTCAGCAGCTGGATGGTCTTTTCCAGCGTGTCGATGCCCTGCACCGTTGCGCCGTAGCTCTCGGCAAGCTCCATATAGGTGGAAGCAAGGCTGTTGGCCGTGGTCTTGCCGTTCAGGTCCTCGAAGCTCTTGATGTCGTCGTTATCCTTGCGGACGGCCAGAGCAGTATGGATGTAGCCGTAGGGCGTGGTGAAATCGTAGGTCAGAGCGCGCTCGTCGGTGACCTCGACGCCGTTGCAGACCATGTCGTAACGGCCGGCGTCCAGACCGGCGAACAGGCTGTCCCAGTCGCTCTCGACGTACTCCGGCTCGACGCCCAGCTTCTCAGCAATGGCGCGGGAAACTTCGACGTCGTAGCCAACGAGGGTGTCGCTCTCGTCGTGGAAGCTCCACGGCTGCCATGCGCCTTCCAGTGCAACAATGAGCTTGCCATGGGCCTGAATGGTGGCCAGCTGGTCAGCCGCAGCGGAACCGGCAGATGCAGAGCCGGAAGCAGCCGTGCTGGTGGAAGCGGAGCTGCTGGAAGAGCAGCCGGACAAGGTGAGAACGCCGGCAGCAGCCATGACGCTCATCAGGGAGATAAAGGTTCTTCTTTTCATATGGGATATCCTTTCAAAACAAATATTAGGTGTGCTGGGAAATTTTCTGCAAAAATTCCCGGGTGCGCTCCTCTTTGGGGTGCGCGAAAAACTCATGAGAGGGGGCCTGTTCCACCACGACGCCGTGCTCCATGAACACAGTCTTGGAGGAAACGTTGCGGGCAAAGCCCATCTCGTGGGTGACGACCAGCATGGTCATGCCCTCTTCGGCCAGCTGCCGCATGACGGCAAGGACTTCGCCGGTCAGCTCCGGGTCGAGCGCGGAGGTGGGTTCGTCGAAGTAGATGATCTCCGGGTCGGTGGCAAGGGCGCGGGCAATGGCGACGCGCTGCTGCTGACCGCCGGAAAGCTGGCGGGGATAGTAATTCGCCCGGTCGGCCAGACCGACTTTTTCCAGCATCTTCAGGCCAAGGGCATCGGCCTGTTCTTTCGGCATCTTGCGGGCGACGATCAGGCCCTCGGTGACGTTCTGCAGAGCGGTCTTGTTCCGAAACAGGTTGTAGTTCTGGAACACAAAGGCCGTCTTTTTGCGCAGACGGGCGATGTCGGCCTTGGAGATGTTTCCAAGGTCGAACGTCTCGCCGTCAAAGGTCAGACGGCCGCTGTCGGTCGGCTCGAGGAAGTTCAGGCAGCGCAGAAGGGTGGTCTTGCCGGAACCGCTGGGGCCGAGGATGGCAACGACGTCGCCCTTTTCCACGGTCAGATCCACGCCGTTCAAGACGTTCAGCGTGCTGGCCACCCGGCGGGCGCTGCCGCGCGGGAACGGTCCGATGTGGAAATGGGGCTTATCGTCGTAGGTATAGAACGATTTGTGGATGTTTTTGATCTCTAACATAGCCATCGTGCATCCCCCTTTCTCACTGGAAGCCGTGGGCGTTCAGCTGACGCTCCAACAGGCTTTGCAGCTTGGTGACCACGGTGCAGAACAGCAGGTAGACCACGGCGACCTCGCAGTAGATGGGCAGGAAAATGTAGGTGCGGGCCGCGACGCGCTGACCGGCCATGAACAGCTCGGCGACCGTGATGTTGGACGCCAGCGAGGTGTCCTTGATCATGCCGATGAGCGAGTTGGACAGGGCGGGCACAGCCGTGCGGAGCGCCTGCGGCAGCACGATGCGGTACATGATCTGCCACCACGTCATGCCGACACAGTAGCCGGCTTCCAGCTGGCCCTGCGGAACGCTTTCGAGCGCGCCGCGCATCGTCTCGGCACAGTAAGCGCCCTCGTTGATGGCGAAGGCGATGACCGCCGCCGGGAAGGCGTCCAGCATGATGCCAAGGCTGGGCAGACCATAAAAGATGATGAACAGCTGCACCAGAAGCGGTGTGCCGCGGATGACCCAGATGTAAAACCGGGCCAGCTGCCGCAGGACCGGCACATTGGCATACTGCACCAGCGCCACCACCACGGCCAAGACCATGGCAAGGCTGAAGGAGATCAGGGTCAGCGGGATGGTCATGGTGAGACCCGCCGACAGGATACGGGGCAGCGCTTCCCACAAAACGCTGACCGTGCGGTTGGAAAGTAAAGCTTCGAACATTGAAATCTTCCTTATTTTGACAAGAAAACGGCGTGAAATCTATTATATACCTTAAAGTGAACTCGAAGTCAAGGGGAAATCCTATTATTCCTACCAAAATACTATAACATGATTTTCCAGTAGAAGCAATTTGTTTGCGGAAATCCCCTGTTATTACTAAAACTGAAAAGAAACATACCCTAACTTTGTGCAGTCTGGCTAGGAGTTGACGTTGCGGGCGGTTTCGTGTACAATGGAAACTGACAAGCTCCCGCAGAAAATCTTGCGGGAATCATGCCCACGGGAAAGCCGTGCGGCGGATTCGGAGGATTTGAACGTGACGAAACGGAATATCGGGATCCTGGGTGCAGGTACTTGGGGCATGGCTCTGGCACGGATGCTGTGCGTGAGCGGAAATGATGTGCTGGTCTGGTCGGCCATCGAAAAAGAGATCGACGACCTGTCCACCACCCGGGTGCACCGCAATCTGCCCGGAATGAAGATCCCGGAGGAATTGAAGTTCACCAAGAGCATCGAGGAAGTCTGCAAGGAGAAGGACATCCTGCTGTTTGCTGTGCCGTCGGTGTTCGTGCGCTCCACGGCGGCCAAGGCACGGCCCTATGTGGCGGACGGCCAGATCATCGTGGACGTGGCAAAGGGCATCGAGCCGGATACGCTCTACACCATGACGGAGATCCTGGCCGACGAGCTGGGCAAAGAGGGCGGCCCCAAGGGGGTGCGTCTGGTGGCCCTGTCCGGCCCGACCCACGCCGAGGAAGTGGCGGTCGATCTGCCCACGACCATCGTTTCGGCCAGCCCGGATGTCGAGGCGGCAAAGTTCGTGCAGGAAGTATTCTCCAACGGCGTCATGCGCGTCTATACCAATGAGGACATCAAGGGCGTGGAGCTGAGCGGCGCCATGAAGAACGTTATCGCGCTGGGCGTCGGCATCTCCACGGGTCTGGGCTACGGCGACAATGCCCGTGCGGCCCTTATCACCCGCGGCATCGCCGAGATCGCACGTCTGGGCGTGGCAATGGGCTGCAATGTCCACACCTTTGCGGGTCTGGCGGGCATCGGCGACCTCATCGTGACCGCGACCAGTATGCACAGCCGCAACAACCGCGCCGGCATCCTCATCGGCAAGGGCGAGACGCCGGAACAGGCCGTCAAGGAAGTCGGCATGGTGGTCGAGGGCATGAACGCTCTGCCCGCCGCGCTGGAACTGGCAGAACGGTATCAGGTGGAAATGCCCATCGTTCAGACCGTGAACGCCATCGTCAACAAGGGCATGGGCGCGGCGGAAGCCGTCCGCACCCTGATGGACCGTGACCCCAAGAACGAACTGCCGCAGGGGTACGAGAAGTAAAAATGAGACGGTCTCTTCGTCTGAAATGCTGGATTCTGCCGTACCCAAAAGGTGGAAGGGCACAGCAGGACGGGGAGACCGATCTTTTTTACAAAAAAATACTTCAAATATTTTACTAAAAATACACCCAAAGGGGTAGCAAGGGCGGAAAGTTTCTGCTATACTGGGGCCTGTAAGAAATCGTGAAGGAGGAGAAAACATGCCCTCAACGTATGCACACCGCCGTTTTGGCGCAGATGTTCTGGCACAGCTGCCGGAACCGCTTCAGAAAAAGATCGCTCCGTATCGGGAACTGTATGATATGGGTCTGCATGGGCCGGACCTGCTGTTTTACTACAAGGCGCTGCAGTCCAATCCGGTGAGCCGGCTGGGCAATGCGATGCACGAGCAGCCCGGCGCAGTCTTTTTTGAGCGGGCGCGGGGCGTCATCAAGAACGCCAAGAACAAGGACGCCGCGCTGGTCTACACGCTGGGCTTCATCTGCCATTTTGCGCTGGACAGCACCTGCCACCCCTGCGTGGAGCAGTCTGTCCGGTCCAGCGGCGTGAGCCACTGTGAGATCGAGACGGAGTTCGACAACCAGCTGCTCCGCCGAGACGGCCATGACCCGCTGCATTTCTTCACGGCCAGCCACATCAAGCCCAGCACCATCTGGGCCAGAGTGGTCGCGCCGTTCTATGAGGGCGTTACGGTCAAGGAAACGTATGAAGCCATGACCGGCATGGTCATGGTCCACCACCTGCTGCAGGCATCGAACCCGGTCAAGCGCTGGGTGGTGCTGACCGGCATCCGAGCCGCCGGAAAGTGGGAGTACATGCACGGACTGGTGGCGAACCCGAAGCCGAACCCCAAGTGCGAGGAGAGCGGACGGCAGCTGGATGCCTTGTACCAGAAGGCTCAGCCGCTGGCAGTCCGGCTCATCGCCGAATATGTGGACGGGTTGGAGACGGATGCGCCGCTGGATGCCGCGTATCAGCACACCTTTGGAGAGAATTGAGGAATTATGGAACAAACAAAGAAATTCAGCCTGACCGGGCTGGAACGCGCATGGATCCTGTACGATGTCGGCAACTCGGCCTTTGTGCTGATGGTGGCGACCCTGATCCCAATCTTTTTCAACGCACTGGCGGCGGACGGCGGCCTCAGCTCGGTGGAGTATCTGGCCTATTGGGGTTATGCGGCCTCGGCGGTGACCATCATCACGGCCATCCTCAGCCCGATTCTGGGCACGCTGGCCGACACCCGGGGCTTCAAAAAGCCCATCTTCATCCTCTGCCTTGTGGTCGGTGTGGCGGGCTGCTGCGCCATGGGACTGGCCAAAACGTGGCTCCCGTTCCTGCTCATCTTTGTCTTTGCAAAGGTGGGCTTCTCGGGAAGTCTGGTCTTTTATGATTCCATGCTGGGCGACGTGACGACCCCGGAGCGGATGGACGAAGTTTCTTCCCGCGGCTATGCGTGGGGCTACATCGGAAGCTGCATCCCCTTTGTGGTCTGCCTTGCGCTGGTGCTGGGTGCAGGAGCCATCGGTATCAGCCAGATGACGGCGCTGAACATCGCGCTGTTTATCACGGCGGCATGGTGGCTGGTGACGACCCTTCCGCTGCTGAAGAATTATAAACAACTCCACTATATCGAGGTGGAAAAGCACGCCATCCGGCAGAGTTTTGCCCGCATCGGCCACACCATCCGCCATCTGCATGAGGACAAGCAGGTGTTCTGGTTCCTGCTGGCGTTCTTCTGCTACATCGACGGTGTGTATACCATCATCGACATGGCGACGGCCTACGGCACGGCGCTGGGGCTGGACACCACCGGCTTGCTGCTGGCCCTTCTGGTGACCCAGATCGTGGCCTTCCCGTCGGCGCTGATTTTCGGGCGGCTGTCCTCGAAGTATCCGTCCACGACCCTGATCCCTGTCTGCATCGCGGCCTATGCGGGCATCGCGGTGTTTGCCTTCTTCCTGACCCAGCAGTGGCAGTTCTGGGTGCTGGCCGTCATCGTGGGCATGTTCCAAGGCGGCGTTCAGGCGCTTAGCCGCTCCCACTTTGCCAAGATCACGCCGCCGGAAAAGTCGGGCGAATACTTTGGCTTGTTCGATATCTGCGGCAAGGGCGCGTCCTTCCTTGGGACGATGATCGTCAGCGTGGGAAGTCAGCTGACCGGCAGCGCCAACGTGGGTGTCGGTTCGCTGATCGTGCTGTTCATCATCGGCTTCGTGCTGTTCCGGGTGTCCTGCAAAGAAGGCGTGATCACAGAGTAAACCTCTTTGCCACACTGGAAAGACAAAAGAATCCTCTGCTCCGCGGCTGTGAGAAACAGCTGTGGGGCTTTTTTGTTTGTTGCGTCTTACGGCCCATCGTGATACAATAAAACAAAATCCATTCAAAAAAGGAGAACCACAATGAAGCAATATCCCGGCTATACGGTCCTGCGCTGTGAGGATTGCCCCGAACAGCACGGGACGCTGACGGTTCTGACCCACGATGTCAGCGGCGCGACCATTCTTCTGGTGGAAAACGAGGATGTGAACAAGGCGTTCGGCATCGGATTCGGTACGTTCCCCTCGGACGACACCGGCGTGTTCCACATTCTGGAGCATTCGGTGCTGGCTGGTTCGGAAAAATATCCGGTCACTTCGCCGTTCTTGCAGCTGCTCAAGAGCAGCATGGCATCCTTCCTGAACGCGATGACCTTCCCCGACAAGACGGTGTATCCGTTTGCAACCCCGAACGAGACGGACTTCAAGAACCTGATGGACGTCTATCTGAACGCCGTGTTCTGCCCGCTGGCCATGGTGGACAAGCGGGTGTTCGAGCAGGAGGGCTGGCATCGCGGCGATGACGGAAGCGTGAGCGGCGTCGTGTACAACGAGATGCAGGGCGCACTGGCTTCGCCGGACGCACAGCTGGAAAATGCGCTGGAACGGGCGATGTTCCCGGATACGGCGTATGGATTCGTTTCGGGCGGCGACCCGGCATCCATCCCGGCACTGACCTATGAGAAATATGTGCGGGTCTACCGTCGCCACTACAGCGCCGACAACTGCTGTGTGACCCTGTACGGCAAGATGGACATGGCGGAAAAGCTGGCATTTCTGGACGAGCACTACCTCAGCAAGATGCCCAAGGGGACCAGCCAGCCCCGCCTGACTGTGCAGGACGAGCAGACCGGCGTGAAGGTGAAAATTCCTTACTACACCGAAAAGCCGGAGGCCGATCAGGTCCAGTGCGCTCTGGCATGGTACACAGGCGCATTCGCAGACCGCGAGCGCCAGCTGGGCGTGGAAATTTTGCTGGATGCCCTGCTGGGAACGAATCAGTCGCCGCTGAAAGCCGCCCTGCTGGAAGAAAAGCTGGGTGCAGACATCGACGTCGGCTTCGACGACAGCACCCTGCAGCCGGTCTTGGAACTGGTCCTGCGCGGCGCGACCGAGGAATCGGCGGCGAAGTTCGCCGGGAGCATCCGCAAGGCCGTGGATGCGCTGCTGGAAGAGGGCATCCCGGCGGACCTGCTGCTGGCCAGCCTGAATGCGGCGGAGTTCGCTTCGCTGGAGCGACCGGGCAGTCTGCCCGACGGCGTGCTGGACGCCATCCATGCGTCCACCGGCTGGCTCCACGCCAAGGACCCGGCTCTGCTGCTCCACACCGATAAGCTGTTCGCGTCCCTGCGGGAGAAGCTGGACACCGGCTGGTTCAACGAGCTTCTGCGCAGCCTGTTTGCGCCGGAACCGGTGGAAATTATTCAGGTCCCCACCCTGCCCAAGCAGGAAGAGGAAGCACAGGTAGCCCGCACCGACGGCAAGCTGGTGCTGGACCATCCGCTGACCGTGGCGGACCTCGGCGACGGCGACAAGAGCGCCGAGGGCGTTGTGGGACAGCTGGCGGGAGCAGAGCTTCTGCATCATCCGTCCAAGGGAAGCCTGTATCTGAACTTCTACTATGACATCGGCGGGCTGACCGAAGAAGAGGTCCAGTATCTCGACCTGCTGACCGATGTGCTGGACGAGCTGGACACCCCCAAGCACACCGCTCGCGAGCTGAACACCCTGCGCAGCACATGGCTGGGCGACAGCCGTGCCTGTATCAGCTTCTGGACCGGACGGCAGGAGGGGAACCCCTGCCACGCCAAGCTGACGCTGAACATGAGTCTGCTGGAACGCAGTCTCGAAAAGGCCGTCGAGCTGGGCAGCGAGTGGCTGTATGAGACGGAATTGACCGGCCCCAAGGCAGAGGAAGCCTTTGAGCGGGTGCTGAATCAGGAAAAGCTGAACATCGAACAGCAGTTCATCCAGATGGGCAACCAGTATGCGCTGGTCCGTGCCACCAGTCACTATTCGGTGGAATCTGCGCTGAGCGAAGCTTGCAGTGGCGTGACGGGCTACCACTTCCTGTGTGACCTGCTGGAAAAGGCCGATTGGGCTGCCATGGGCAAAAAGCTGGAAGAGGTGCGCGAAAAGGTCCTGCACCATGCGGCGCTGACCGTCAGTCTACACGGCAGCGAAGATGCGCTGAAGAAATTGGAAGAGCTGCTTCCCGGCAGCGCTTTTGCGGAAGAGGCCCGCAATGCCGCCCAGCCTTACACGCAGGAACTGACGCCCCCGGCGAACGAAGCCTTTATCATCGACGGCGGCGTGAACTACGACATTCTGGCATGGCCGCAGGAGCGCAAGCCGGAACGCCGCGTGCTGGCCCGCGTGATGAGCTATGAATATCTGTGGCATCACATCCGCGAGGTGGGCGGCGCTTACGGCACGGGAATGCTGACCCGCACCGGGACCGAGGGTCTGTACACCTACCGCGACCCCCATCTGGCCGAGAGCTATGAGACGTTCACGAAAGGCCCCGAGGTGCTTGCGGCCCGCGAATACACCGACAAGGACGTGACCGAGTTCATCGTGGGCACGGTGTCGGAGATGGACAAGCCCATGAAGCCCTGCGCCGAGGCAAAGGAACTCGACCGCCGGTATTTCTGCGGCATCACCGACGAGATGCTGGCCGCAGATCGGAAAGCACTGTGCTCGGTGGATGCGGACACCATCCGCGCCCATGCGGCAGAACTGACGGCGCAGATGCAGCAGGGCGTCCGCGTGGCGTTCGGCAGCAAGGACGCGGTAGAAGCGGCCAAGGACCTGTTTGACCACATCGAGACGCTGTAAATTTCCGAAAATCTAAACAATAAGGCCCCGGTTGGCATTGCCAATGCTCTGAACGAGAGCGGCGATGCCGGCCGGGGTCTTTTTTTATTCTTTGGAAGCGGGGGAGTCCAGCGTTTCGGCGATAACGTAACGGGGACGGTGCTTGACCTCGTTGTAGATTTTCGAGAGGTAATAGCCGATGATGCCAAGGCTGATCATGAGCAGACTTCCCGTGAAAAGCTGGAGCAGGATGACCGTCGTGAAGCCTTCCAGCGCTTCGCCGGCAAAGTAGCGGTACAGGGCTTCGCCGCCTGTCAGGACCGCCGCAATGAGCATGAGAATGCCCAAGAAGATGACCAGATACAGGGGCGCAGAGGTGAACGCCGCCAGATTGGAGAGGGCATAGCAGAAGAGCTGCCACGAGGACCAGCTGCTTTTGCCCGCCGCGCGGGGCTGAACGTCGAATTCCACCTGCGCAGTCCGGAAGCCGATCCACGCGGAAAGGGCGCGGTAAAAGGTGTCGCGCTCCGGCATGTTGAGCAGCACGAGGACGGCTTTCCGGTCCAGCAGCTTGAAATCTGAACTGCGGCGGAGGTCCATCTTGGCGGCACGGCTGATGGAACGGTAAAAAAAGAGGGCAGCGCTGCGGTGCAGCTTGCTTTCGGTCCCGCGCTCCCGCTTGACGCCCTCGATGACCTCATAGCCCTCGCACCAGAGACGCCACATCTCCGGGATCTTTTCCACGGGGTGCTGCAGGTCGCAGTCCATGGTCACGCAGCAGTCGCCCTTTGCGGCCTGTAAGCCGGCGTAGAGGGCGGCTTCCTTGCCGAACGAGCGCGAGAACCGGACGCCGCGGACCTGCGGCAGCTCCTCGGCGGTGCGGCGGATGGCTTCCCATGTCTGGTCGGTGGAGCCGTCGTTGACGAAGATCAGCTCGTGCCGGATGTGGTTTGCGTCCAGAAGGTCCGCAAGGCGGTGCGCGATGAGCGGGACGTTTTCTTCTTCATTGTGGGCGGGCAGGATGACAGAAAGCAGTTCATGACCGGTGGGCAAGGCGTTCGACCTCCTTTTGGCTCAGCGTGTGCAGAGCCTGATATTCGACTTTGCGGCCCTCAGAGAGATAAAACGGGTGAAAATCGGTTTTCTGCGGGTCGAAAAAGGGCTGACCGGGTTCCAGTCCGCCCGGGTGGAACAGCAGCTCCACCGGCTGGCTGCGCTTGGCCGCAAGGCGGAGATACTGCGGAAGAACAGCGCGGACCCGGTCGGCGTCCATATGGCCCGAAAACAGGATGCCGCAGAACAGGGCGGTGGGGATGCTGCTGCGCCGGAATGCGGGGCGGTCCCACAGCCAGCAGAGATTTAGAACGACCTGCTTGACGGCGTTGACTGCGGAATAGGTGGGGTAGAGCCGGACCGCACCCCAGAACGGCGAAAACGGCTCGGCGGGGATGCGCAGGTGCTCGACCGGAAGATGATGGTCCGAGAGGACTTGGAGCAGGGTGCGGAACACCAGCGGGATCATGTGGACGTGCTGGTGGCTGTCGATACGAAGCGGCGTCCCGGCGGGAAAGAGCGCTGCAAAGGCCAGCAGCTGGCGTTCCAGCTCCTGATAGAGCTGGGCGGCAAATTCGTTTCGCTTGGGGGAGAGGGACAGCCGCAAAAGCCCGATGAAGGAGTTGGAAAAGCTGCCGTCCGGACGGACCAGAAGCGGGATGGACGCCGCAGGGGAGAGCGCTTTGCCCTCGACCAGATTGAGGTGGACGGCAAGCTTCAGGCCGGAAGAGCGGAGCTGCTCGACCGAGGCTTCCAGCGCGCCGTTCGGCACGATGCTGACGCTGTTCAGACAGCCGTTTTTCTGGCAGTCGCAGATGAGCGCATCGCTGGGCGGGGTCATGCCGTAGTCATCAGCGTGAAAATAGACGAGCGGAGTTTCAGCCACTGATATCGACCCCCTCTCCGACCCGGATGACGATGGTATCGCCGACGACGGCCACCGAACCGGTCTGGGGCCAGAGCGGCATCTGCTGGACCTCGGGCAGCTGAAGAAGCTGTTCTTTTTCGTCGTGGGAGACAAATTCGAGGTCCAGCGCGCAGTAATCGTTCAGGGTGGTGGTCAGGACGCTTTGGTTTACCGTGGGGTCGTCGGGGCGGAGAAGAAGCTCCTCGGTGAAGCCGGTCATGTTCAGGCCGAGGTCCGCAGAATACAGCTCAGAACCCGGCAGCGTGCCGAGAACGGCCAGCTTGGTGCAGCTTTCGGCGTCGTCCAGCTGCTCGATGCGATCCGCCATCCGGATGGCGATGCTGTAGGAACGCTCGTAGGACAGCTGGGCCAGATGATAGCAGACATTGGCGAGGACGATGCAGTTGAACACGACCGCACCGCCCACCAGCAGGATGGACCAGTTTTTGAGGGCCGAAAAGCGCGGGCGCTCGTTCAGGTGCTCGTAGAACAGGACGAACGCCAGATAAAACACACAGTAGCCCATGGTCATCAGGTTGTGATAGTCCACAAAGGGGTCCAGAAAATACAGGGCCGATGCGCCGAACGGCAGCGCCGCCAGATACACCAGCACGAGGACAAGGCGGGCGGGTTCGCGGTGAAGACGCTGCTGGACCAAGGCGGAGAGCACGAACACCGCCAGCAGGGCCAGCAGGAGAAGATTCAGCAGGAACCATGCGCCGATGCCCTGACGGTAATCGAGGAAGAATTTGATGAACCGGACCGTGCACTGATAAAGCGAGGGGGAAAGCTGGAAGGAAGAACCGACCGAATCGATGCTCTGATAGTCGGAGAGCTGGGTCCCGGCGGCCCAGAGCAGGAGTTTCAGGACCACGAGATAGACAGCTCCCGCCAGCACGCCGCCCGCCAGAAAGCGTCCGGCCGAGCGGAGAGAATGGGAGACAGAGCGGGTCCCGAACAGAAGGTCGTCCAGCAGAAACAGCAAAAGCAGGGTGATGGTCAGGGTGATATACGCCTGATAGATGCCGACCGAGATCCACAGACAAGCGGCCCCGGCAAAGAAGGCGAATTTTCCGCTACGGGTGAAGAATCGCGCGCTCAGACAGGCCAGCAGGAGCGCAAGGCAGTAGCCGTCGGCCACATAATTATAAGAGAGGGTCGAGGTGACGGTGGGGAACACCGCCACCAGAGCGCCGGTCAGGACCAAAGGAACTTTTTCGTGGAACTGGAACAGGTCTGCGATGACGGCGGCGGCACAGGCCAGAAGCAGCAGACTCAGCAGCCCATTGAGCCATGGAAGGTCATAGTAGGAGCTGAATCCACAGGCCAGCGACAGGAAATAGCGCCCGAAGTGGAGCATGTCCTGCGCGTTGCACCGGAACACGAGGGAATCCCAGTTGGGGAGCCAGTTGGTCAGCTTATAAAAATGGGCGGCAAGCCCAAACACAAGGGCAGAGAAGAATGTGATGGTCCATTCCGGCCGGATGGCACTTCGCAGCCGGGAAAGTGTTTGCTCAGGTCGCTGCATAAAAACTCCTTTCGGGTCGAATCTTAGAGGATGCAGCTTAATTATAGTCCTTCGGCGAAAGGTGCGCCAGCCCTTTTTGATGCTGTGCGCGAAAAAATTGACGGGTCGTTCCCCTGTCTGCGGAAAAGCAACGCGGACAGGGGAAATTTTTGCGCTTTTGAATATACAGAGAGGAAAACATTGAATCAAAAATACACAGCGGCCCCGCAAAAGGATGGACTGCAAGAAAAAGAAGAAACGTGGTATTCTTTTGTCAAGCCAAAACGAAAGGATGTGAAACGAACCGAATGGCGCAGACGAAACGACCGGCATCGGCCAAAGGGCTGGAAAGTCTCCACCGCGCGACCGACACCCTGAGCACGATGCTGGCACAGGAGGTGAAAGAACTGAACGCCCGCCAGAAAGCGGCCCGCCGCGACGGTGCAGATGCCGCCGGGACCATGAAGGGCCTGAAGGAAGCCACGGCCGTCCTGAAGGACCTCGCGTCGGTGGCCAAGGTCCTGAACGAACAGGGCGCGGACACCGAAGGCAGAGAGTGCGGCGTGGTGCTGCTGCCGCAGGTGGAGGATGTATGAAAGCAGAACAGAATGTGCCGGTGGTCTGGCGGCCCCAGCCAAGGCAGAGGGAGTTCATGCGGAGGCCGGAACCGGAAGCCCTCTACGGCGGTGCGGCGGGCGGCGGAAAAAGCGATGCACTGGTCATCGAGGCCCTGCGGCAGGTGGATATCCCGCATTACCGGGCGCTCATCCTGCGCAAGACCTATCCGCAGCTGAGCGACCTTGTGGACAAGAGCATGGTCTACTACCGCAGAGCCTTTCCGGAAGCGCAGTACAACGCGACGAGTCATGTGTGGGTGTTCCCCAGCGGGGCGAAGATCTACTTCGGCTCGATGCAGTACACCAAAGACCGCACGAATTATCAGGGCAAAGCCTTTGATTTTATCGGGTTCGACGAGCTGACCCACTTCGAGTGGGAAGAGTACAGCTACATGATGAGCCGCAACCGCCCCACCGGACCGGGCACGCGGGTGTATCTGCGGGCCACGACCAATCCCGGCGGCGTCGGGCACGGCTGGGTCAAGGCACGGTTCATCACGCCCGCCCCGCCCGGGACCCCCATCGTGGAAGAATATCCGGTCCGGATGCCGGACGGGACCGAAAAGATCTTGAAGCGGGCGCGGGTGTTCATCCCGTCCAGCGTGTTCGACAACCCGGCCCTGCTGGAAAATGACCCGGATTACCTCGCAAGCTTGGCGTCGATGCCGGAAGCGGAAAAACAGGCCCTGCTCTATGGCAGCTGGGACAGCTTTTCCGGTCAGGTGTTCACCGAGTGGCGGAACGACCCGGACCATTATCTGGACCAGCGCTGGACCCATGTGGTCGCGCCGTTTCCCATCCCAAAGCACTGGAAAATTTACCGGGGATTCGATTTCGGCTTCTCCAAGCCGTTTTCGGTGGGATGGTATGCGGCGGACGAAGAAGGGCGGCTGTACCGGATCAAGGAACTGTATGGCAGCACCGGACGCCCCAACGAGGGACTGCGCATCGACCCGGTGGAACAGGCGCGGCGCATCCGGGAAGCCGAACAGAACGACCCCGTCCTGCGGGGCCGGGTCATTCAGGGCATCGCGGACCCGGCAATCTTTGACGAGAGCCGGGGCGAGAGCATCGCAGCCATGATGGAGCGAAGCCCGAACTTCCTGCACTGGATGCCCGGGGACCATACCCGGCTGGCCGGAAAGATGCAGTTTCACTACCGGCTAGCATTCGACGCGGAGGGCAGACCGATGTTTCAGGTGTTCAACACCTGCAAGCACTTTCTGCGGACCATCCCGAATCTGGTCTACGATGAGAGCAACGTGGAGGACATCGATACCCGGCAGGAGGACCATATCTACGACGAGTGCCGGTATGTCCTGATGGAACATCCCATCTCGCCGCCCCGCCGCACGGCCCGTCCGCCGGTGGGCGACGACCCGCTGGAACTGCACCGACAGGCAAAGTTTTACCGAATTTGACCTTAGCACAAAGCCCGACAGGGCGGAACAAATATGTCCTGTGAAAACGGGAAGGAGGAACGAAATTGGACTTTTACGAAGAACGGCCGCCCATCGGGCCGGAAGAGATCGCGGAAGCGGCGGCGACCCTGCAGAAATACAAGGCGGGCAAGGTCGCACTGGACAAACGGCTGGTGGACAACGAACTGTGGTTCCGGATGGGACACTGGAAAAATTACCAGAACCCAATGATGGAGGGCAAGCCGCAGCCGTCCAGCGGATGGCTGTTCAACTCCATCGCTAACAAGCACGCGGATGCTATGGACAACTATCCCTCGCCCAACGTCCTGCCCCGCGCGGCGGACGATGAACAGACCGCAAAGGCGCTGTCGAGCATCCTGCCGGTGGTGCTGGAACAGGCCGATTATGAGCAGGTCTACAGCGACACTTGGTGGCGGAAGCTCAAGCACGGGACCGGCGTCAAGGGCGTGTTCTGGGACCCGGAACAGCGCGGCGGCGTGGGCGAGATCGCCATCCGCCCGATGAACCTGCTGATGCTCTATTGGGAGCCGGGCGTGGATGACATTCAGGCCTCGCCGAACTTCTTCTCCCTGAGCATGGAGAACACCAAACAGCTGGAACAGCGCTGGCCCCAGCTCAAGGGACACAGCGCCAGCGTGCTGGATGTGCCGCGCTTTCTCCACGACGGCGGGCTGGACACCAGCGAAAAGAGCGTGGTGGTGGACTGGTACTATAAAAAGCCGGACGAGAACGGCAGGATCTTGCTCCACTACTGCAAATTCTGCAACGGCGTTGTGCTCTATGCCAGCGAGAACGACCCGGCGCTGGCCGGACGCGGATTCTACGATCACGGCAAGTATCCGTTCGTGTTCGACCCGCTGTTCATGGAAGAGGACAGCCCTGCGGGATTTGGCTACATCGACGTGATGAAGGAATGCCAGACGGCCATCGACAAGATGAACCACGCCATGGACGAAAATGTGCTGCTGTCGTCAAAACAGCGGTATGTTCTGAGCGACACGGCGGGCGTCAACGAGGATGAGCTGGCCGATGTCTCCCGGGATATCATCCATGTGGTGGGGCGGCTGAACGACGACAGCTTCCGGCCTTTGCAGACCACCGGGCTGCAGGGCAACAGCCTGAGCTACCGCAACAGCCGGATCGAGGAGCTGAAGGAGATTTCAGGCAACCGTGACATGACGCAGGGCGGCACGGCGGGCGGTGTGACAGCCGCTTCGGCCATTGCGGCCCTGCAGGAGGCCGGTTCGAAGCTGAGCCGCGACATGCTCAAGAGCGCCTACCGGGCCTTTGCGAAGGAGTGCTATCTCATCATCGACCTGATGCGCCAGTTCTACGACGAAGAACGGGTGTTCCGTATCCTCGGCTCCACGGGTGAGAGTGAGTTCGTGCCCTTTTCGGGTATGGCGCTTCGTCCGCAGCCGCGCGGCGTCGTGGGCGGCGTGGAGCTGGGAAGTCGGGAGCCGGTGTTCGACATCGTGGTGAGCGCCGAGAAGAAATCGACCTTCAGCCGCCTGTCCCAGAACGAGACCGCCAAGGAGTGCTATCAGCTGGGCTTCTTTGCACCCGCCAATGCGGACGCGGCGCTGGCGGCGTTGGATATGATGGACTTTGAGGGCATCGAAAAGGTGCGCCAGCGGGTCCGCCAGAACGGAACGATGGCTCAGCAGCTGGCCGCGATGCAGCGGCAGGTGGCGGCGCTGACCGGGATGCTGCAGAATCAGAACGGTGCGGACCCGAATCAGCCGCTGAGCGGTCCGGCGCAGAATCTGGCGACACAGGCAGCGGCACGGGCCATGAAACTTGGAAAGGAGCGTTAAATGATCAAGGTAACTTATACGGAACTGGACGGCCCGGAAGGACTGTCCCTGCGGCTGGAAGCGGCCGGCCATGCGGGGTATGCGCCCGCCGGACAGGACATCGTGTGTGCAGGGGCCAGCACCCTGATGCAGTCGCTGGTGAGCGTGCTGGCGGGTCTTGAGACGGCCAAGAGCGATGCATGGGATGAACCGGACGGCCCCCGGCTGGCGGTGACGGCATCGGCTCCGCAGGAAGCGTGGGTGGAGGGCGCGTTCGAGCTGGCAAAAGCGGGCTTTGCCCTGCTGGCGGAACGCTATCCGGACCATCTGCGGTTCGCGGACCTGAGCCGCAGGGGAACCTCCTGCATGATGGACCTGCAGCTGTTCGCCGAGGGCGGTGACGGCGCGGCAGAAGCCCCGGCCCTGAGTGCAGAACAGACCCATCAGGCCATTGCATCCGGGACCATGAAGCCGGGAGCAGAACACGCCCCGGAACCGGCCCAGAGTGAGCCGAAGCCGGAGGAACCCGAAGCGCCGGAAGCGGAATCCACCAAGCAGGAGACTCCGCCACGCCCGCCGCTGCCGGAACGATTCCCGGGCAAAAACATCGTGGACGGGCTGCACGAGCGCTGGAAGGCCGAAGAAGCGATGATCCGCCGGGTACTGCCGGACTTCTCGCTGCGGACGGAACTGCAGGACCCGGAGATGCGGCGTCTCATGCAGCTGCCCGGGATGCGGATGGCGGACGCCTACCGTCTGGCCCACTACCGCGATGCCATGCGCCAGACCGCCCACGCCGTGGAACAGGGGGTGGTGGAGCGCATCCAGCAGCGCTCGGCCCGCCCCTCCGAAAACGGGACCCGCCCGGGCAGCACCGCTGTGACCGGGGCGGATGTCTCCCGCATGACCCGTGCCCAGCGGGAAGCGCTGGAACGCAAGGCCCTGCACGGGGAGACCATCATGTTTTAAGCCTTTTCGGACCCGAAAAGGAAAATTATCTTCAAAAAAGAAAGGAAACGACCACATGAAACACAGTGAAAAGAAGTTCGACCTGCAGCTGTTCGCCGACCCTTCCGCCGCGCTGAACAACACCTCCGGCACGATGACCGCCGAGATGAAGACCTTCTATGAGAAGCGTCTCATCGATCAGGCAGAGCCGCGCTTGGTCCACGACCAGTTCGCGGATTACTACCCCGTTCCCCAGAACGGCGGCAAGACCATCGAGTTCCGCAAGTACGACAGTCTGCCCAAGGCGACCACTCCGCTGACCGAGGGCGTGACCCCCAACGGCCAGACCCTGAACGTGACCACCATCACCAGCGACCTGCATCAGTACGGCGGCTGGACCCCGCTGACCGATGTGCTGCAGATGACTGCCATCGACAACAATGTCGTTCAAGCGACCCGCATTCTGGCCAGTCAGGCCGGCCGTACCATGGACAGCATCACCCGCGATGTGCTGGCGGGCGGCACGAACGTCATCTATGCTCCCAAGAAGGCCGCAGACGGCACGGAGACTGCCGTGACCAGCCGCGCTTCGCTGGACAAGACCTGCACCCTGACCCCGAAGCTGTTCTTTCAGGCGGCGGCACAGCTGGGCGCGATGAACGCGGACCCCATCGGCGACAGCTACATCGCCATCATCCACCCCTACGCGGCCTACGACCTCAAGACCAGCAAGGAGTTCATTGAGGTGCACAAGTACGCCGACCCCGAGACCATGTTCCGCGGCGAGATCGGCAAGCTGGGCAATATCCGCTTCATCGAGACCAGCGAGGCCAAAATTTGGAAGGACTCCACCTGCCCCAGCGGTCTGGCCGTGTTCGGCACTCTGGTGCTGGGTGCGCACGCCTACGGCGTCACTGAGCTGGAAGGCGGCGGTCTGGAACACATCGTCAAGCAGCTGGGCTATGGCGACGACCCGCTGAATCAGCGCGCTTCCGTGGGCTGGAAGGGCATGCGCGCGGCAGAGCGTCTGGTGGAGCAGTATATGATCCGCATTGAGAGTGTGTCCAGCTACTCGGCCAATGCGGCAGCCAACTGAGAAGGAGGAACCGATGGCAGAAAAGAAGAATGTCCGCATCCGGCTGTTCAAGGATAACAGCCGGTACAAGGAGGACCTGTTCGTGAGCGTGAACGGCGTGAACTACAAAATTCGCCGGGGCGTGGAGGTCGAAGTTCCGCCCGAGGTGGCGGAGGTGCTGGAACACAGCCAGATGCAGGACGAGCGGACCGCCGCCCGCATCGCGGCAGCTGAAAACGCCGCACAGTGACCGAACGATGACAGCGGCCCGGCCGGAACGCCCCGGCCTGGCCTTTTTGGAAAACGAAAGGAGGAGCTATGACAGCAGGACAGGTTTTGGAACGCGCGGCCCAGCTGCGCCCCGGCTGCAAAATTCCGGACGAAACACGCCGCCGCTGGCTCTGCGAAGAGGATGCCATGCTGCGGGAACAGTATTTCCGCAAGAGCGGCGCGGACGCCTACGAAGCCGCAGGGGCCGACCTTGCGTGGGACGAGAACGGACTTCCGGATGAGACAGTGATGTTAGTTCCTGTGCCGTTCGACACCCTGTATCCGCACTATCTCTGTGCGCGGATGGACGCGGCGCTGGGCGAGATGGACCGATACGCCGGAGAACAGGCGCAATACAACGCGGCATTGAGCGAACTGGCGGTCTGGCTGCGGCAGAATGCGATGCCCCGCCGCAGGACCCGCTGGCGCTGGTAAGGAGGAAGATCAATGATCCTGACGAACCGGACCGGCCTGAAGAACACCCGCACCCTGCTGCGGGCCTTCGGCGGTCTGAATGAAACGTACAGCTGCACCGAGGCCGAATACAGCAGCGGCAGAAACTTTTCGGCGCGGAACTATCCGGCCCTGAGCACCCGAAGCCCCCGCCGCCGTCTGCGGGCCGTGGCGGCTATGAACGGCATGTATCATCTGAACGGACTTCTGGTCGTTTCGGGGCGGGATCTGATTTATAATCCGGATGAAACGCCCCAGAAGGCCAGCTTTGTGTGGAACGCCGTGGCAGACAGCCGCAAGACCATGGTGGGCATGGGCACGAAGGTGCTCATTTTCCCGGACAAGGTGGCCTTTGACACCAAGGACCTGTCGGTGACGAATCTGGGAGCAGAGTGGAAGCTGGGCAGCAGGACCGTCACCCTGACGCCCTGCGATGCGGCGGGCAAGACCTACACCGTGACCCGGCGCGGGACCAAAGAGCCGGAGGACCCAGATGACGGGACCCTGTTCCTGAAGCTGAACGACCAGAAGGAACCCTACAGCAGCGAAAATATTCTGGAGATCTACAGCGCGGCATCCGGGAACTGGTCTACCATCGAGCTGAACTACTGCAAACTGGAAGCGGAGGGCATCGGCAAGGACTTTGCGGTCTGGGATACCGTGACCCTGAGCGGCATGAGCGGCGCAGAAGAGCACTTGAAAGGGCTGGACGGCGACCATATTTTGTATGCTAAGGGCGACGACTGGCTTCAGATCGAACTGGACCCCGGCGGAAAATTGTTTTACGGCGTGATGAACAAGACCGCAGATACGATCAACTGGATCGGCATCGACGGGATGGGCGCGGCCCGGAAGGACGACAAGCGGGAGCTTGTGCTGGAACGTCGGGTCCCGGACCTCGATTTCCTGACCGAGTGCGACAACCGGGTGTGGGGATGCGCCAAGAAGGAAAACGTCATTTACGGCTGCAAGCTGGGCGACCCGACCAACTGGTTCTCCTATCGCGGCATCGCGGAGGACAGCTATGCCGTGACCGTGGGCAGCGACGGCGAATTTACCGGCGCGGCGACCTGTATGGGCTATGCACTGTTCTTTAAGGAGAACACCCTGCACAAGCTCTACGGTTCGAAGCCGTCAGATTTTCAGCTCAGTTCCATTCGCTGCCGGGGCGTGGCCCGCAACGCCGCCCGAAGTCTCTGCGTGCTGAACGAGACGCTCTATTATCTGTCGCCGGACGGCGTGATGGAGTGGGACGGCAGTCTGCCCGCCAAAGTTTCGGACAAGCTGGATACTTCCCGGCTGGCGAATGTCCAGTCCGCCGTGGGCGGGGCGCTGGATGGCCGGTACTATCTCCACATCGAGCGGGACGACGGCACGGAACAGGAAAAGCGGCTTCTGGTCTACGATACCGAGCGCCGTCTCTGGCAGGAAGAGGATGTCTGTTCCTACGAGATGACGAGCACGGGTGGACAACTCTATCTTTGGGACGGCGAGGCCCTCTGGGCCGCAGACCCCAGCCGCGAGAGCGACTGGAAGAACACGAGCGGCGTGGAAGAGAAGATCGCATTCGAACTGGCGACCGGCGAGATCGGGCTGGACGGGGCCGAGGACCGATATCTGTCCCGCCTGACCCTGCGGATGGAAGCCGAATGCGACAGCACCGTGGAACTGGAAGTCAGCTATGACAGCGGACCGTGGGAGCCGGTGGAGACATGGAACCTTTCCGGCCCGCAGAAAAATTTTGATGTCAGCTTTGCGCCCCGGCGCTGCGGCACGCTGCGGCTGCGGCTCCACGGTGAGGGACAGATCACTCTGCGCAGTCTGGCGCGGACCGTTGCTTCGGCGCGGGGCGGCATCATCGAACAGGAGGTGTGAAGATGGCAAGCATCAACGGACTGAGCAAGCTGGGACTGCCCAAGCTCAGCGAGAACATGGACCCGCAGGACGCCCGCGCTCTGCGCAATTATCTCTATCAGATGCAGGAACAGCTGCAATACGTCCTGAGCAATCTGGACACCGAAAATCTATCGGAGGAGCTGGGCGCAAAGCTGCGCGGCCTCCAGTGAGAAGGGAGAATCTATGGCAAACAAGAAAAACTACTCCACCGAGGGGCTGAACAATCGGCAGGAGGTGCAGGACGCACTGGCATCGACGTCGTATCAGCCCTCGCAGGAGGTGACCGACGCCGAAAATGCGCTCCGCCAGTGGCAGGAGAACCGCCCCGGCGCATATGAAAGCCGCTATCAGGACCAGATCGACGCGGCGCTGAAGGACCTGACCGCAAAGGGGGACTTCAGCTACAACTACGCCGAGGACCCGCTGTATCGGCAGTATGCACAGGCCTATACCCAGAACGCGCACAACGCCAGCGCGGATGCCGCGGCACAGGCGGCGGCGCTGACCGGCGGCTACGGCTCGAGCTATGCCGCCAGCGTGGCTCAGCAAGCCTACCAGCAGCAGATGAATGCGCTGAATCTGGCCATCCCGACCCTGTATCAGCTGGCGCTGGATACTTACGACAGCAGCGGCGACGCGCTGGTTTCGAAGCTGGACCAGCTCAGCGCGCAGGAACAGAATGCACAGGGACTGTACAATCAGGAGCTGTCGGATTATTATACCCAGCTGGAACAGCTGGGCGATGCCTACAACAGTGCCTATCAGCAGGACTACGGCCAGTATCAGGATTACCTGAGCCGTCTGGATGCCCTGTACAGCAACTATTCCAATCAGGAACAGCAGGAGAACGCGAAGAAACAGCAGACCTTCAACAACGTCATGAAGGTGCTGGGCATGGTCGGCGATGCCGTCCAGCTGGCGATCTCGGGCACAACGGGTCTTGGCTCGCTGGCAAGCACGCTGCTGAACACCGGCTACAACATCTATTCCAACGACCGCAGTTACGAGGCGAACCGCGCCGACACCGCATGGAGCCAGCAGATGCAGGAACAGCAGCGGCAGGATTCGCTGACCCAGCAGCAGTATAAGAATGAGTTTTCGGAGCGCCAGTATGCGGATCAGCTCCGTCAGCAGCAGTTCGACAACAACGTGACCAGCGAAAAGCTGAACATCGCGAAGGGCGAATGGGCGCTGAAACAGGCCAAGGCAGCACAGGCGGCCCAGAAGGCCAGCACCGAAGCCGCCAAGAAGAGCGGGAGCGGAACGCTGAGCAGCACCACCAACCTGAACGTTGGCACGGGCCTGACTTCCGGCGGAATCGCTGTGCCGTATACGGCGGCGCGTCTGCGCAGTCAGGGCAAGAGCGATATCGCCATCCGCACCGAACTGCAGAAGGAGGGATATTCCAGCAAAGAGATCGGTGAGATCATGAAACAGCTGAACAGCTAAAGCAGCAGCCGCAGGGCAGGAGTTGGGGACTCCGGTTCTGCGGCTGTTTTTTTTATAGGCAGGAGATTTCAGGTGGCTATGAGCAAGGAAAAGGGGAGAATCTACATTCCGGCTATGTTCATTCTCGGCGCGATCTTCCACGAAACAGGACTGATCTGGGCGCAGCCTGTGGCGGATGTACTGTCTCTGCTGCTGGCTATTGGACTGTATTTCCGTTAATAATCGCATTGACTCGAACGTTTGTTCTTACGATAATTGCGTCGGTGGACAAAGGGATCGAGGCAGAAAGCGTCATTCTTTATTCGAGGTTGACTGACAAAAAAATTTGTGAGGAACCGGTAGATGGATGCGCCTTGTTAGACGTTCCGAATGGTCTAGGACCCGCGCACGAAAGAACAGTCCGCTGGACTGTTCTTTACCCTGCTTGCGCAGGGCCGTGCTGTTCGAGTCCCACAGAAAAACGTGAAAAAAGACCAAGAACCCGAAGATTCTTGGTCTTTTTGATAAGAGGGTGCCTTGTGGGACTCGAACCCACGGTCTCCAGATCCACAATCTGGCGCGTTAACCGACTACGCTAAAGGCACCACATAAGATGCGCCCGAAGGGACTCGAACCCCCGGCCCACTGCTTAGAAGGCAGTTGCTCTATCCACCTGAGCTACGGGCGCACGTTGTTATCCCATTGGGTTCCTTATCTGAGGCAGCTACCGTTTGAGGCGGGCTGCGAGAAGTATAATACCATACCCACCCGGTTCTGTCAAGCAGAAATTCCAATTTTTTTGAAAAATTTTGGCCGAGAACTTTTGCGTCTGCTCAGAAAAGCCACATTCCGGCCGCACCCAGCGCAAAACCCAACGCAGCACCGACGATCACATCGCGCGGGAAGTGGACCCCGGCGAGAACCCGCAGAACGCAGATGAACAGGGTGACGACGATCATCACAATGCCGACGGCTGGGTAAAAATACAGCCACACGGCGGCCAGCACTGCCGCGCTCAGAGCGTGGCGGGACGGAAAGGATTTGCCCTTCGTCTCCTTTTCCACCAGCGGCGTGAATCCGGGCTGCTCATACGGGCGGGGAAAGTTCAGCTTGGCGCGGAGCAGAGTCCCGGCCAGAAAAACGAAGCCCGGAACGAGAATGGCCTGTGCGATGACCTGCATAAAATCAAGGGCAGCTCCGCGCTGGCCGCTGCGGAGCAGAGCAGCCCACTGGACATTCAGCAGGACGATCAGCAGGGGATAACACAGAAAGGGGACCGTCGGGAGCCACCGATTCAAAAAAACGACTGCTGCGCGGACCGCAGGGTGCGCGTTCAGCCAGCGCAGGATCTTTTGGTAGCGTTCCGGTGTCATGAAAAGTCCCTCCTTCAGAGCTTAGAAACAGGTATCGAGATATTCTTCCACATCAAAGGGTTCCGGGGTGGAATCCTTGCGCAGATACAGCGGGTGGTGCGGATGGCCCTTTTTGCTCCGCTTGCCAAAGGTGACCCACGGGATGTTTCGCTCCCGCGTCAGGGCGACCATCTCCCGCATCAGCCCCGGCAGATAGTCCCGCTTTTCGATCAGCGTGCCCCATGCGGCCCACATGGTGGGCTCCGTCTCGGCAAGAACGGCCCGGAGCCAGAGCAGATTCTGGTCGCAGAGGGCGCGGTCCGGGATGCGGTCCATGTCGTTGGGGTCGGTGGCGCGCTGGGGATAGACATTGAACATGATCCAGCTGTCGAAGCCGTTGGCGCTGGCCAGCCGCTCAACGCTCTTTAAGGTGGGATCCAGCGCTCCCGGCTGGGCGGTGCTGGGATTGATGCCGATGCAGACCAGCGGGTGCTTGCCCACCCGGCCCAGCACATAACGATAGGGCTGATAGGCGTGCGGCTCATAATACCAGATCCCGCCGGGATATTCGCCGGCTTCCAGCTTGGGCAGTTGTTCCGTTTGCATAAGTTACCTCTCAAAATGTACTCTTTCTATTTATCGTACCTGAAAATTTGCTATAATTCAACACCTTAGCCGGAGAAAGTCTCCCATAAATCCAAATTTCATGCTATACTGTGCTTGGAGCGGTGCAGAAGCCTCTGTGCCGCGCACCAAACAAGTGGAAGGAAACCTTCATTTTTGGGAAGGAGTCTTGCTATGATAGAAGATTACAGAAACGCCCTTCGCGCGGGCCAGCGGGCTTACCGGGCCTGTGTGGCGCGGGGGCAGTCGCCTTATCTGGAAGTGCTGGATGACATCCTCAGTGGGGTGGACATCGTGGCGCAGGAACCGCTGGGGCTGGTGGACATCCCGGCCGAGAGCCTTGTGGGAACCAAGACCAGCGGCCGCCACACGGCCTTTGCCGCCAACTTCATGCCCCTTCTGGACGACGACACCGAGTTCGCGGTCAAGTGGTCGAACCTCTGTGACGCCCATCTGGAAGAGGGCATCCATACCCCCATCATCGCCTATGAATATCTGAACCGCTTCTATGTGCAGGAGGGCAATAAACGTGTGTCCGTCCTCAAATACTATGAGGCGGTCACCATCCCGGGCACGGTCACGCGGCTGATCCCGGCGCGGAACGACACGCTGGAAAACAAGATCTACTACGAGTTCTTGGATTTTTACAAGCTGTCCAAGATCAACAACGTCCGCTTTTCCAAGCTGGGCGGCTATGCAAAACTGCAGACCTTGGTGTGCAAGGCTTCGGGGGAGCTGTGGACGGACGATGACCGTCTGAATTTCTCGTCGCTGTACACGATGTTCAGCCAGCAGTTCTATGCACTGGGCGGCTCGGCGCTGGACCTGACGCCCGGAGATGCTCTGCTGGTCTATCTGTCGGTCTACCGGTATTCGGATGCCTGTCAGTCCACTCCGGCGCAGGTGCGGGCCAATTTGTCCAAGCTGTGGGATGAGATCAAAATTCTGACCGAACCGCATGCGGTGCAGCTCTCGCTGGAGCCCAAGAAGGGCAGCGAGCCGCTGCTGAGCAAGCTGAACATCTTCAGCCAGAAGCCCAGCCAGCTCAAGGTGGTGTTCCTGCACGAGTACGATGCCGAGAGCAGCGCATGGGTGCGCGGCCACGAAAAGGGCATCGATGCGCTCCGGGCCGAATTCGGCGACCGGCTGATCATTACGAACCGCGAGAACGTCTCGCCGGAAGTGGATGCAGAACAGATTTTGGAAGAGGTCGCCCACGACAACGCGGACGTGGTGTTCACGACCAGCATCCGGATGCGTCCGGCCTGTCTGAAGGTGGCGGCACAGCACCCCAAAACAAAATTCCTCAACTGCTGTCTGAACACCCCGCACCCGCTGGTGCGGACCTATTATCCGCGCACCTATGAGGTGAACTATGTGCTGGGAATGCTGGCGGGCATCCTGTCCAAGAGCGACCGGGTGGGCTATGTGGCTGCGAACCCGGTGTACGGCGTCCCGGCGGCCATTAACGCCTTTGCGCGCGGTCTGCGGGCGGTCCGTCCGGACGGCCATGTGGTGCTTCGGTGGGCCTGTGTGCCGGTCGAGGGCCAGCCGCTGGATTTCTCGGACAGGCAGGACATCACCCTGTTCTATGCCCGCGACAGCCATGAGCCGGCCGGAACGAACCGCGACTACGGCCTGTGCCGTCGGCTCCCGGACGGCAGCTTGCAGCCGGTGGCGCTCCCGGTGTGGAAGTGGGAAGCGTTTTATATCGGCATCATCCGCTCTATTTTTGAAGGAACATGGGACAGCGGAACGAGCGGTAAGGCTGTCAACTACTGGTGGGGTCTGCGCAGTGACGCCGAACGGGTGGATTACTACGAGCAGCTTGCCGGAGGGACCCGCCAGCTGCTGGACCTGATCGCGGACACGCTGCAGAACAACGGTCTGGCCATCTTCCCGGCGGGCGGTCTGTACGCACAGGGACACGTCAAAAAGGTCCCGGGGGGCGACACCTACACCCCCAAGGAGCTGATGGAGATGGACTGGCTGGGCGAGTGCGTGGAAGGCGCACTTCCGCATTACGAAGAGCTGGACGTCAAGACCCGAGGCCTGATGGCCATCAACGGTCTGGGCAGCCTGAAGGGAATGCCGCTGTAACAGGCAAAAAATTCAACAGAATGGAGCATTGCGGACGTGAAAATACTTGCGATTTCGGACACCCCCTCCAAAGCACTGTGGGATTACTGCACACGGGAACGCCTGGAAGGGATCGACCTGATCCTTTCCTGCGGCGATCTGCCCAAAAAATATCTGGAATATCTGACCAACTTTACAGCGGCCCCTATCCTATATGTTCACGGGAATCATGACGGCAGCTATCGGCACGAGGAACCCGGCGGCTGCATCTGCGTGGACGATCAGGTGTATATCTGGAAAGGTCTGCGCATCATGGGGCTGGGCGGATGCATCCGCTACAACCGGGACGAGGACGCCTACCAGTACACCGAGCGGGAAATGCGCCGCCGGGTGCGGAAGCTCTGGTTCAAGGCCCACCGGGCGGGCGGCATCGATCTGCTGCTGACCCACTCCCCGGCGCGCGGCCTGAACGACGGCTTCGACAAGGCCCACACGGGCTTCGCCTGTTTCAATGACCTGTTGACCGAGTACGAGCCAAAGTGGTTCGTCCATGGCCATATCCACCTGAATTATGACGCAAAACTGCCCCGCGTATGCAGCCATGGAAACACCATGGTCATCAACGCGACCGAGCGGTATGAATTTGAGATCCCTGACCCGGAACCGCAGACACGCCGGAGATTTTTCTGGAAGAATGCGGCCTTTCCGACGCAGGACTGAAAAAGGAGAACACGATGGATCAAACCGAAAAGATCGCCCAGCTGGAAATGCTGCAGAAAAAGCTGTATGCGTTCAACTGCGCCGAAAGCTCGCTCTATCTGGATGCCGTGACGGTGGCCCCGAAAAACACCGCTGAGGGCCGCGGCGTGGCCTTGAGCATTCTGGCCGGAGAGCACCAGAAGCTGATGACCAGCCCGGAGACGAAAGCCCTCATTGCGGACCTGTACGCGGAAAAGGATTCGCTGGACCAGCTCCACCGGCGGGAAGTAGAAGAACTGCACCGCAGCTGTGAGAAGATGGACCGCATCCCGGCGGACGAATATATGGCCTACAGCGAGCTGACCAACCGCGCCAGCGACGTCTGGCACAAGGCCAAGGAAAACGATGACTTTGCTTCGTTCTGCCCGGTGCTGCAGGAACTGGTGGATTACAACCGGAAATTCGCCGGGTACTACGACGCCGAAAAGGCCCCTTACGATGCCCTGCTGAACGAGTACGAGCGCGGCTTGGATCAGAAGCAGCTGGATGCCTTTTTCGACACCCTGCGGGAGGGCATCGTGCCGCTCATCAAGGCCATCGGTGAGAAGCCGCAGATCGACGACAGCTTCCTGCATCTGGAATATCCGGCGGACCAGCAGAAGGCGTTTGCCGATTATCTGATGGATGTCATGGGTCTGGACCGCGGCCACTGTGGGCTGGGCGAGACGGAACATCCCTTCACGCTGGAATTCAACAACAAGGATGTCCGAATCACTACCAACTACGATCTGCACAATGTGGCATCCTCGATGTACTCTGTTCTGCACGAGGGCGGCCACGCGCTGTATGAGCTGGGCATCCGGGACGACCTGCAGTATACCTGCCTGACCGGCGGCGTCTCGATGGGCGTCCATGAGAGCCAGTCTCGTTTCTACGAGAACCTCATCGGCCGCTCCCGCGCGTTTGTGGGCGCGATCTATCCCAAGGTGCAGGAGTTCTTCCCGGAACAGCTGGGCAATGTCAGCACCGAGCAGTTCTACCGCGCCATCAATAAGGTCGAGCCGAGCCTCATCCGCACTGAGGCCGACGAGCTGACCTATTGTCTGCATGTCATGGTCCGGTATGAGATCGAAAAGAAGCTCATCGATGGGAGCCTTCAGGCGAAGGATGTCCCGGCGGAGTGGGCACGGCTGTATCAGGAGTACCTTGGGGTCGAGGTCCCGAACGACCGCGAGGGTTGTCTGCAGGACAGCCACTGGTCCGGCGGCTCCTTTGGCTATTTCCCGTCCTATGCGCTGGGCAACGCCTACGGCGCACAGATGCTCCACAATATGGAGCAGGAGTTTGATGTGTTCGGACAGGTGGCAAAGGGCGACCTGTCTGGTGTGACGGGCTGGTTGCGGGATAAGGTCCATCAGTACGGCCAGCTGATGGAACCCGCCGAGGTGGTCCGGAATGCGTGCGGGACCTTTGATCCTCACTATTACCTCGACTATCTGACGAAGAAATATACAGAGCTGTACGGCCTGTAAACAAACACAAAAGCGGCATCGGAAGCGTTTCCGATGCCGCTTTGTTCATTTTACCGTGGAGCCATCACAGCTGTGGGAACGGATGGGACACAGGATCAGAGAGGAAGCTTGCCGCTGACCTTGTTGATGACGTAGTAGGCGGCTTCTTCTTCGGGCTTGACGTAGACCTTGCAGGACTGGACGCCGACCTTGTGGGTCAGGCGGTAGTCGGCCTTGGCACGGTCCACGAGGTCCGTGATGTTATACTGCTTGCCCGAAAACTCCACATAGACTTCCGGAGACAGCGGAGGACGGCCGCGGTGAGCAGCAGTTTTTCCGGTCTTGGCGGCCTTTTCCGTCTTTGCGTTTTTGCGCGGAGCCTTTTCCGCTGCAACAGGCGTGTCTGCCACAGAGGGAGCGACGGTCTTTTTCTCAGACATGGATTTCTACCTTCTTTCTCAAAATATCTGCGCTGGTGTCAGCGCTGGATGACCCCCGATGAAAAGCAATGATTTCAAACGGTAACAACATAGTTATATAATAGTTTCTTCTGAAACATTTGTAAAGGGTTTTTTCGAAAAAAGGTCTGATTTAAGCAAGAACCAACGCGAAAATTCGGCAAAAAATTACTCGGAACAAAGCTCTTTCGCCCGCTGGACCACCGGCGACAAAAGCGAAGCGTCCCAATCTTCGGCGAGCACAAACAAATCGTCGCAGAGCTCTTTCTGGATGCGCTCGCTGGTCCGCCTCTGGGCCAGTGTGAACAGCGCAGACAGCAGTTCGAGCTTGAGCGTGCGTGTCTCCGGCGGGGCGTTCCACAGGCGGGCAAGGTCGTAGTTGTCGGTGTTGCCGCAGCGCATGGTGCAGGTGGCGCAGTTGGGTGCGACGCGGTGCTTTTCAGTCTCGACGATGTTCGTCATCCGCGCAAGGGCGGCTTCGTCGGCGGCATCGTTCGCCGCCAGACGCAGGCCGGCCGCAAGCACATGGTCGGTGTCCTCGGTCTTGGGTTCGTTGACGGTCGAGCGTGCCAGCCCGACCAGCGCACCCAGCAAAAGATCCCGCTGCCGCTGGGCGGCTGTGGCGGGAGCGGAAAGCAGTTGTTCCATAGAAATGCTCCTTTGAACAAGAATATTGGCTCTAGTATACACGAAACGGCGGCAAAAATGGAGAGGGAAAATTATTTTGCCGGAAATCGCTGCGCGCTCTTGATTTTGCGGGGGAAATCGATTATAATATCACTGTTCTGTTGTGAATAAGATCAGCCGGTGTGTCGGAATGGCAGACGAGGGGGACTCAAAATCCCTTGTGCTAATAACACGTGTGGGTTCGACCCCCACCACCGGCATCGTGCGCAGCTCTCAGGAAAACACCTGAGGGCTGCTTTTTTGCGTTGAGGAGAAAATAAAGTGCCGATCGGAGTGTTTACAAATTGCGGTGCAGTCCTGCTGGGTGGACTACTGGGGACCTTTCTGGGCAAAGTGCTGCCCGAGACGCTGAAGGAACATCTGCCCACGATGTTTGGCCTGTGTTCCATTGCAATCGGAGTCAATTCGGTCATCAAGGCGTCGGGAATGACGGCCGTTGTACTGGCCATTCTGCTGCTGGTCTTTGGGGCCGGAAAGCTTCTGGCGGGCGTGCTGACGCCGACCATGTTTGCAGACCTTTCGGCATGCGGCGGCATTTTGACCATGACCGCCGGATTCCGCGTTTCGCGGATCAAATCGGTCCCGCTGGTGGACTTGATGCCGGCATTGATCTTGGTGATGCCGTTCGGTCTATTATGGTCGAATCTGATGCAGTAACGTGATAAAAACAGAATAGGACCGGTCCGCAGCCGGTGCAGGAAAGCAGCTTGGGAGGAAACTCCTGAGCTGCTTTTTTTGTTGCCCAAAAATCAAAAAGGTATCCTCCATAGAGAAAATGGAGGCAACGCGCAAAAATTTCTTGTTTCAGCGATAATTTATTTCAGTTTCCGCCCCTTATTGACCACTCAAACAGGCAGAGTAAATGCGGTCGATCTCCTGCCGCTTCCGCGCCAAGTCGGAATGTACATAGCATTTCAGCGTAATGCTTGCGTTCGCGTGTCCCAAAAGCTCACTCAGTGTCTTGATGTCACAGCCAGCCACAAGGCAGGTCGTTGCAAAAGTATGGCGAAGGGTGTGTGGGCGGACCGGACGGACCCCTGCGGCGATCAGATAACAGCGGATGCTTTTGCGGTAGCATCGCGGCTCCACGGGCTTGTCCTCGCTTCCGGATAAGAACCAAGCATTTTCGCTGAAACCTTCCCGCAGATTTCTTAAAATAGGGAGCAGATAATTTGGAATGGGAATTTCTCTCCGGGAAGTCCGGGTCTTGGGCGGCTGTACCACCCGTTTTGTATGACAATTTCCGTCAGAAATTCGGCTGACCGTCCGACGGACCGAAAATGTCCCGTCGTCCCAATCAAAATCACACCATTTCAGGCCGCAGACCTCTCCGATTCGCAGACCCAGCTCTGCACTGAGCAGCAAACCGATTTTTCGCGGGGTCGGCGCGTTCAAAACAAATGCGCGGAGAGCTTTCTGCTCTTCAAGCGAGAGCGGCGCTTCTGCCGACTTTTTCTCCTGCGGAAGATGGACACACAACTCCATGGGACGGATCAAGTGAAGGTGTGCGGCATACTTACAGATTCGACGGAGCATCGAAAGACATTCCTTGGCCGAAGAAAGACCCAACGGCTTGTGAGACTGATCGGCGGGAGACAAAATGATTCGGAACGATTGCTCCAAGACAGCTTCGTCAAGTGCCGAGATTTTCAGCGTGCCCAAAACGGGAAGCAGATATTTGTGTAGCGTGTAGCAGTAATGTGAATAAGTAGATTCTTTGATGCTGCGCTGGATCGAGCAGAGCCAGACCTCGGAAAAGGCTTCAAAGGTCAGCTTGGAATCCGTCAAATGGTAGAAACCGGACTCCGCCTTTTTGGGGATCAATTTCTGTTTGACGTCGTTGTAGCTTTTTCCATATAAATATCCCCATACGATACGGCCTTCTGCGGTGCGGGATTTGATGTAACGTCCTTCCCACCGGCCATCTTTTCGCTTGTGAATGTTTTCGCCTTTCCGAGCCATAGCTTTGCCTCCTTTTTTCTGCCCATGAATTGACCACTTATTCCATGAGGTATCGTTTTTGATTTGATGTTTCTTGAAAAAATATGCAATCTTCCAAGAAAGTATTAGATGAAACGATAAATTTTGAAAATCGTGTTCAAGCTGTTTATGGCTTTCCCTATTGATTTCCAGACATACTCATGATAAAATAAGGAAAAGTTTAGTACAATTATGTCGAACAGCTGGTATCCTCCATTTTCTCTATGGGAGATACTCCAAATTGTGCGGGGGGGGGGTAACGTGTGATGCTGGAACTGTTTGAGCACAATCAGAAAGCCTATCAGGCGGCGGTCCGGATGATGGAAAAATACGGAAAAGCTGCCATCGTCCATCCGACCGGAACGGGGAAAAGCTACATCGCGTTCCATCTGATCGAGGAGCACGCGGAAGAGGTCATCTTCTGGCTTTCCCCCAGTGAGTACATTTTCAGGACGCAGCTGGAAAATCTGAAAAAACAAGCGCCGGATCTCCCGTTGCAAAATGTCCACTTCTACACCTACGCAAAGCTGATGTGCTGTGCGCCGGAAGAACTGGCGGCCATCGCGGCCCTTTCTCCGGCTTATATCATTCTGGACGAGTTCCATCGTGTCGGGGCCGAGTGCTGGGGCGCGAGTACGATGGGCTTGTTAAAGTGCTGCCCGAACGCAAAAATGCTGGGGCTGAGCGCCACGAATGTTCGATATCTGGATAACCAGCGCGACATGGCACAGGAGCTGTTCGATGGGCATGTTGCGTCGGAAATGACCCTGGGCGAAGCCATCGTCCGGGGAATTTTGCCTACTCCAAAATATGTGACGACGGTTTATCAGGCACAGAAAGCGCTGGAACAGTATCAGGCCCGCGTGGACCGTCTCCAGCCTGCTGGCATCCGGGAAACGAATCAGAAATATCTGGAAGAACTGCGCCGGACACTGGAACAGGCCGAGGGGTTGGACCGGGTCTTTGAACATCATATCACCGACCGGCAGGGGAAATATCTGGTATTCTGCGCCAGCCGGGAGCACATGGATGAGATGATGTCGCATGTGCAGGAGTGGTTTTCGGGGGTCAACCCGGAACAGAACGTTTATAAGGCGTATTCGGATGACCCCAGCACGATGCGGGAGTTCGAGGCGTTCAAGGCGGACCAGAGCAATGCGCTGAAGCTGCTGTTCTGCATCGATATGCTGAACGAAGGCGTGCATATCGCGGGAGTTTCGGGCGTGATCTTATTCCGCCCGACGATCTCACCGATCGTCTATAAACAGCAAATTGGTCGTGCTTTGACCACGGGAAAAAACACGATCCCGCTGATTTTGGACATCGTGAACAACTTCGAGGGCCTGAACAGCATTGCGGGGCTGCAAAACGAGATGGATCAGGTCGTGCACCGCCTGTATGTGAACGGCGAACGCGAAAAGGTCGTTGCCGAGCGGTTTGAAGTCATCGAGCAAGTGCATGACTCCCGGAAGCTGTTCGAACAGCTGGAAAAGAGTCTGGATTCGACGTGGGAACATTACTTTCTGGCGGCAAAAGCCTACTACAACGAGCATGGCGAGCTGACCGTCCCTATCCGCTACACGACGAAAGAGGGGCTGAACCTTGGTTCGTGGCTTCAGGTCCAGCGGTTGGTCCGCAGGGGTAAGCGAAATGGTTCCCTTTCTGAGCGGCAGATCGAACAACTGGACCAGATCGGCATGATCTGGGACGACCGTGTGGATCTGGCGTGGAAACGCGGGCTTTCTCGGGCGGCTTCCTATTATAAGAAGAACGGGAATCTGAATGTTCCGTTTCCTTACAAAGACAGCGACGGCTTTGCGCTGGGCCAGTGGGTCGGCGTGAAGCGCAGAGAATACCAGAACGGAGCTTTGACCGAGGAACAGATTCGGCAGCTGGAGAGCATCGGAATGACGTGGGATGCCGTCAGCGCCAAATGGGAACGCGGCTATGCTGAGGCGGCGGCTTACTATGCAGAACACCAAAATCTGGATGTTCCGCAGAAGTATGTGACCGAGAGCGGCCTAAAGCTCGGAAACTGGGTCGCGTATCAGCGGCAGTCCTATCAGGAAAAATCTCTGAGCATGGAGCAGATCCGGCGCATGGAGCAGATCGGAATGCGCTGGGAAGGTCGAAATAACAGTCGATGGATGGAATACTACCGCGATGCAGCGAAGTATTTTCGGGAGCACGGCGATTTGAACGTTCCGCCGGACTATGTGACGGACGAGGGAAAAACGCTGGGAAAGTGGCTCGCACGAATGCGGTATGTCTACCAGAAACCGAAAGGCTCTGGAAGCGGTTTGACGCAGGAGCGCATCCTGCTTTTGGAGCAGATTGGAATGAAGTGGGATACGGTACGGACCGGGAAGCTCAGAAAAGCAGAGGAGGCTTCTGGGCTGGTCCGCACAGGCGGGCTGAAGTCGGCATGATGTGGGAAATCTATCAAAAATAGTTCCACAAAGGCCTTGATGAGTCATTTATAACGAGAACATATGTCGATAGGAATAACAAAATGAAGGAATTGGAATGAGTAATGTGACATTGGAAAATAAAACGATTTTGGTGACAGGCGCGGCTGGCTTTATCGGCTCCAACCTTGTGAAACGAATCTATCAGGAATCTCCTTCTGCTACGGTCATCGGTATGCTGCACAGGAAGAAATCTCGACCATGAGGGTGGGGTGACAGCCAGCGGACAGGCGAGCCTATCCGCTCTTTGTGTTGGCTGAAATGCTGAAATATAGATGAAGAAATTGAGTGGGATTGTGGGAAAGATTTATGAGTAAGAAACTTGAGATTGCGATGTTCGGGCAGAAGCGATTATCGAGAGAAGGCGGAGTAGAGATCGTTGTCAAAGAGCTCTGCACCCGAATGGCACAGAATGGCTGTGATGTAACTTGCTACAACAGAGCAGGACATCATGTCAGTGGTGCAGAATATGACGATGCTGGTAAAACGGAGTACGAGGGAATCTGCCAGAAGTCTGTTCCGACCATTGAGAAAAAGGGGGCTAGAGATATAATACGCGGCTGTCATAATAGGGACAAGGGTACGGCAGAGAACGAAAGGCTCCGCAACCCGAAGTTCATATTTTCTTACCCGAAGAATGAACGAATGATCTTTCTGAGCGGCAGAAATGACGCACAGGAAGAAATCTCGACCATGAGGGTGGGGTGACAGCCAGCGGACAGGCGAGCGAGCCTATCCGCTCTTTGTGTTGTCTGAAATAAAAATTAGTAAGTTGGAACATCAGGTTGATGTGTGAATAGATGAAATATTCCTTTTCAACGGTACGGATTGAAAAGATCAGGAGGAGTAAAAACAATGAAAAATTACAAAATCGCTGTTGCAGGTACAGGTTATGTGGGTTTGTCAATTGCCACATTGCTTTCTCAGCACCATCAGGTGACCGCAGTTGATATTGTTCCGGAGAAGGTTGAGATGATCAACAATCGCAAGTCTCCAATTCAAGATGACTATATCGAGAAGTACCTCGCAGAGAAAGAACTGAACCTGACCGCAACGCTGGATGCAAAGACTGCATACTCGGATGCGGACTATGTTGTCATTGCAGCACCGACAAACTACGATAGCCACACTCAGCACTTTGACACATCGGCGGTCGAAGCTGTGATTAAGCTGGTCATGGAATATAACCCGAACGCTATCATGGTCATCAAGTCCACGATTCCTGTGGGCTACACCGCTTCCGTGCGTGAGAAGTTTGGCAGCAAGAACATCATCTTCAGCCCGGAATTCCTGCGTGAGTCCAAGGCTCTTTATGACAATCTTTACCCTTCTCGTATTATCGTCGGCACTGACCTGAACGATGAGCGTTTGGTCGAGGCTGCTCACGAGTTTGCTGGTCTGTTGCAGGAAGGTGCAATTAAAGAGAACATCGACACTCTGTTTATGGGCTTCACCGAGGCTGAGGCTGTTAAGTTGTTCGCCAATACATATCTGGCCCTGCGCGTGGCTTACTTTAACGAACTGGACACCTATGCAGAAAGCAAGGGCCTGAACACCCAGCAGATCATCGACGGTGTCTGCCTCGATCCTCGTATCGGCAGCCACTATAATAACCCATCCTTCGGTTACGGCGGCTATTGCCTGCCTAAAGACACTAAGCAGCTGCTGGCTAACTATGCAGATGTGCCGGAGAACCTGATTGAAGCTATTGTGGAATCTAACCGTACCCGTAAGGACTTCATCGCTGACCGTGTCCTGAAGCTGGCTGGCTACTACGGCTATGACGAGGACAACGAATACGATGAGAAGCAGGAGAAGCCTGTGACCATCGGCGTTTACCGTCTGACCATGAAGAGCAACAGCGATAACTTCCGTCAGAGCTCTATTCAGGGTGTCATGAAGCGCATCAAGGCCAAGGGCGCAACTGTTATCATCTACGAGCCGACCTTGAAAGATGGCGAGACTTTCTTTGGCAGTCTGGTGGTCAACGATCTGGCTAAGTTCAAGGAAATGAGCCACGCCATCATCGCAAACCGTTATGACAAGTGCCTTGATGATGTGAAAGAAAAAGTTTACACGAGAGATATTTTCCAGCGTGACTAAGAACACCAACAGAAGATGAGGGAATAAATTATGGATATTAAAAAGGAATATGAGCGTTGGCTAGCGAACGCCAAGGCAGATGCTGACGTTGCCGCCGAATTGAAAACGCTGGATGATACAAAAATTGAAGATGCTTTTTACCGTGACCTCGCCTTTGGTACGGGCGGTCTGCGTGGTGTCATCGGTGCAGGTACCAACCGCATGAACATCTATACTGTGGCAAAGGCTTCTCAGGGTCTGGCCGATTATTTGAAGAAGAACTTTGCAGAGCCGTCCGTGGCGATTGGTTATGACAGCCGCATTAAGAGCGATGTGTTCGCCAAGGTCGCCGCAGGCGTGTTTGCTGCTAATGGCGTTAAGGTCAATATCTGGCCCGTCCTGATGCCGGTTCCGACCGTGTCTTTTGCGACCCGTTATCTGCACACCTCTGCAGGTGTCATGGTAACCGCGTCTCATAATCCCAGTAAGTACAACGGTTATAAGGTCTACGGTGCCGATGGCTGTCAGATTACCACTGAGGCCGCTGCCGAGATCTTGGCTGAGATCGAAAAGCTGGACATTTTTGCAGATGTCAAGACCAGCGATTTTGAAACCGGCGTGGCAAATGGCAGCATCCAGTACATCCCGGATGAGGTTTATACCGCGTTTGTCGAGCAGGTCAAGAGCCAGTCCGTCCTGTTTGGCGAAGAAGTCAATAAGGATGTAGCTATCGTGTACAGCCCACTGAATGGCACCGGTCTGAAGCCTGTGACACGTACCTTAAAAGAAATGGGCTACACCAACATCACCGTGGTCAAAGAGCAGGAGCAGCCGGACGGCAACTTCCCGACTTGCCCGTATCCCAACCCGGAAATCAAGGAAGCAATGGCACTGGGGATGGAATATGCCAAGAAGTGCAACGCTGACCTGCTGCTGGCGACCGACCCGGATTGTGACCGTGTGGGCATTGCCGTCAAGAACAAGGCAGGGGAGTATGAACTGCTGTCTGGTAACCAGACTGGTATGCTTCTGTTGGACTACATCTGCAGCCAGCGTGTGAAGCATGGCAAGATGCCTGCTGACCCGGTCATGGTCAAGACCATCGTTACGATGGACATGGGCGAGCAGATTGCTACTCACTATGGCCTGCGCACCATCAACGTGCTGACCGGCTTCAAGTTCATCGGTGAGCAGATCGGAAAACTGGAACAGCAGGGCAAAGCCGACAGTTATGTGTTCGGCTTTGAGGAAAGCTATGGTTACCTGACCGGCTCTTATGTCCGCGACAAGGACGGCGTGGACGGTGCCTACATGATCTGCGAGATGTTCAGTTACTATGCCACCAAGGGCATCAGCCTGCTGGACAAGCTGGACGAGCTGTACAAGACCTACGGCTACTGCCTGAACACGCTGCACAGCTATGAGTTTGACGGCAGCGCCGGTTTTGCCAAGATGCAGAGCATCATGCAGGCATTCCGTGGCGACATCAAGGAGTTCGGCGGAAAGAAGGTCATCAAACTGCTGGATTACGCACCCGGTCTGGATGGTCTGCCCAAGTCCGATGTGCTCAAGTTCCTGCTGGAAGATAACTGCTCCATCGTGGTTCGCCCCTCCGGTACCGAACCGAAGCTGAAGACCTATATTTCCGTCAGTGCGGAAAACAAGGAAGCTGCCGAAGTTGTGGAGGCAGAGATTCGGAAGAGTGCAGAAGAATTCTTGAAGTAAAGATAGAGGAGAAAAAATTATGAATGTTATTTTACTTTCTGGTGGTTCTGGTAAGCGTCTTTGGCCCCTTTCCAATGATGTGCGCAGCAAGCAGTTTATTAAGCTATTTAAGAACAATGATGAGTATGAGTCTATGGTGCAGCGTGTGTATCGCCAGATCACCACTGTGGATGCTGATGCAAAGATTACCATTGCAACGAGTAAATCACAGGCAAGTGCCATCAAGAATCAGCTGGGGGAGAAGGCTTCTATTTGTGTAGAGCCTTGCCGCCGTGATACCTTCCCGGCCATCGCACTGGCTGCTGCCTATCTGCACGACGAACTGGGTGTGGCAGAAAATGAAGCTGTTGTTGTCTGCCCGGTCGACCCCTATGTGGATAACACTTATTACGAGGCGGTCAAAACCTTGCAGGAACTTGCAGAACAGGGTGGTGCTAATCTGACCCTGATGGGCATTGAGCCGACCTATCCAAGTGAAAAGTACGGCTACATTATCCCTGAAAGCAGCGAAAATGTCAGTAAGGTCAAAGAATTCAAGGAAAAGCCGGATGTGGAAACTGCTAAGAAGTATCTGGCACAGAGCGCATTGTGGAATGCAGGCATTTTTGCATTTAAACTTGGCTATCTGCTGGACAAGGCTCATAGCATGATTGACTTTGAGGACTACCGTGACCTGTTCAATAAGTACGATACGTTGACTAAAATCAGCTTTGACTATGCTGTGGTCGAGAAAGAGTCCAGCATTCAGGTTCTGCGGTATAGCGGTGACTGGAAGGATGTTGGTACATGGAACATGATGGCTGAGGTCATGGCAGACAAGACCAAGGGCAAGGCTGTTCTGGATGAAACCTGCGAAAATACCAATGTGGTGAATGAACTGAATATCCCGATCCTTTGCATGGGCTGCAAGGACATGATTATTGCGGCCAGCGGTGATGGTATTTTGATTGCTGATAAAGAGCGCAGCGGTTACATGAAGCCCTATGTAGAAAAAATCGAGACCGAGGCAATGTATGCTGAGAAGTCTTGGGGTAGTTACACGGTCATTGATGTGCAACCCGGTTCTATGACAGTCAAGATTTCCATGAGAGCAGGTGAGCACATGACTTACCATATGCATAACTACCGTGAAGAAGTCTGGACGGTCGTTTCCGGCAAGGGCAAGGCAATCGTGGACGGTATGGAGCAGGTGCTCCGCACTGGCGATGTGATCACCATCGCGGCAGGCTGCAAGCACACAGTTGAAGCCATCACTGCATTGGACATGATTGAAGTTCAGCTTGGTGATGAAATTAGCGTTGCTGATAAGATTAAATTCCCCATGGTGTAAGAACTAAGGGGTGATGGCTATGGAAATCATGAAATTGATTCCGACTGGAAAGGACTATCTGTGGGGCGGCACCCGACTCCGGGAAGAATACGGAAAAAAGATTGATTTGACTCCGTTGGCGGAGACATGGGAATGCTCTGTACACCCGGATGGTCCCAGCTATGTGGCGAATGGAATCTATAAAGGACAAACGCTGGCGGAGGTGCTGAGTGCTCACCCAGAATATCTTGGTACAAAGGTGGAAAACGGAGAACTGCCTGTATTGGTGAAATTCATCGATGCCAAGAAAGATCTGTCTGTTCAGGTTCATCCCGATGATGCATATGCACGGGAGCACGAAGGCGACAACGGTAAGACCGAGATGTGGTACGTCGTGGATGCTGACGAAGGTGCACATTTAATTTACGGTTTTCAGCACAAGGTGACCGAGGAAATTCTTCGGAAAGCTGTTGAAACTGGGACGTTGGACAAGCACCTGCAAAAAGTTGAAGTTCACAAAGGCGATACCTATTTTGTCCCGGCGGGAACCGTACATGGCATTGGAAAAGGTATCCTTGTGGCAGAGATTCAGGAAAGCTCCAATGTGACCTACCGTGTTTACGACTATGACCGCGTGGATAAGAACGGTAAAAAACGTGAGCTGCATTTTGACAAAGCTATGCAGATCATGAACATGAAGGTGGCACCGGATGTGAGCCAGAAACCGAGAATTGTAAAGTATTATTCCGGTTGCTCCCGTGAACTGCTCTGCCGCTGTAAATACTTTGAAACGGAGCGTATTCAGGTCACAAAGGGTTTTGCCTTTTCTGTGATGGATACTTCGTTTCAGGTGTTGATGTGCCTGAATGGATATGGTGAAGTGCAGACGATGGATGCAGAACAGAAACCGATGCGTTTCAGTAAAGGTGAAACACTTTTTTTGCCGGCTGGACTGGGCAGATGCTTGGTCGTTGGTGATGCAGAGTTGATAAAAGTTCGGTGCTGAGAAGGCGAATTGTGAGAGGAATAAAGTGGAATGAAGAAAATTTTACACATATCAAAATATTATTATCCTTTTTCGGGCGGCACTGAGCAAATTGCAAGAGATGTGGTTTTAGCACTTAAGGGCGAGTACGAGCAAAAGATTATTGCGTTTAATGATGGTAAAGAAGACAAGGATGATATTGTCGATGGAATTGAAGTGACAAAATGTGGCTGCTTTACAAAGATTGCAGCACAGTCACTGTCTACCTCGTATGGAAGGCAATTACATAGAGTGATGAAAGAATTTAATCCAGATATTGTTGTTTTCCATTACCCAAATCCATTTGTTGCAGCGTTGCTGTTAAGGGAACTAAAGAACACAAAAGCTAAACTTGTAGTGTACTGGCATCTTGATATTGTTCGCCAGAAATACCTGAAGCTTTTGTTTAATCCTCAAAATAGAAGTCTGCTTGCACGGGCAGATAAAGTTATAGCGACCTCTCCAAATTATATAGAAGGAAGCAAATGGCTTCAGTCTGTAAAAGATAAGTGTGTTGTCGTACCAAATTGCATTAACGTGGAACGAATGACAATCACGCCAGATATAGAAAAACGTGCGGCAGAAATTCGGGAAGAAAACAAGGACAAGATAATATGTGTTGCGGTAGGCCGCCACACAGAATATAAAGGTTTTACCTATTTGGTGCAGGCTAGTAAGCTCTTAGATGATCGGTTCCGAATTTATATTACAGGAACAGGAGAACTGACTGAAAAACTTCATGAAGAAGCAAGAGGGGACAATAAAATTACGTTTACCGGACGTATTGATGATACAGAACTGAAAGGATTGATTCTTGCCTCAGACATGTTCTGTTTTCCCTCTATTTCAAAAAACGAGGCGTTTGGATTGGCGTTAGCTGAAGGTATGTACTATGAAAAGCCTGCAATCACATTTACGATTCCGGGTTCTGGCGTTAATTATGTCAGTTTGAATAAAGTCACAGGAATTGAAGTTGAAAACCGTAATGTAGGGAAGTATGCAGATGCCATGCAGACACTCGCTCAGAATAAAGAGTTGAGTCTGAAATATGGTAAAGCAGGAAAAGAACGGGTTGAAAATAATTTTTTATCAACGCAGTTCTGCACAAATATAAATACAGTGATAGATAGCCTTTGAGAATGGGACGGACTAATGAGACCAATTATTATAAACGGTAGATTTTTACTTCATCGAACAACAGGAGTAGAAAGATACGCCAGAGAAATTATTGAGGAACTGGATAAAATTATTTTGCCGGGAAGCATAACGATGGCTGTTCCTCCGGAAATAGAAAATGTGCCAGTCTATCAGAATATCAAAGTAATAAAAACGGGAAAATTTAAAAATCGGCTATGGGAACATATTTCTTTTCCATGGTATGTGCATAAACAAAAAGGAGTCTCCCTGAATCTGTGCAATGTTGCCCCATTGCCATCGCCGGGCGTGGTTTGCATCCATGATGTGAAGATAAAGGCAACACCGCAGTATTTTAGCAAGAAATTTCTGCTATGGTACGAAATTTTATTTGGAAATGCTACGAAAAGGGCAAAGAAGATAATTACGGTATCGGAGTTTTCTAAATCTGAGATTGTGAAATATTTCAAAGTGAATCCAGATAAGGTTACGGTGATCCCAAATGCATGGCAGCATTATGAAAGAATCGGATATGATGAAGATGCACTTAGTACATACAGTCTGAAAAAGAACAATTACTATTTTTCAATGTGCAGTTTAGAGCCGAACAAAAATTTCAAGTGGATTGCAGAAGAAGCAAAAAACAATGCAGACATGACCTTTGCGGTTGCGGGTTCTATCAACAGAAAAGTTTTCTCCGAAGGGCTGGGCTTTGAACTGCCACCAAATATGAAACTTCTTGGTTTTGTCAGTGATGAAGAAGCTAAGACTTTAATGAGAGACTGTAGAGCTTTCTTGTTTCCGACTTTCTATGAGGGATTTGGTATCCCTCCGCTGGAAGCTATTAGCGCAGGAGCAAAGCAAGTGGTGGTTTCGGACACACAAGTTATGCATGAAATATTTGGCGATGGTGTGATTTACGTGGACCCGAGTAACTACAATATTGAACTGTCAGATTTTCCGGAAATATCGGAGACACGGATTTCTGAGCTGCTGAAAAAGTACAGCTGGAAAAAATCGGCGGAAACTTTGTTGAAGCTGCTGCAAAATATTGATCAGGGGTTAGATAAATGAAGATAGGCATAAATGTTTCGGTGCTGAAAGCAGGAGAAAACATATCTGGTATAGGGTATTATACATATAGGATCGTTAAAGAATTGTTAGATAACGATACAGAAAATGAATACTACTTATTCAGCAACTGTGAGCTTTCCGTTCATTTTCCGGAGAACAGTAGAGTGCATAATATATTGTACACCTGCAAGAATCGCCTGCTTTGGTCAAGGTATCTTCTAGGATGGCAAATTCGGAAGTTGAACCTGGATATATTTTGGTCACCTACCCATAATCTTCCATTTGTAAAGCAGAAAAAAACAAAATACTATATGACAGTGCATGACATTGCAAATCATATTCTGGAAAATATTTCGCAGAGCAAAAGTAGCCAGCAAAAGTATCTGAGACTCATTCTTGACCATTCCTGCAAAATTGCTGACAGAATCATTGTTCCGTCAATCGCAACAAAAAATGATCTTGTAGAGCATTTTGACGTTGACCCTCGAAAAATTTCTGTCATTTACGAGGGCGGAGATAAGGAAACCAACGTAAAGCCAGCAGGTGAACAGGAACTTAAAGAAAAATATCAGATAAAAAAGCCATATTTTCTGTATGTTGGAACACTCCAGCCTAGAAAAAATATTGAAACGATCGTCAACGCATTTTTGTGCCTTGCCAAAGAAGAGTTAACATCGCAGCTTGTGCTGGCAGGTGGAACAGGCTGGGGCATGGATAAAGTTCTTGAAAAAATACAAAAGAGCGAATCCAAAGACCGTATTGTTCTGACAGGATACGTCTCAGAAGAGGAAAAGGCCGGACTTTACAAAAATGCCGAAGCATTTCTGTTCCCATCGCTGTATGAGGGCTTTGGAATTCCGATTTTGGAAAGTTTTAGCTATGGTGTACCGGTTATTACTGCCAAAAATTCTTCGCTGCCGGAAGTTGGCGGGGATGCGGCTATCTATATTGAAAATGTCATGTCATCTGAGGAACTGGAAGAACGTATGAAAATGGTTCTTGGTTTAAGCGAGGCCGACCGGATTTTATTGTCGGAAAAAGGAATCCGTCAGTTTAACAGATTTACGTGGAAAAAATGCGCGAGAGAAATTTCTGAGCTTTTTTGCGGAAAAACGGTTTGACCTGCAAACGAAATCCGACAGCGTTTGAATACATAAAACGATAGGGCAATTATAATGATTGAAACAGCTACTCTAACTTGGTTCTCAGGAAATTACGGATCAATAATGCAGGCATTCGCACTGCAAAGAACGGTAATGGAATTGGGATATGGCAACCATATCATCAATTATGTACCCAATAAGTGGGAAAAACTTGCTTTTTTTTGTAAAAGTTCAGCCAGATTTGTGACGCTTAAAGCAAAAATTGAAAACAAGAAAATTGAATCCAAATTTCTAAACAGAGAAGAAATTGATCTCAAAAATAAGAAGTTTGAAGAATTTTATAAACAATCGCTTGCTCTCACAGAAATGATTCCGACACAGAAACAGATGCAGAGTTTGAACGGTCAGTATCGTATATTTTTGTGTGGAAGCGATCAAATATGGAATCCGAATTATTTCAAGAAGTGTAATTTCTTGGATTTTGTTTCAGATTCAAATCAAAAAATCGCGTATGCACCAAGCGTTGGCACGACACAGCTTGCAGAAAATGAAAAAAGCAAAATGAAGCCATATCTGGATCGGTTTGATAAAATTTCTGTAAGAGAAGAATCTAGCAAAAGCCTGATAGAAAGTGTTGTAGACAAACCGGTTCAAGTGGTTTGCGATCCGGTGTTTTTGCTGCCCAGAGAAAAATGGATTGAAAATATGCAATTAAAAACGCCGGAAGAAAAATATATCTTGTGCTATTTTCTGGGCGACAATCCTGAATATCAGAAGACGGTCAAGAAGCTGCGGGAAATCCTGAATATGAAAGTCAAAATCATTCCAACAAATACATTTGGCTATGCTCTAGGTTTTGAAACGCAGAAGACTGTCGGTCCGAAGGACTGGCTCAGCCTGCTGTATGGTGCGGAATTTGTGCTGACGGATTCTTTCCATGCAACGGCATTTTCTATTATTTTTAATAAGAACTTTTATGTTCTGAAGCGGTTTTCGGATACCAGTTCCAAATCACAGAATTCGAGAATTTATCATCTCTTGAACATGGCAGGGCTTGGGGAACGTATCTGGCAGGATAATATTGATGTGAGCCGCATCGAAAATGATACATGGAAGACAGTTGACGAGAAAATGAAGGTGGAAAGAGAAAAATCTTTATCGTGGCTGAAAAATGCATTAGAGGATAAGTAAGTATAGATAATCGAGCATTTAAGGAATGGAATAAATGAAACTATTCGTAGATAAAAAAGATTGCTGCGGCTGTGCAGCATGTGCAAATATATGCCCTAAATCTGCAATAACGATGGAAAAAGATGAAATCGGGCAGTACTACCCTCGAATCAACGAAGCGCTGTGCGTTGATTGCGGGACATGTATGCGTGTATGCGATTTTCAGAAAAAAGACGAGAACCAGTTTGGACATCAGGTACTGTCGGCTTATGGTGCCGCATCCAAAAATGAAAGTCTGATAAAAAAATCTGCTTCCGGCGGCATGTTTGCACAGCTGGCAGAGTTTTTTCTGGAAACGGGCGGTGTTGTCTACGGGGCTGCAATGCTGGGGGATGACAAGCTGTGGGTAAAGCATATTCGTGTGGAAGATAAAGCTCAGCTTTATCTGATTCAAGGTTCAAAATATATCCAGAGCGATATCGGTGATACATATCAGAAGGTAAAACAGGACTTGGTAAAAGGAAGGCAGGTCCTGTTTTCTGGCACTCCGTGTCAGGCAGCGGCGTTGAGAAATTTTTTGAAGAAGGATTACGAAAATCTTTCGGTTGTAGACATTGTCTGTCATGGAGTTTCCACAGCGCAGATTTTTCAGGATTACATAAGTTTTCTCGAAAAAAAGAAAAATATAAAAATTACAAATTTTGCATTTCGGGATAAATCCATTGGCTGGGGGCTGGATGCAAAATATGAATACTTGAAAAAAGGTAAACTCAAGACAAAGAGGCTGTATTATAAACTTTCCTCATTTTACAATAATTATTTGAAAGCTACGAATTATAGAGAAAACTGCTACCATTGTAAATATGCCTGTCCGTCCCGGATCGGCGATATTACCCTTGGGGATTTTTGGGGCGTTGAGAAAAACCAGCCGGATTGCCTGCGTGAAAATGGCGGAGTATTTGATGAGAAAAAAGGCATCTCGTTCTGTCTGGTAAACTCTCAACGCGGAGCAGAATTGTTTGAGAAGATTTCGTCTGAGATAAATTATGCTGACAGTGATTTTGAAACGATCTCCAAACAGAACGGGAATCTGTTAAAACCGACAACCATGCCGCTAAGCCGGAATGAAATCATGGAACTTTATAAACAGAAGGGGTACGAGGCAGTAGACCAACTATACTGGAAAAAAATCGGGTACAAAAAGATCTACTACTATATTCTGGCAAAGGCACCAAGAGATCTGAAAAAGAAAGTCAGAACATTAGTAAAAAAATAAGGAACGCAAGATATGAAAATATTACTAGTCAATACCTATTATTATCCGGAAATATATGGCGGTGCGGAGTACAGTGTAAAAAAATTAGCTGAGGAACTAATACGCCAAGGCAATACGGTAAAAGTTTTATGCACTGGCAACGAAGCAAGGCACGAGCTAATCGACGGGGTAGAAGTAATAAGGATTATATCACGGAACGTGTGCCGGGGCTGTGAAGCTGCAAAGTACCCTTTATACAAAAGAGTAATAAGACGAATTCTCGACATTTGGAATCCGTTTAATAAGGCGGAAATCGATAAGGTATTGGAAGAATATAAACCTGACGTTGTTCACACAAATGGATTATACGACCTTTCTACAATCGTATGGGAATCTGCCTATAAAAAGAAGATCAAGATTGTGCATACATTGCGCGATTATCATTTGCTCTGCCCATTTACTTCCCTGCATTGCAGCAAAGTGGAGGATGAGTGTCCGTACGTGCCGCCTAAAGTATTTTGCCGTATGCACAGAACGGTAAACAGACAAAAATCTAGATATGTCGATGTTGTTACAGCACCGTCAAGCGTGACACTGAATCTGCTGATAAATAACAAGTTCTTTGCTTCGAGTGAAAAAAAGGTGATTCCGAATGCAACGGAATTTGATATTTCGGAAATTCGTGAGCTGCTTGCAAAAAGAGAAAACGCAGGTGCCCGAAACATTAAATTTGCCTATCTGGGAACTTTGAGTGAACAGAAGGGAATCCGGTGGATGATTTCTTCGTTTCAGGATTTATTGGAGGATGCGGAACTGTATATCGCCGGGAAAGGAAGTCTGCGCGATTATGTGGAAGAACAGGCACGGAACAACAAAAAAATTCATTTTGTTGGCTTTTTGAATGAAGCGCAGGTAGATGAGCTGCTCAAAAAGTGTGATGTTCTGATTTGCCCCTCCCAGTGGCAGGAGCCTTTTGGTCGAGTGGTGTTGGATGCATATAAACATGCTATGCCTGTGATTTGCAGCGACCAAGGGGCGCTTCCCTCACTGGTGGACGATGGAAAAACGGGATTTGTTATAGAATCGGGAAATCAACAGGCTTTGACAGCTGCAATGCAACATTATGTAGAAACAGAAGGTGATATTTGCAAACATGCCGCAATGGGAGTTGAAAAGCTAAATTTGTATTCGCTGGAAAATCAGGCAAGGGCCTTCTGTGAAATTTACGAATGATGCAAAACAAAAATCTAATCGATATTTTTGTCACTCTTGAACGCCGAACAAGCAAGTTAAGGAGATAAGATATGAGTATTGTTGCTGTAATACTGGCTTCAAGTTTGGCAGTATTATCTTATAAAATTGAAAAAAGACTCTATAATCCGGTGACGCTATTTTGTGGTATATGGGCGTTGGTCATATTATTTGCAGCCCTACATTTATATGGAATGAAGGAGGTTTCGGATTATGCCTATTCGATTATGACTTTGGGCATCGTTTGTTTTTCACTTGGAAGTTATGTGGCTTTATCAATTCGAAAACACTTCAAAATAGGATTAACTCGCAAAAGTCGGTCGACTAATGCATCTGGAAGTTATGGTATCAATTATCCGGCTGTATATCTGGTAGGTATCATTGTACTTATTTATCTTATTGTCGAAAGCATCGTTGCCTTTTTTGCGTATCGCAGTGGTGTTCAGATGAACGAATTGCGTTCATCCATGATGGGATATTCCACGACCGGTTACGCGAGTGGAATGGCTTTGCTACGGCAGGGGCCGCTTGCGCTGATCTACTCATTTGTGTTTTTACCGGGCTTCTATTCTCTTCTTCTAGTAACAAGTGTGGATGTCATCATCGGGCAAAAAAACAAGTTCCTTATTGTAATGAGTATAGTTGCTGTTGTACTGAAAAATTACGCAGAGGGATCAAGAATGTGTTTGACACATCTTGTATTGTATTTTACCCTTCTTTTGTTGATTTACAAGAGAGGTGTTTTGTCCCCAAAAGCAAAAAAATGGATTAAGCGAACGGTTGTAATAATCATTGTTGGTTTTCTGGTTGTGTCAAATATTCGATTCTCTGAATCAGAAAAAACAATGGCGCAACAGTTATATATGTATTTTACTTGTACCGTACCACTCTTTGATTATTGGCTGGCCTTTGAAAAGTCAACAGGAATTCATACATATGGAGCGGTATCCCTACTTGGGCTTTTAAGGTTTCCGTGCAATATTTTAAAAATGGTAGGAATCACATTCCCCACGGTGATACTGAACAATGCAAATGAAATTGCAGTCAACTGGGACTCGTTTGTAAATATAGGCCCAAAATTGAACTACAACTCTTATGTTACTTTGTTTTTGTATTTTTATAAGGATGCAGGTATTCCTGGCGTGATCATAGGTTCGCTTTTATTCGGATTTGTATGTGGTAGGACGTATAAGAACTTAAAGCAAGAGGTAGCAAAGGGAAAAACACCACTTCGTTTAACGTATGTCTATGTGTTGCTTGGCTGCTTTATAATACAGTCGTATATAAGATTTTTCTTTTCACGAACCGATTATGCAATGATCTTATATTATGCACTTGTTTTTTTTAAGAAAAATAAAGAACCATCGTTGGAGAACAGTAAAAACTGAAAAGTCTTTATCGTAAAGTGAGAAAGATAAAATGAAAAGTCAATCCAGTATTAAAAAGAATTTTATCTATCAGATGATCTATCAGATACTGATTATTATACTTCCTTTTGTAACATCGCCTTATATTGCTAGAACAATTGGTGCTGAAGGGCTTGGAACATATTCATATAGCTATTCAATTGCGTATTACTTTGTCCTTTTTTCAATGCTCGGCCTTGCAAACTATGGAAATCGAGCGGTTGCACAATGCAGAGATAATCAGGAAGACTTGAACGAAGCATTTTCTAATATTGTAACATTACATATAGCTTTTTCGGCCATTTGTTGTGTGGTGTATATTTGGTATGTGGTTTTTCTGGCCAAAGAAAAGCTATATGCAGGAATTCAATTTGCTTATGTATTAAGCGGCCTATTTGATGTGAGTTGGTTCTATTTTGGGATAGAAAAATTTAAATTGACAGTAACAAGAAATATCATTATAAAAATATTAAATGTTGTTTGCGTATTTGTTCTCGTTAGAAATGCAAATGACCTATGGAAGTATTGTGCAATTATGGCTATCGGTATGCTGATAAGCCAAATTTCTTTATGGTTTCCTTTAAATAAGTTCGTTGCATTTCAAAAGCCGACGTGGAAAAAAATGAGACCGCATATCGAACCGCTTCTGATTTTATTTATCCCGGCAATTGCAGTTAGCTTATATAAATATATGGATAAGATCATGATTGGCGCAATGAGTAATAAAACTCAGCTTGGATTTTATGAAAACGCGGAAAAAGTAATTAACATCCCACTTACAATCATTACGTCATTTGGCACGGTAATGCTTCCAAAAATGTCAAATCTGGTGGCTTCTCACGACAGAAAAAAAACAAATCAGTATATATTGCTGTCAATGAAATATGTGATGTGTTTGTCCTTTGCACTGGCATTTGGATTAGCGGGAATTGGAAAAGTTTTCGCCCCCGTTTTCTGGGGTCAGGAGTTTATGCTTTCGGGTGTGCTAATTATGGGACTCTCGATTACGATTCCTTTTATGTCGTTTGCAAATGTCATTCGGACACAGTTTTTGATTCCATCAGAAAAGGATAAAGAATATCTTTCTTCTGTTATTGGTGGTGCAGTAGTTAATCTAATTGCGAACACGCTGCTGATTTCAAGAATCGGAGCAACTGGCGCAACGATTGGTACGATTCTTGCCGAAATTTTTGTTTGTGTGATTCAGACGCTGAGTGTAAGAAAAGAACTCCCGGTGCTACGGTATATAAAAAGTATATGGATGTTTGCTCTTTTTGGAGTGACTATGTTTGCAGGAGTGTTCTATATCGGAAATGTTATGGAAAACAAAGTATCAACATTGTTTCTACAGATTATCTGTGGAATGCTGATATACGGAACACTTTGCATGATATATTTTGTTTATACAAAAGATGAGATGATTCTTAAAATGTTGAGAAAAATAAAGGGAAAAATTAGATAATCCCCAGAATATAGTTTATATATGAGTTTACCAGGGACTATGCGTCTTAGATTGCAGAAAAGCAATCTGAACAGAAAGCACTTCCTTCCAAAGTTGCATCTATTACGGCAAATATAGATTCTTTGAAAGCGAAGAAGGCATTACTGAAATTCCTTAACAATGAAATTGTTAAGCTAGAAGAGAAAAACAGAAATAGAAGTCGTTCTGAAAAACTGCTCACTGAAGGCATGAGCACAGATGAAATCCCCGCAAAAATGAAATAACCTTGAATCCCACGATGAACAGGTGTGTTGCCTGATTATCGTGGGATTTTTTCTTTATAACGTAATTTTAGAAATGCTAGTAATGTTCCGGGTGAGAGCCTTACCGCTTTTCTTTTTGCTCTGAATTGTAAAATTTTCAAAACTGTATTCCAAAACAGCTCTGCGGATTCCTATTAGTGTAGGGGCTTTCAAAATCTTTTATAGAACAGCCTTCCGCTAGTTCTATAAGTGGGAAATAAACAAAATCTATATTCTAAAATTAGGCAGTTCAACAAAATTTGAAAAACTGGTTGCCAAATACTCATTTTAGAATGTTATAGGTAGAGGGGAACGTTGGAAAAATGAATTTTCTTTGAATTTTTAGAAGACCCGGTTTAAAAATTCCCCTTTAAGTTTGTATAAGGTGTAAGGACTATTTTTCAAACAGACCTATTTGCTGTTGGCTTCACTTCCGAAAATCCCTGATTCCTTACAAAGCTACATCGTACCTTGAAAATTTCATGAGCCACCCCAGCAGGATACCTCTGGTACTGAATGTGCATTCTGCGCGTCTTGTCAGAGAATACGCCGGAGAGAATCGGGCAGGAACGGGCTGGGACAGAGTGGACGGTAGTTAAGAGCAAGATTCGCCTTTGTATACGAAACCGCTCCTACGGGCGGTTTCTCTATAGTGGCATCTTGATGGGGATTGCGCTCCCCATACCCTCACATCGTGCAAAATCACATGATTTTGCCCATTGGTGGCCTGCCGCAGCAGGTCACAGCCGGAGTGCAGATGCACTGCCGGGAAAATCAAATTCTTGATTTTGGAAAGGAGACCCCATGCCACGAACGAAGAAAAAAGTGAAATCTATCGTAAAGACAAAAGTAATCTCCGCACGAGTTACAGAAGTAGTACATGAACTTTTACACCGGCAGGCAGAAGATGCCGGAATGACCCTCTCTGAATTTACAGCGCAGATGCTGATGAAAGGCCGCGTGAATACCTCGTATGTGTTCTATGTCCACCCGGACGAGATCGAAGCTATCACACGGGAGTTTGTCGCCATCGGGAACAACTTGAACCAGATCGCGGCGTTCTTCAACAGTGGCGGTATCCAGTCGCGTGCAATGCTCGAAAATATCAACCATGCGATTTCCTGTATTTTTGAAATGCGGGAGCAGGTCGCAGAAATGGCAGGAAAGAACTATGGCAATCTTAAAGCACATCGCAAGTAAGAGTTCCAACTATGGTGCTGCGCTGGAGTACCTGATTTTCAAGCATGACGAACTTCGGAAAAAGCCAATTTTGGACAAAAACGGCAATCGCATCATGAGGGATGAGTTTTATCTGGACGGTCTGAATTGTGAACCCTATTCCTTTGATGCGGCCTGCCAGCAGTTGAACCGTGAGTACCAGAAGAACAAAAACAAGAATGAAATCAAATCGCACCATTACATCATCAGTTTTGATCCACGGGACAGTACAGAAAATTGTTTGACGGGAAAACGGGCGCAGGAGCTTGGACTGGAATATGCAAAAGCGAATTTTTCGGGACATCAGGCATTGGTCTGTACGCACATGGACGGGCATAATGGCAGCGGCAACATTCATGTGCATATTGTAATCAACAGTCTGCGAAAGCTGGATGTGCCTCAGCAGCCCTTTATGGAACGCCCCATTGACTGCAAGGCAGGGTATAAGCACCATGTAACAAACGAGTACCTGAAGCATCTGCAGAAATCTCTCATGGATTTATGCCAACGCGAATTTCTGCATCAGGTCGATTTGCTGTCACCATCCAGAACGGGTGTGACCGAAGCGGAGTATTGGGCACAGCGGCGGCTGGATGAGAAAAAACGGGAAATCGAAAAGGAAGGATGCAAAGGCAGTAAAAAATCTGCTGGACAGCTCCGGGATTCGATACATCTATCTTCCACCGTATAGTCCTGATCTGAATCCCATTGAAAAACTTTGGTCGAAAGTGAAGTCCCTCCTGCGCAAATTCAAAGCACGAACGCTGGATGCCCTTCCAAATGCGATTCAGAATGCTTTTCACTCTGTTACTGTCTCTGATTGTTCCGGCTGGTTCCGCTTCTGCGGATATGTGCTTTAATTTTGAAAATTGCTATAGTTAGTAAAGAGAACACAAATACTTTCCTTTGAATCTTTCTCCAAAGCCATTGCAGATTACATCGATTACTACAACAACAGAGGAATTCAAGTTAAAACAAAATGGATGCCTCTCTCTAAATTCAGGGAAGCATCCATGATGGAATCTTAATTATTCAATTTTCAACCCGTGTCCAGAAAACTGGGTGCATATCAATAGAAAAGTATCCCTATTTCCTGTTCAAATGGACCTGTTTCTGGCCCATTACAACACGCTTTCAACTACCAGAAATCCTCTGCAGCTGCCCGCAACTACTTGTCACGCAATCGTACATCTGCAACCGCCTATCCCAGAAAACCCTTACATCTTCTCCGGGACGTTAATCTTAAACATAGTCAGCACATTGAAGATAACATTCTTCACGCCGATGCAGAGCGCCAGACGAGCCTGCTGAACAGCGGGGTCCGCACCCTGAATGCGGCAGTTGCCGTAGAAGCGGTGGAAGGCGCTGGCGAGGTCGATGACAAAGCGGTTGATGCGGCTGGGGTCGTACTTCTCGGCGGCCATGACGATCTCCTGCGGGAAGGCGGCCAGCATCCGGATGAGGTCCATCTCGGAAGGCTCAGTCAGCAGGGCGGCGTTCACCTTGTCTGTGCCCACAAAGGCCACTCCCTCGCTCTCCATCTTCTTGAGGATGGAGCAGATGCGGGCGTGTGCATACTGGACGTAGTAAACGGGGTTGTCGTTGTCGGTCTTGACGGCCTGATCGAGGTCGAAGTCGATGCCGCTGCCCGCGTCGTGCATGTTGAACAGGAAGCGGGCGCTGTCGATAGGCACTTCTTCCAGCAGATCGGTCAGGGTGATGGCGTTGCCGGTGCGCTTGGACATACGAACGGGCTGGCCGTCGCGCATCAGGTTGACCATCTGCATCAGAACGACGTCGAGGTCATTGCCGTTCAGGCCGATGGCATCCATTGCGCCCTTCATGCGGGCGACGTGGCCGTGGTGGTCAGCGCCCCAGACGTCGATGGCCTTAGCGAAGCCGCGGGTTGCCAGTTTGTTGTAGTGGTAAGCGATGTCGGCGGCAAAGTAGGTGGGGATGCCGTTTGCGCGGACGAGGACCTCGTCCTTAGCTTCCTCTTCCGTGCCGTCTTCGGTCTTTTTCTTGTTGACCGTGCCGTACTTGGCAGCGTACTGAGCGCTGCGGTACATCACAGCGCCGTCCTCAGCCTTGTAGCAAGCGCCCAGCTCCAGCAGCTTCTCGACGACAGCCTTGACCGCGCCGGACTCATGCAGGGTGCTCTCGTGGAACCAGACATCGTAATCGATACGGTACTTGCCGAGGTCGCGCTTGAGGGCAGCGATGTTCTTGGGCAGGGCGTAATCGACCAGTGCGTTCTTCAGTGTCTCAAAAGCCTCGCTCTCGAACAGCGCTTCCGCGTCCATGCCCTTGCAGGAAGCCACATAGCTGTCGCCGTGCAGCTCGGCAAACTCACCGGCCAGAACCTTGATGTCAGCACCCTGATAGCACTCCTTGGGCAGGGGATAGGCTTCCTCGCCGCAGAACTGCTGCAGATAGCGGACGGCCAAGCTCTTGCCGAACTTCTGGATCTGGTTGCCCGCGTCGTTGATGTAGAACTCGCGGGTCACATCGTAGCCAGCCCAGTCGAGGACGGCGGCAAGACAGTCGCCCAGAGCGCCGCCGCGGGCATTGCCCATGTGCATGGGGCCGGTGGGGTTGGCAGAGACGAACTCCACGTTGTACTTTGCGCCCTTGCCGTAATCGGTGCGGCCGTACTCTTTGTTGGCGGCAGCGCCCAGCACGACGCTGGCCCAGAAGGACTGGGACAGGAACAGGTTGATGAAGCCGGGACCGGCGACCTCGACCTTGGCGAACACGCTATCCTCGAGGGAGGGCAGGTGAGCCAGCAGGGCATCGGCGATCATCTTGGGAGCCTTGCGCCAGGTGCGTGCACCGGCCATGGCGAGGTTGGAAGCGATATCGCCGTTTTTGGTGTCGGCGGGGATCTCCACGATGAAGGCGGGCAGTTCAGCTTCGGGCAGCGTGCCGTCCGCCATCGCGGACTTGGCGGCGGCGGTCAGCAGAGCACGGGCCTCACTCAGGGCAGCCGAGCGGGGATTGTAGTTCTGGTAGGTCTTTTCAAAATCGGTCATGGATAGGTTCCTTTCGTTTGGTTTCTCGTTCTGGACCCTCTCGCGGTCCGCCCATCGGACGGGAGAGGAAAAAATTTTATGGTCAGTTCGGCTTTTGAACGCTGATCTCTAAGGTCGTGCGGTTGATGACCGAGATGGGGTCGTCGGCGTCCAGAAGGTAGCTGAACTTTGCCGTGCCGCCTTTTTCAGTCAGGCCGCATTCGATGCCGTCGCCGGTGACACCGAGGGTCAGCGAACCGACCTCTGTTTCGTAGTAGCAGATGTTCCGGCGGTCCCGCTCAATGATGATCTGCGCACTGGCCGGACCAAATCGAAGCATGGCCACGCGGCTCCCGTCGGCAGCGATTTTAATGGTAGTGGTGCAGCCCTCGAAGCCGATGGTCTGCGTCTCTTTATAGGTAATATAATAGGTGTCGCCCTTTTTGAGGAAGCTGCCGTAGGTCATGATCTCAATGCGGTCCTCTTCCTCCACGGGGACAGGCTCCATGTGGTCGAACTGCTCCGAACAGCTTTTGATACGGATGATAAAGTTATCCTTCACGGTTGAACGTCCTTTTTAGTATTTGTCAATGGCGATCTGCTCGATCGGCCCGCCCTTGTACTCGCCAAGGAACAGGTCTGCCGTCTGGGAAAAGCTGTCGGGCGTGTCGCTGACAAAGAAATGCGCTTCGCCTTCCGGACGGCTGGCCCGTAGACCGCGCTCACTGAGCAGACGCTCCAAGCGGTGGGCCGCTGTCTTGGCAGGATCGACCAGCACGACGTCCCGGCCCATGAACTCGCCGATCATGGTTTTGAGCAGGGGATAGTGGGTGCAGCCGAGGATGAGGGTGTCCACTCCGGCGTCCCGCACCTCGGTCAGGTACTGCGCGATGACCAGCTTGGTCACTTCCTGCTTGTCGGGGGCGCTGTGATCCACATAACCGGCTTCGACCAGCGGAACGAAGAGCGGACAGGGCCGCGCCGTGATCTCGACGCCGGGGACCAGCTTCCGCAGAAGCGTTTCATAGCTGCGGGAGCGGATGGTGGCCGCCGTTCCGATGACGCCGATGCGGCGGTTCCGGGTGGCAAAAGCGGCTTCCCGCGCGGCGGCGTCCACGACGCCCAGATAGGGGACTGGCAGCTGGGCTGCTTCGGAGACGGGATAGGTGCTGGACACTGTGCCGCAGGCGGCCATGATGCATTTGACGTTCTGGGACAGCAGGAACGCGATGTCCTGCCGTGCATACTGCAAGATCGTTTCAGGGCTGCGGCTTCCGTAGGGGACGCGACCGGTATCGCCGAAATAGACGATGTTTTCGTGCGGGAGCCGCTTGCGCAGTTCCTTTACGCCGGTCAGTCCGCCAAGGCCGCTGTCAAAAACGCCGATGGGGCGGTTATCCATGCTGCTTTTCCGTCCTTTCCAGGGCAAGTTCGATCAGGTGGTCGATCAGAGCGGGCACAGGTGTGCCCTCGTGCTCCATGAGCTTGGGATACATGCTGATGGGGGTGAAGCCGGGGAAGGTGTTGATCTCGTTGATCATGACCTTGTCGGTCCCGTGCTCCACAAAGAAGTCACAGCGCGCCAGACCCTCGCAGTTCAGGGCCGTGTAGGCCATGGCGGCATAGGTCTTGACCTCGTCGAGCTTTGCTTCCGACAGCTTTGCCGGAATGACGACCTGACTGACGCCGTTCTTATACTTGTCGTCGTAGGTGTAGAACTCTGCACCGGCGAGGATCTCACCCGGGCGGGTGGCAACGGCAGGGTCCGAGCCGATGACGGCGCATTCGACCTCGTGGCCGTCCACAAAGGCTTCAAAGACCACCTTGCGGTCGTTCTCAAGGGCCAGCTTGATGGCCTCCTTCAGCTCAGCGCGGTCATGCGCTTTGGTGATGCCTACGCTGGAACCGGCGTTGGCGGGTTTGACGAAGATGGGCCAGCCCAGCTTCGCGATCGCGCCGTCGCAGACGCCCTCGAGGTCGGATTCGATCTCCCAGCGGTTGGCAGCCAGCCACTGGGTGTGGGGGATGCCGGCGGCATCGAACAGAGCGTTCGCCACGGCCTTATCCATGCAGACGGCGCTTGCCAGAACGCCGCAGCCCACATAGGGGATGCCGGCCAGCTCCAGCAGACCCTGCACCGTGCCGTCCTCGCCCCACAAGCCGTGGAGCGCCGGGATGACGACATCGACGTGGAGCTTTTCCACCTGACCGGACGGAGTGAACAGGATCATGCCGTGGTCCGCGCGGTCCGGGCTGATGACGCAGGGCATGTTGGTCGCCAGCTCTTCCCAGCTTCCGTCGGCCATCTGGGCGGAAGATGCCTCGGTGCACAGCCAGCGGCCTTCCTTGGTGATGCCCACGGTGAGCACTTCGTAACGGCTGCGGTCGAGATTGTCTACGAACGTCCCGGCGGACACGCGGCTGACCTCGTGCTCGCTGGACATGCCGCCGAACAGAACGACGACACAGAGTTTATCTTCAGATTGCATCATGATCTCTCCTGATCCTACGGCTCAAAAGCCGAAAATTTCTCTATAATAGGGATAGACGATGTTATTATACAATATCTATGCGCGGGATGCAAGCAGACAGAACGCAAAAGGCCCCAAAGAAAAAATTTTCAAAAAAGTTGAAAAAACGCAAAAAATACGCTTGACGGATGGAAAAGGACGTGATACAATGATATCACCTCTTTTGCGGGGTTATTAAGTGCGCCCCGATTTTAAGGCGCTCCCGCAAGCCGAGGGAGGTTCAAAACAACCGTTATAATGGAGGTGTCAACAAATGACCGTTAAAATCACTCTGGCCTGCACCGAGTGCAAGCAGCGCAACTACAACACCACGAAGAACAAGAAGAACAACCCCGATCGTCTCGAGATGAAGAAGTACTGCCGTTTCTGCAAGAAGCACACGGTTCATCGCGAAACCAAGTAAGAAAGGCGGACAACATCATGGCAGACAAAACCGAGAAAAAGCCGGGCTTTGTGGCCAGAATGAAGGCCGCCGTGAAGGGCTTCTGCGACCGCGTCGCAAAGTTCTTCCGCGACACGAAGAGCGAGCTGAAGAAGGTCGTGTGGCCGTCCAAAGAGGACACCAAGACCAACACCATCGTCGTGCTCGTCACCGTGGCGATCGCTGCCGTTGTCATGATCGCGCTGGATGCCATTTTCGGCGGCATCCTGGGCCTGATCATCGGCGCTTGATTCATCTTGAAACGGAGGTTTGAAAAATGGAAGAACAGTCCAATGAAGCCCTCTGGTATGTGGTCCACACCTATTCCGGTTACGAGAATAAGGTCGCTACGGACCTGCAGACCATGGTCGAGAACCGCCGCCTGCAAGACCTGATCTGCGACATCAAGGTCCCCACCGAGATGGTCCCGGAGATCAAGGACGGCAAGGAGCGTATGGTGGAGCACAAGCTGTTCCCCGGCTACG
>ERZ1026776.31-NODE-31-length-96469-cov-14.285187_pt1 | contig 96469 bp, 92 predicted proteins | sample MGYA00380125_ERZ1026776 | MGnify/ENA primary metagenome ERZ1026776 (study PRJEB33269, sample SAMEA4719761) | human gut metagenome | biome: human-associated habitat; feature: organic feature; material: feces | place: Cameroon | collected 2013-10 ...
GATCTAGTACGGTCTCGTGGGCTCGGAGATGTGTATAAGAGACAGCTACTATATGTTCTTATTGCTTATTATTTTACCGTTAGTATGGTTACAGCAATTTATAGTGGCTTCTTCTCATATGCAATTTTTTTCTCTATATACTTTGCTATAAGTTTTTTAAACTTAATATATGCATATTATCGATTTCCTAGCAGAAGAAAACTTTTATTAATACCCATTTATTCCGGAGAGTACCATTTTGAATATGCTAATTACGGAATCGGATCTGACACTACATCAGTTATAAGAGTAGCAGTGTTAAACGATTTCTCAATTAGGTTTCTCAGGTGTGCTCCAATTCGAAAAGACAATTATATTACTTTTGGATTTATCTCAGGAGAGCAATTTTTTTGTATGAATTGCTCTCCATTCTTTGAGAAAAAGGATAAATATGAATTATTGGAAGAAGCACTAAAAGTGATATATACATTGCTGCTGCTGCTATTACCATTTTTATGGAATTATCCTGTACTATTTTATCCACTAGCTATTTTTCTCTTTTCTGTATTTTATTTATACAGATACATTCCTAGATTAGATTATATTGGTATTATTATTCAGGTAATATTTGGACTGATTAGCATAACTACAATCAGTTTATTTTGTATTTGTCTTTTAAAGGGCTGGGATACTAAATGTCTAAGTGAAATATTTGGAGGAATAAAATGTTTTGTGCGAAATGTAATAAGGTAATATCTGTTACAGATAAGGAGTGTCCTAATTGCAAGACACAATTAAACTCTAGTACAAGGTTGTTTAATCCACTTCCTAAAAAGAGAGTAGGAAACATACCTCAGACTACTAGAAGTTTTATAAGAGATGAGTTAGACCAGGAAGCTACTATACTCACTGCAGATATGTTGCCACCTTGTCTAGCACAAGATTTTTCAGAAGAATTAGATGATCATTCAAGTATAAATAAAACACAAAAAGTCTGCAGTAGCATGATAGTAATGATAATAGTTTTTGTTATTGTTGTTTTATTGCTGATAGTATGGCTTGTAAAATAGTGAGGTGAAATAATTTGTCTGCTTTATTTGAATTGTATGCAAACGCTTTGATTAAATGTGGATGGCATCGTTGCTTAAATGCAAATTTATTAGAAAAAAATGGTTGTTTATTTTGTGATCATGAAAATTTACAACCATTAACCGAATTTTGCAATAAATTTGAATATGATGCAAATAGCAAGGATACTTTGATAAGTATATATCGTGGCGATAACCTTTCGCTACCTGTTAATAATGTGAAGAATTTTCAGATGATTAATACTCCTAACAAATGCGCTTGGCATATTGAGAGTGCTGGATGGGTTTTAAAAAGAGGTTATTATTCTAATGATTTTACTATACTTATTTCTGATCCACTGGCACCTTATGCATTAGCTGATTTCCAAAAAGTAATTGACTCAATCGATGAAATAGCGCAGAAAACAGCATCTGAGCGTAGAGTTTACAAAATGCATAAAGTATCTATAAATAAACAAATTTTGAAAAAAGTAGCGATACCTGAAAAGTCTAATATCGAAGTTGGAGTAATTTTCAGAGTAACAAGAAATTTCGTCGATGATTCACTTTTTAGAGAAAATAATGTTTATGAAGTAACATTATTATCCAGTGAAGGAATGATAATAACTGCTTATAATAAAAAACTTGTAATCACTTCACAGATGTATAAGGTGGATTATTCAGAATTTAATCAATTAATAAATGGTAATTATATTGAGTGCATAAAGATTAAAGACGAATTTGAGGATTCTTATACAGAGGATTGGGTTTCTTGTAATTTTATAGAACAAAGTGATAAATTGCCAAACGAATTAGTGCAATATGCATTTTCTAAGGAGCGTACTGTTGCTATTGCAACAGCTTATAAGAACTCTAGAAACTATGCTGCATTTTTAAATCAAAGTATAAAAGATACAGCTATTGAAAGCATACATGCATTAATGAATTCGAATATAGATACTACATTTCTTTGTAACAAAACGGTATCAAAGGATACTATAGATTTTTTGGTTGAATTAAGTAGAGATAGATACTATGTATCAGAGCTCCCGGTTGATTATATGAGCAGAATGGATCTGGAGGATTATTTAGAAAATAGGTCTTTGGAGATAAAAAGATTATATCCGGAGCTAACATCTATGCATTTTTCAGTAGATCAAAAGCATCTACTTACAAGACTTCTTGTTTGTAGTTCGTATGATTTACATCAGATTTTAAATGAAAGTTATAGTATTAATATAATGTTCTTTATTTTTTATTGCGTGCAAAAACAATTAGACCAAAATTTGATAGATACTTTTCTAACATCTGGCATGGAGAATGCAGATGGTATTACTTTAATGAAGCGCTACTTTAGTGCTCCTATAAAAGCATTTATCCGTACATGGTTAAAGGTTGCATCAAATTTGGTAATCCAAGATACACCTTGGGATTCTTTTATTGAACAAAATCTAGAATGTATAAATAGTATTGATTTCAAACTAAACACATTTATCTTCAGGACTGATAGATACAGTTTTTGTCGCGATGACTCCAGCGTTAGTATTTTAAATTCAGCAGATATCCCAATTTGGCGGGCGGTCCTTGTTAATAATACTTTTGTTGTGAATAGAGAGCATGAAAATGAAATATATTTTTGAGGGTTTGTGTTTGAGTCTATGTATTTTTCTGTGTGCTTGTTCTGCTGGAGTGAAAGATGATAATGGTACTCAAATGCAAATAGTTAATTCAGAGGTATCCCAAAGTATTCATACAGAAATGGTAGAAATATCTACTGATAGTCAGCAAGACAGCGATATTATTAGTTTATGGAATTTAAAGATTCATTTAACTAAGATATCATTTATTTGTTATTTGAATTTGGATACTGATTTTTCTAATGCATTTATAACCTTAGATTATTATGATTCTGATAAGAATTTGATTAAATCTGTAAATTCAAATCAGTTTAGTGGAAATTCACAGGATAGTTTTAAAGTATTTTTCGATATGCCGGAAAAAGCAAAATACTATTGTGTGACTTCTCTACATTATTATAAACCAGATTATAAATGTCTTTCTCAAAAATGTGAATTTGATAAAAAGCAAAAATTTGCTGATATAGTTTTAACTGTAAATAAAAATTCTTGTACTTTTTATCAATATTCTTCAACAAAAGATATTATTGTAGGGTTATTTGATAATAACGATATTCAAGTTGATTCAATTTCTCTTAATAAGAAGTCAAATGCTTTCACTAGCGGTGGCATTGATGTAAAGTATTACAAAGTATTAGGTGTAAAGGAGTAATATGGATACAAAAGAGTTTGAAAAATTATATGCAAGTGCGATAAATTCTGTCCAAAAAGAAGGTTCTATGCAACATATGGCTTCATTTAGTGACAATGAATTTGATAATTTTGAAGATTTAGATGATTTGTTGGATCTAAATGATAAAGATGAATTATCAACTAGTCATAATTTTAAAGAAGATATGTTAGCACCAAAACAACAAGATAATCCGAATAATTCTAGATTCGCCTTAACATCTATTGAGGTTTTAAAATATCAAAGGGAACAGACATTTGAAGAAAATACACTTGAACAAATCCTTTTAGAGGACATGCTACATGAGGACTACCAAGTTAAACATACCGCACATTCCTTAAGTGATACCTGGAAAGCAAATTTTAACGAAGAGGTCTCAGATGATATAGCAGCTATGAAGATGTTACAGTTATTATATGGGTTAAGAGTAGAAAATTTAAATGTACTTACTCCTTGTGACCGTAAATTTTTATCGGTTATTAATTTGGAGCAACGTGACTTAACTACCTCAGAGATTGAAACACTTAAAGAGAGCTATCAAGAAGATTGGTTTGATGCAAAAGCATATAAACTATTTGCATTAGCAGAAAGAAATACTTCCTTATTACTACAGGCTATGCAAGAAAATAAGTTACATGTTGAAGATCTTGCAAGTTATGCAGACAATGAAGAGGTTTTGAATGCATACTTGATTCTGGTACTTCAAAATAGATACAGTGAAACTACATTTAAAATAGTTGCTAAAAACCCGGAAAATTTAGGTGGTTATATCCAAACATGTTTGACAGATGATGATAGTGATGTACTATTTTTATGTGAGCATGATGATTTTGGAAAGATTCTTGAATTAATTAAACAATTAAAAATTAATAGCAGGCCTATACCTTATGATTTGCTACACAAATATGAGAAGAATCCGTATCTGTATTACATTGTGGTAGCGTATGCTGATGATTTTCTAAATGAAAAATTTATTGCAAATAATTTAACAAGCAAGAATCCTATAGCTGATCAGATTGCTGAAGATTATATATCAAAGGTTCTCGATCTAGATTTAGTAAATCATTTAGGTGGACATTATTATATTGCTAAATTAATTAGTGAGTTAAATACTATGCATATGTATACAGATAAAGTTTATGCAGCATGTGAGTCTGATGAAAAGTTAATACTTTTGAACCAGTTTAGCCAGTTAGTAATTAAGGGATATTTAACAAATAGTCTCGAGGAAGTAGAGTTTAGGAAGTTGCTTACTTTAATTTCCTATGATAATTGGTTAATTCTTATAAAAGAATATGTGCAATTAAGTAGTAATAAAGCTTTGAACTACTCACTATTTTGTTTTAATTATTTATTAAAGCACTTACTTGATATTAATATTAATGCTATTTTTACAGGATCATTATTGGAAATTTTTGATGGAAAATCTTGCAAATTCCTTTCAATTGAATCAGCCCTGCACAATGTTGATGCTTTATGTAGTGCTATTTATGCCTTTATTCCGAAAGAGTTACTTGAAGCTAAGATACTCCCTGGCAACTATGGTATTTTTTTAGGAAATAAGAATATGCCACTAGAAGCGAATCCAGTTTTTAGGGTTTTCACTAATACAGCATCAAGCATTGAAAATTATGTTTGGGATTATCCAAACTTATTACAAGAGAAGATTCCGGATAATGTGATTCAGCGATATAATCTTGTAAAAGTATTAAAAACTATTGATAGTGTTACGAGTAAAGTAGAGCAGCTTGTGAATGATACTGTACAGAAGTATTTGAAGTATGACAGATTCTTTGATGCTATATCAAAAAATTATGTTGAGTATAGCAACTTGTTAAAAAGCAATCAGTTCTTTAGTTTATATAACATTTTTATTCTATCACTTAATTATGGTGAAAAACCTCAGCAGTTTTTAGCCTTTATTTTAACTTTATGCAAAGCGTGCTGTCCAGATTGGTGTAAGGTATATAATTACCATCCAGAAATTCTAAGAAGTGACACTGTGTATTGCATTTGTAACTCCACAAAATTTAGTTGTGCAACTAGTAAGACTATATTAGGAAATATTAATAGTTTCATACTTGAAGTAGCCCGATTAAAACGAGTTCAAATACAAATAATGAATCCAAATGAAGTAGAGATAAGAGGTGTTAACTAATGTATTTTGGTGAAATGATTATTGATTGGTCAAAGATTGATAAGCCGGTTATTACAAAGGAGCTAATACCCTATGTGAATCCATCTATGTCAGATAAACAGATCACTTTAATGCAAATAGCTTTAGATATGGGTAAGGAATATGCAATGGCCCTTTCTAAAACCGGTTTAGATGAAGAAGCTATGGAAACAGCAGTTTTAGGTTTTAAGAGCGAATTAAATGTCTTAGAACAGTTATCTGCAGGTGAATCACCAGAAAATTTACGTTATCTAATCATGGCATCTACTAAATCTGAATTTGATATTAATGATTTTTTTGATGAAACTGGAAGTTTCATCAATTATGATAAACTAAAGAAGTTTTTGGTAGACGGAAAGTAAAATTTCCGTCTACTTTTTAAAAAATATATTCAAAAGGGGGGAAGTTTTTATTAATTTTGCACATTTTAATAAAAAAGGGAAAGATGGTGCAAAATTTATGAAAACAGATGATAAAAACCTAATTTTACTTGCTAAAAATGGTGATATGGGTGCAAGCGAGACTTTATTTCTAAAATATTCTAAATTTATTGAATATTGCTATGGCATAATGTGTGTAGATAAAAATGATCATGACGATTTTAAGCAATTGACTTATATCGCATTAGTTGAAGCAGTAAGAGGCTTTGATCTAAATAGACAAACTTCTTTTATTGCATATTGGAAATACTATATTTTATCGGAGTATTATCAATTTAAATTACAAATGCATTATTGTACATCAATAAGTAGAGGTACTTATACCTCTTTAAAATCCTTTTCTGATATCAATCAGACTATATTAGATAGACTATATACACAAAATGTGTATCAAATAGATGATAAATGTATAAATGATGTAATGTATGAGTCTATTTGGTGTATTGTAGATTCTGTATTAACTGAAAAGAATTCATACATTTTAAAACAGATATATGTAAAAGAACGTACATTAACGTCTATTGCAAAAGAATTAGGAATAGGGGTTGAACGTGTAAGGCAGCGAAAAATTCGTAGTTTAGAAAAATTACATGAGAATCTTGTATTACGTGGGATATATTATTCTTATTTTAATTAAATAAAATGCTATAGAAGGTATTATTATATGCCTTCTATTTTTTATGACCAAAAAATTTTGTACTTTTTATTATTAATAAATAAAAGAGTGGAGGTAAATTATGGGAGTTAATGAGCAAAGTGCTTTTAACGCATTAGTTGAAAAATATTATAAAGAAATGCAGGAAATACAGTCGAACAGATCTATTACTGAATCTGTTCGTGATAACAAGATTGATGCATTACAGAGAAAGTATCAAGATCAATTCTCTTATTTTGGTACTTCCATACTGTGTAATGCCGGTGAAGAGCTCGGAGAGGATGATGGGCTGTTGGATAGTGATCCAGTCCCACTTACTAGTGAACTCAGAGAGTTTATACAGCGATATACGCAAAAATTAAAGCAAATAAATGTAATAAAAGAATCAACTATACATCGTAATTGTATTGTATGCGGTAAAACTATTAAAGGTTTGGGTTTGACTGATATGTCTGATGCGGGTGTGAGCGTTTGCTGGAACTGTAGTGATGAGCATGCATATATGGATCATGGTGTTGCTTTAATAGATTATATTTAGGAGGTTAATCATGTCAGAAGTTGGCTATCATTTAAAGGATATGAGAGATATCTTTTATAATAATGAACGAGTAAAAATACACTCTATAAAAGCCGGTTATACTAGCATCGGTAAAGTTACTTTTGTTGGACCGTTTATTTGTACTGTAAAAATTGATGACTTTTATGAATCTTATAATTATGCAGATTTTCTTTGTGGTCGTATAAAGGCGGTGAAATAATGAAAAACGAATTAAATAAATTGAGTGTTTTTGGTGATGCTAATGAAGCATCTATAATGGTCCATACTCATATATCTAGACAAGATGTTGAAAGTGCTAAAAAACGAATTGCAGATAAGTATGGAGAAAGTGTTGCTAAAATTGCTGAAATCAATTTGAGAAAAATGTCTGAGTATTCTTCATATAAGTTGAAAAAATATGCAGATACAGAAGATTCTTCTTACAATCGCTTTCACTGGGAATTAGACAATGAGGACTTAAGTAAAGATCCCTGGGATAGAAGTGCTAAAGATATGTATGACGAAATTGTGCAGTCTGAGTTAGACCAGAATTATCCAAATGATGCTTATTATTTAATGCTAAATTTTAAGCATGATTTGGTGTCCCCAGAATTTTACACTGCACGAAATTCCGCTAAAAAAGTGCCCAGAAATTGTAGAACAATTTTTAAAAAGATATTGTATTCTGGTGAAGAGGAAATTGACTGGCTTGCGGTTGCAAGAATTCCAGAGGAATTGGATGAAAAGTTGTTGCCATATGTGGGATTGATTCCAGCTGATCAATTAGTTGATTTCTATTATAAATGTGCATTTGGTATGGAATTTTGCGAAAAATCGTTTGAACCTTTACTAATAGCATTACAGGTTGAGTACTGGAAGAATGGTAATATAGATATTCTAGATCATTTGTGTGGCGCGGGCACTCAGTATTATTTAGTACTTAGAAATCTACTCGAGTGGCATACTTTAGATGATTATTATTTGGCTAAATGCTGTATGTTTATCTCTATGCTAAGTCAAAATTACAAATTTGTAGAAGTTTATACTTTAATACATAATTATTTAGGAGATATGCCAAGTGAGCTTAGTAATTTATCAGATTGGGGTTCAAAGGAGATTAGTAATTTACCAGATTGGAGTATAAATGAGTTTCTAGATAAGGATTCATACTTGAAACTTTATAGAAAATACTTTTTCTTTAAACCTACTGCTGATCAATGTGCACTACTTGGTTCTTCTGCAGTTTTATTTGACCAATGTAATTTGAAGGTAGGCCATTTTGAACATTTTATAGCTTCTAGTTATGATATGAACAAATTTTGTAAAGTGTTCAGAAATGGAAAGTTATCATCAATTCCGGTTATTGAGTTTTTTCCAGTTATTAGATATCTCTATCAACGAGGGGTGTCACTACACTTCGAGTTATCTTTTAAAAGAGAAATTTACGGACTTGAGAATGGCTTATTCTCTCTATTATTACCACAGGTTGAATCTTATTGTAATACTATTTCAGAGGATGAAATCACTGAGCTCCTTGATGACAGTTGCATTGAGGCTGTTAAGTTTAGCATTAAGAGAATAGTAATGGCAGAATATGCTGCACTATTTTCAAATGTTAAATTCAAATGTGATGCTAAAAAGCTTGATGAGCTAGTTTTAGATGTAATCAAGAAATTAAGTTATTATCCTGCAATGGCTGAAGCTGATCAAGATTTATTTTACAATAAACCATCCACAGATTATGTTACTGGAAGATCTGCAGAAAGCTTAAGTGCTTGTTTGCTAAAACATGAGATTTTTGAATTTGAATTTCATTATAAGGGCGCACTTTTAGCTTTTTTACCTATTGAGTTTCTTCACAGTTTTGCGCACTTCTTAAAAGCGGATTCTAAATACGATTCTATGCAATATTGCTTGAATTTCATTCAAGGAAAGGTTGTTATACACGCTTTTCCAGATAGAATACAGAGAGATAAATATTTTCTTGGCAATATTAGTAGAGTATTTTGGAATAAAGGTACTATTTTATCAGTAGAGGAGGCTACTCAGAAGTATGTTTCGGGAGATCCTGTTTTAAGTGACTCTGAGACAGAATTACTAGACAACAAAGCAAACACTATTGTTAAAAGCTTATATTACTTATATTGTATTAAAGGAGAAGATGCTGCTTTTAAAGTTTTATGGAATAAGGGAAAGTCAGGGATTAATTATTTATATGACTTTAGACCCTTCTATGAACCAGGAGAGAACCTTGCTGCAAATATCTTCCGGTTTGTAGCAAACTACAAAGGCTGGACTCCAAGATATATAGTGAAAACTAATAAGATCCATAGTTATAATCCTAAGTTTGCTAAGAAACTTCAGAATTTGAATTTAGGGAAATCATTAAATGGTACCGTTATTGATGAAATGTCTGGAAAGACATATTCCTTACTTGATATTTTTACCAATAATATAGAGTTGCAGAAGCTTATGCCTTATTATGATGATTTTCGTATAGAGGATGGTGTGCTTTATGTTAAATAAAAGGGCACATCTGTTATTATGTTTTCTAGTTTTTATACTCGGTCTTACTGCCTGTAGCGAGAGAGAAGAAAAAGCTGTTAGCACTGAGAGTCAAACTTTCAGTGCTAACACTGAAGCAGCAATACTGGCTACGACTAGCGATGCTAGTTCTATTATACCAAATGCTATTTTTGGAGTTGATCAATCAATACCTATTATTTCTAATAAAAAGCTCATTGGAACAATTACTATAAATTGGATTGATAAAATAGGTATTTGGGACTGGTACAATGAGCAAGCTGTAGAGGCAGGTATAAAATACTGTTATTCAGTTAATGCTACTATTGATATGTCAGAATATTTAAAAGAAAGTTCTGATATAACAATGCGTTTTGATCCAGTTCTATACAATAAAAACAGTGAGATGATAGGAAAAACCTGTAATATAGGTTGGTCTGGATTTGATCAGTTTGCACAATTTTTTCGCGGTGATAGTATAAAGACCATAGAAGTTTGTTTACAGCCTGTTGTAGCTGATATGAAAGAGTATGGTTTCTTTTGTCTGCAATTATCGGATCCACAGAAAAAGTTGGAGATTGATCCAATATATATTGATATAAGTATTTTACAAAATGCTACTGAGACAATTAAAATTCATACTGTGCAGGAGCCAATTACCTTAACTAGTGTAAATGGAGCAGTTATTGTGCTATCTCTTGGAGATGTGTATTATGAAAATCATGGTGTAGATCTAGGTGATAATAAGTTCTATTATGACTTTTCTTATGAAGTGAAATACTTAAGTGGTCCAACAAATTCAAGAGAAGTACTATCTTTTGACAGCTTTCATGAGAATCAACTAGTCACTAGCCCACAAATTATTTTATATGCTGATAATTGCAACTGTGGTTTAGACACAGAAGATACTACAGTAACAAGGTTCATTGATTATGAAGAGACTGAGCAAGAGGAGTATGTTCAGCAGTTGGCTAATAAGATAGATGTTGGATATAAATCAACGGCTATAACAAATAGGTTAGCTATGCAACCTAACCTAAAAACAAAGTATGTTAGATTTATCATACAATTTCCGGAAGAAGCAGCTGCTTGTACCAAAGAGGAATTGCACCGGTTTGCTGGAAGATATCTAGTATTTCAAGTTCCGATTTCTCAAAGAAAGTTGGTGCATATAGAATGAAAAGAAATTATATTGTATTAATTTTAGTGTTACTCTTGCTTACTGGATGCACTGCTACTGATTCAAATAGTAAATTTGAGAAAAGCGTGAATCAGAAGTCTGCTTCAAATTGCTATGATTCTGATTATTCAAATGTTTTATTAGAAGATAAATCTGATGAATTTAAGTCACTTGAAAATAGATTATACTCAAGTCTTAAAATAGAATCTATGCAAATTACTTCTTCTGATTCATTTGAAGTTGAGTTTTCTATAGACTCACTAGAAGATATGCAAAAGTTTGCATTAAAAGATGAAAATGGATTTATTTCGGACTTATTGAATCTATTTTCATTAAAAAGTTCTGATATTGCTATAAATAATTATGTTTATAACTACTTTAGTGCTGTTGACTGTAATGAGAGACAGCATTTTACAGTAACATTAGTGCCAGATAAAGCTAATGGTGTTTTTATTGATAATTCACCTGTGGTAAATTATTTATGTAATTATATAGATACAGTTACGGAAAACACAATCAATTTTATTACTGAAATAAAAGTAGAGCATAACGATTCTATAGTGGAGGTTTACTATACTGAATATGATCTTGATGATTTATTTATATTGACTTTTTATGATAAAAAGGGGGCTCACCCAGTAACTATTAAGTTTACTGACATTAAATCTGGCAAAGATGCAGAAGATGCTATTTGTTCATTGAGTGAAAATAATAAACGCAAAGATTTTGGGATGTATAAGCTATATTATTATACATATGAGGTTACTAATTATAGTAATGATGCAATAATTTTTGAAAATAATTTTGCTGTATATAATAATTTCTGCAAATTGGATTATGAAAGTCTTAATTATTTTGGTTTAACGCCAACAATAAGTGTAACACCTGGAGAAACTGCAATTGTAAAATGCGCCTGCGTAGGTATGGATAATTGTAGCTTAATTTGGTGTGCAGATTCAGTCAATTTAGCATATGGAATCAAGTTAAGTAAATAAGACTTTTGGAGGCAGTATGCGTAAAATTATTTTTCTTGTTGATGCAGAAAATATACCTTTCGATATGTTCAGGAGGTATTATGCAGAGGTAGAACCCCTAAAGGGGATGTATGAAATTATTGGCAGAGTATATGGTAGTTACAATGTGCTTGGTAAAACTATTGCTATGTACTGTGCCAAAGGTTTTGAGTTTATTGAAACATCTTCATTATCATTAAATACAAAAAATGTTGCAGATATGAAGATGAGCGTTGATTGCACTGATCTTGTTTTAAGGACCTATAAACAAGAGGTTGCATACGTTTATATTCTTAGTAGAGATAATGATTTTCTTCCTGTGGTTTATAAAATGGAATCATTAGGGATTGAAGTTCGAACTGCTATTAAGGATTTAAACCGGGTAGGAATCAATAAACCTAAAATTTTAAAGCATTTACAATTAATTGGGTATTTACCTATTAGTGCTGAAAGTTCTGTAAAGTGTATATACTCAGAGCTAAAGTCTCAGTTAGCAGATGAATACGAGAATGAGGATATTATAAATTTTATAAATACTCGATTTTCTTTATTTATAGGAGCTGCTGCAAATCACGGTTGGAATGTTGCCAAGATACAAAGAATGAGACCAGAAAAAGTTTCATTTGAACTTGTTGCACAAAACATGAAAATGAAAAAATTTAGTGATTTAGTTGAGATTTATGGTATGTATACTAGAAGAGTTTTTGGTTCTGCAGTGAAACGTGAAAATATTGAGCCTTACTTAGAAAAATTGTGGAGGGATATGCATGGATCTATTTAATGATGTGACATCTTCGCAAAAGCAGGGAGAAACTTCTGATCAAAAGGTTGATAAGTTAATTGCTTTTGGTGATGACGGAATTACAGCTTCCACTGAAATGAAGAGGGAGAATTTAGAACTTGATAAGCATGATGAAATTCTAACAAAAATTAATTCAGATGTGCAATTACCCATAAGTGATAATATTACATCGGAATTAGAGATTATGGATAGTGTTGAGGAATCCCCGAGAGATGTATACTCGGGGATTCTTTATGCAGATGGTTCAGAAGAGACCTCTTCTCGAGATATTAATAAAGAAAAAGAGTCTTCATCTTTGCATAATATTTCTACAAAGTTAGATGAAAAAGATTATGTGACTGTAATTAAAAGAGGAGCTAAGAATTTACTAAATAAAGGTAAACATGTAGCTGCTTCCGCAATTTCCAACTATCAAACTTGGAGAATTTTACAGAACTTTGAAAAAGGATCTTTAGTGGAGACTGACGATTTTGATTTCTTATTGTGGAAAAATGAATTAATGGTATACAAATATAAGGGAATAAGTTCTGAAGTAATTATTCCTGATTATGTAGGCAATGTTCCGGTAACTGCAATTTATAAGGGATTTCTTTCAAAATCAATTATAAATAATCACAAGCTTAGAGGTATTGGCAGATATTTTAGTGACCATGTAAGCGAATTATCATTAGATAATTTAAAGTCTTGTTTACAAGGAGTACATACTGTGCAATTACCTATATGCTTGAAAATGATTCCGGATCATGCTTTTACGGGTTGTAGTAATCTCTTATTTATAGAAATACCAGAAAGCGTGAAAGTAGTTGCACCCAATGCTTTTAAGAATAGTAGGATCTTTCAAATATTCTTTAGTGGTACTATGCCTGCAAATTTCAAATATTTAAATTTGGAAAACGGGACAATATTGTACTGTAGAGAAAAATATTTGCAATCTTTCAGCTGAGGGGGTACTTTATGAAAAAGAGTTCAAGATTAATGGCATTAAAGTATTTAGTCTTTGGTGCACTACTTCTAGTTCAATCTTTTGTATGCACTTCATGCTGGAGTAATATGCTTGATTGGATAAATATTGATGTTGGACCAGTCGAAATTAGTGATATCGGAACTAAAATAGGAAAAGCCATTTCAAGCCCATCACGTATTTTAGGCATTGTTCTATTGATAGTAGGCATAGTCATTTTGATACTTGCAATTGTTAAAGCTCAGGCACAGCACGATGAAGATCTAAAATTCTTAAATGAAATAGAAAATAGTTCTATTACTACCGGAAGTGCTGCAGCATCTGAAACTAATGAAAGTGTTGAAATGAGATATTTGCAGTTAGAAGATAATAAAAACAACATTGAACAGTGAGGTTAGTTTATGAACAAAGATATACAAACTGAGAAAAGGCATAATAAGGTTTTAATTATTGTCTTTGCTGTTGATTTATTATTATTTGTTTTCGCTATCCTAATGCGAGCTTATGATGTACTAAAGTCACCATTTTATGGGTTGCCTGGCATACAATCAAAAGGTTCTTCTGGTTCTTTTTGGAAAATCCTTATGATTATTTGTGCATTTGTATTTATTATTCTAATACTTCTTTTAGTATATTGGAAATCTTATGCAATTTTAGGTGTAAAGACTACTACAGAATCTAAAGCTGAAATGGCTAGAAATGGTATAGTTTTAACTAATAAATCAGATAGCAAGGATACTAAAAATCCTGTTATTGATACTAAAGCAAAAAACGAAGGACAGAATATGGAACTGTTTTAATTTGGAAGTATGAAATTAAGTTTTCATACTTCTATTAAGGAGAGTTATGTTTAAGTTTAAAGCAATTAGTTCATTAATAAAGCAAGATGAATTGTTTAAAAATACAATCTATAGGCGCTATTGCGATGCTATAAAATATTCTGATGTTGTAGAGCCAGATATAGAAGAGGTAAAAGCATCGAACAGATACTATTCTGAGGCTTTATTTGAAGATGACTTTTTTATTGGCTGTGTTGATTATTTAATTGATTATCTGGAGCCAATGAATGAAGCTGCCATTATCATGCTAAATGTTTACTATGAACCAACAATGAGTCCAGAGCGAGTAATTTTTACTCTCTTTAAAGAATTAAGCAATTGGTGGGGATTAAAAATATCATGCATGTTTTGTAATGACGAAATAAAAGAAATTATTGAGAATATAGGGAGATAAGAATATGGTAATTAGTTATTTTGATGAATATGGTAATTTAAGAGTGAATGCATTTAATGGTGTAAAAGATTTCTGGGAAAGAGCAGAAGCAACACCTTTAGTCAATAGTACTGCAATGTTTGTATCCAGTGGTGAATTAAAAATTGGATTTCCGACGGAGGAGCATGAGGCGCAACCTGTAGATAGCTTTGAAGCACTCAAAAAAGTGATAAAGGAAATTGTAGAAGTTCCAGCACTTACCCAGCTAGATACTTATCTGGATGGTACAGTTTCTTTTAAAAGTGAGGAATTTTTTAGACCTTTAATTAGTAAAAGACTCCAAGGTTTACCAGTTGCAGCTATGCTTGATGAAGATTCTAAAGAAGAATTCATAAATTATGCACTTACGCAGCTAAATCCTGTTGTTTATTTTGAAGAAAATGAAACTGAAGAACAGATTGATCATGCAGTTTTAGAAGCAATCAATTTAGCTACTTCAGATCTGGTATAGGTGGATTATGATAGATTTTTGTTTATTAGGTACTTCTGGTATGACTCCATTGGTGAATAGACATTTAAGTAGTGGTATGCTACGTTACAATGGGAATAGCATCCTAATAGATTGTGGAGAGGGGACACAGGTTGCTATTAAAAAACAAGGTTGGTCATTCAAAGATATCAATCTTATTTGTCTAACTCATTTTCATGCAGATCATACAACAGGGTTACCGGGTTTATTAGCATCTATGGCTAATGCAGAAAAAGATGATTCTTTGATAATTATTGGTCCTAAAGGTGTTAAGAGATTAATTGATGCAGTATTAATTATGGCACCTAAATTACCATTTACTTTAAAAGTGATAGAAATAACTTCTGAAAAAGAAATTTTATCTTTATTAGGTTTAAATATTACTGCATTTCGAGTGCAACATGGAGTAACCTGCTTGGGTTACTCTTTTGTTTTAACCAGACCAGGTAAATTCGATGTGGAAATGGCTAAAAAGAATAAAATACCAGAATCACTATGGTCAAAGTTGCAATCTGAAAAAGTTATAGAGTACGAAGGTAGGATTCTTACACAGTCAATGATTATGGGAAAACCAAGAAAGGGTATCAAATTAACATATGTAACAGATAGCAGGCCCTGTACTTCTATTATTGATAATGCAAAAGATTCAGATTTATTTATTTGCGAGGGAATGTATGGTACAGCAATAGATATGCCGAATGCAATAAAAAATCATCATATGATTTTTGCAGAAGCAGCACAACTTGCTAAAATGGCAGGTGTCACTGAGATGTGGTTAACTCACTATTCACCAAGCATTAATAAACCTGCAGATTTTCTTAGAGAAGCTACCTATGTATTTAGAAATACTGTCCTTGGTAAGGATGGCATGCAAAAAACTCTTAAATATGTAGATGAATTATGAAAGGAGTGATTTCATGGAATGTTCTGGTAATAAAAATTATTCAAAGGCTATAATTATAATTTTTATTATTGCTGCACTTTATACTGTTCTGCCAGATTTAGTTCCTGGACCGGTTGATGACGCAGCAGTTGATGGAGTTGCCGGCATTATTATTATTATTCTGAAATCTATTGAAGCTGGATCAAAAAGTGTAGCAAGAGATTTTGTAATAAATAATCGTGATGAATTGAAAGATGCTGTGAAAAGTAAATTAAAAAATGAGCAAGCTAAAGAGCAGCTGGATAATTGTTCTGATTTTATAAATCATGCTTATGATGCTAAAAGTAGTGAGAATATTGATCAAATTCAAAATAATTTAAATGTAATGCAAGCTAATTATAGGAGCAAACATATGAATTCGCAATATGCAAATTCTTCAGATGTTCACACAGTGAGTGATGAAACAAGCGATATGAACTTATTTTAGGAGGAAATATGGTAATTGCAAAGGAATACAAATTTAATGAACGTGGTGAGCTTAGTCAATGTAGTACAATGTTTGCACCTAAAGCTATTATACAACATAAGAGAGAGTTTGAATGTGTTATTACAGATAAACTATCTTTTATTGTAATTAATTCTACATTAGATCAAATTGCTACAGCTGCAGCAAGTCACAGTATAATTGGTGAAGGTTTCTATGAAATAGATGGTAACCCAATAGAGTACGATCGTGAGGGTTATTCTATTCGCAGTGAGCTCCAGGCAATGCATCTATTCTAGGAGGTTGTAATATGACGGTTGAAGCTTTTATATGTGAGTTAACAAAGAGAGGATTTAATGATCGAAGCACTCTTTTATTAGCAAGAGCTGCAAGCGAAGGTTTAGATGTAAGAGGTTTATTAAATCCAAATATAAAAAATGAATGTTTAGAACAGCTTATAAATGGTTTACGTAAAGGTTATCCTATTTATTTATACACTGATACAAAGTTTACTCATCATGACATCATTTTATTTAATGCTATTTGCACAAATCTGATGAATCATCCTGAAATGAATTTTACAATGGAAGAAGCTATAAATTATAGCATGAGTCTATCTTGTGATTTAGAATTATACACTTTATGTATACGTGAGGGGCATATGCCAACGGCATCTGAATGGAAATTTTTAACAAAACTTCGGAATGAAACAAGGTTTACGCGTTGGGAGGATAGACCTGATGTAAAATCTTTTGCAAAATTGATACAGTACTTTGATAAGTTTCCTTATAAATATAGTATTTATTTACATCTAAGAACTAGACAAGCCATAGACATGTTTGCAGAATGTGTAGATGCCGGATTTAACGAAGATGAGATATTAGCTGTTTGCTCTGGTTGGCCGAGTCGTAAAGCTTATGATAGAATCAAGGAAGAGCACTGGTATACAAGTGAACTTCCACTCAATAATTTATCATACTTTTAAATAATTTATCGTAAAATGAGACCTAAAATCGAATTAATTTTCTTTATTTGTATTTAACAAACAAAATCGTGAATTAATTTGATTGGAGGAATTTTTATGTTAGATACTGAAAAGTTGAATGAAATGAGAGTTAGGAGCTATCGAAGATCTTGTGCATTAAGGGACATGGCAGGATTCTGTATTACTGCAGCATTTTTTCTTTTTGGATCTGTTGGTCTATTTGGATATTGGGGATGCTTTACTCCAATACATCCAATTAGCGCAGAAATGAAGAGATTTTCTATGGTTTTAGTTGGAGTCTTAATAGTTGGGTTCATTTTAGCAGTAATTGGGACGTATCTTTTTATACTAGCAAGAAAACGGTATCCAGATCATGAAAAGATGGAAATAGCACTGAAACGTGAACATTTGATTTGATTTGATTTAAAAGCAGGGGTGTCAGGCCCCTGCTTTTATTTTTGGAGGTAATAATGGATGATTTTGATTTATACAATGAAATATATGAAGCTAATAAAAAAATAGATAAGCAGTATAATGAAGAAAAGAATGATACTAATTTGAGCTCTACAAGTCATTTTACTATATACATTAGTGCAGTGATATTAAGTTTTGTGGTAGTTATATGTGTAGTACTATTATTGGGTAAGATTTTAAAGGGCACACCTGAACTCGCTAGTAATTCTACTGAGGAAACAGAGAATAGTACACAATTTGAAATGTCCACTCTTGAACCATGGGAGATAGACTTTAGTAATACTTGTACTATTAATTCTTTTGATTATGAGGCAAACGGGTCATTTAATTTTTATGAAAGTTCTGTAGATTATAAACAGGTAAAAAAGTATACTAGTCAGATAGGCAGACTTGATGTTCCTGATGTCTATACAAGTATCATAGAGAATGGGTATTCCTGGATTTATGATCCAGCTGATGGTGTTGATTCTTTTGTAATTACTTCTTATGACACAACAACTGAAGAATTTATGGATACATTTTGTAAGAATAATATTCATTCCGATAACTATTCTACTGGATATATAAATAACTATCCAATATTATGTTGGCAGGATGGTGATCTATTATATGCTTTTATTTTTGCAGATAGTTCAACAGTTAATCATGTGCTTGTTGGTGTTAGATGCCACTTGGCAGATCAAGCACTTATTAATTTATTAAATTCCTTTGAATCATTTTAGAGGAAACCTTAATTGAAATTACACATTATAAAATAAGAAATTTTATTTTATAAGGAGGACTCGCATGAATGATATCATTGATAACGAAGAATTTGTAAAAATGATGGATGTACAAGGTAAAGATATCTTGACACAGCAGGATTTATACAATTATTTACCACTTGGTAAAACTTCAATTCAAAAGTTATTGCAGCAGAAAATAATTCCGGCAACTAAGATTGGTAGAAACTATTTTATAACAAAGAGAAAGTTATTAGCCTGGATTGATGATAATGCTGAAAAGGAATTGTATATTGATTAATTTCTAGAAGTGATGTATGCTGAATTATAAGCATAATGCAAAACTTCAAAGAGAAGTAGGTGCAAAAATTATGTCAATAAAGGCAACAAAAGTAAAAGATATGATATTTTTTCAAAGAGCTAATGGTTCATATCAATCTAAAGTGACAGTTAATGGTAAACGTAAAACATTTTATGGTAAAACAAAAAATGAGGTGAGGCTAAAGTATCAGGATTATTTAAAGGAAATTGAGCTAGATGATACAAAGTTGCAAAATGATATTATGACTTTAAATGATTATATCGAATATTGGTTAAAGACTTATAAACTAAGAACTCTTGAACCATCTTCATATGATAAATTAGAGATGGTATATCTGAATCAGATCAAGAATAGTATTGGTTATAAGAGACTATGTGATGTAACTTCAGAAGATATTCAAAATCTCATTAATGCACATGCAAGTCCTAAGGATAATTTTACCAAGGCTCTTGCAAAATCTGGACTTAAGAAAATAAGACAGTTACTAGATCAATGTTATAAAAAAGCTATTCAGGAACAAAGAGTAAAAGTAAATCCATGTGTAAATACTTATATCCCGAGTGATATCTTTATTGATATAGATACAAAGGAGCAGTTTTCTTTGACTGATGTTCAGATGCAGGAATTAAAACGTATTTGTTTAATAAAAACCAAATGTAGCGATTATCAAGATTATAAATATCATGATGGTCTTGTGTTACTGATTATACTTAATACTGGATTACGTAGTGGTGAGATGCTCGCATTAGAATGGGAAGACATAGATTTAGACAATAAAGTAATAAGAGTTAACAAGATTGTACAGTCTAAAATCGTTGATAGATCTAATGAAGATCACAAAAGAGTTGATAGAGTAAAGTCAGGTTCAAAAACTTTTTCTGGTACTAGAACCATTCCAATTAATAACAGTACTGTACAGTATTTTAAAGAGATACAAAAAAGAAATCTTTCTATGGGGATTCAATCAAAATTTGTTTGTTGTACTACCAAAGGCACTAGGCAAACCCATAGAAATTTATTACGAAGTTTGTATACAATAAGAGATAAATCTGATATCATTCCAGACAATGTTTCCTTACATACTCTTAGACACACATTTGGTTCTACCTTAATTAGAAATAAGGTAGATGTTTCAGTAGTAAGTAAACTTATGGGGCATGCAAACATAATGGTTACTTATAATAAGTATATACACGTTATTAATGAGGAAAAAGCTAAAGCTATGGAACTTGTAGAAATAGCATAAGTGGGTTATTTTTGGGTTGCATGTCAGGAAGATGTGCTCAAAACACTAGCATTTACAAGGAGAAAAGTAGCTTTGAGGTGGAGTTCGAATCCCACCAGCTCCATAGCAAGAACTATGGCAAAAAGAATGCAAGGACGTACACCCAAAAAGGTGTAGATTTTTCTTGCATTCTTTTTATTTGTATGGTAAACTGAACGAGTTGTGAAAAAAATCGATGGTCCTCTGTACCGGTGTGGTAGTAAGAACATCTAAATATCAAGGAGGTCACACAAATGAATAGCGATTACATTAAGAATCTTGAAGCTTCTCAGATGAAAGCAGAAGTTGCTGACTTTGCAGTAGGTGATACTGTTAAGGTACACAACAAGATCAAAGAAGGTAACAGAGAGAGAATCCAGATTTTCGAAGGAACTGTTATTAAGAGACAGGGTGGAAGCAACAGAGAGACTTTCACAGTTAGAAAGTTCTCAAACGGTGTTGGCGTAGAAAAGACATGGCCAGTACATTCACCATTTGTTGAGAAGATTGAAGTAGTTAGACATGGTAAAGTAAGACGAGCTAAGATTTACTACTTACGTTCAAGAGTTGGTAAAGCTGCAAAGGTTAAAGAGCTTGTTAAATAATTTTTACAGGTTACATGAAAAAGTGGCTGGGGTTGATAGCTCCAGCCATTTTTGTAATATGAATCTATCGGAGTAGAGATATGAGCGATAAAAGTGAACGCAGAAAAAGAATACGACGGGAGAAGCGTCGGCAGAGAAGAAAAGAAAGAAGCTTTAGGCGTACGGTCAGAACGATATTTGGCTGGCTGTTGTCCGTTCTGATCGCAGTTGTGCTGGGATATGGAATGGTATCTTATTGTTTTCAGTCTGTGTATGTCGTTGGTGATTCCATGAATCCTGTGTGTACTAATCAGGAGAAGGTTACAGTAAATAAGTTATGTTACCTTCTTGGTTCTCCGGATCGATATGACATTGTTGCATACCGAAGTGTTGATACGCCGGATGCTTATTATGATATTAAACGTGTGATCGGATTACCGGGAGAGACCGTTCAGATCAAAGATGGAAAAGTATATATTGATGGCAGTGAACGGACGGATCTGCCGTTTGATGATTATATATTTACAGCGGGACTGGCAGAGAGTGAAGTCAAGCTTGGGGATGATGAGTATTTCCTGCTTGGTGATAATGTCAATAACAGTGAAGATTCCAGATTCCTGAAAGTGGGAAATGTGAAGAAAGCAGAGATATTAGGAAGGATAAAGAAACGATGAATATACAATGGTATCCCGGACATATGACAAAAGCAAAACGTATGATGCAGGAAGATATCAAGCTGATCGATGTAGTGATCGAGCTGATCGATGCCAGAGTGCCATATAGCAGCAAGAATCCGGATATTGATGCACTTGCAGCGAACAAATACCGCCTGATCCTGTTGAATAAGACGGATCTGGCAGATGCATCGGCAACAGCAGAATGGGAAAATTATTATAAAGAAAAAGGATTTTTTGTAGCAAAGATCAATGCAAGGTCCGGTGATGGCATGAAGAATATCAGTAATGTGGTAAAGGAAGCTTGTAAAGAAAAGATCGAGCGGGACAGAAAGCGTGGTATCATTAATCGTCCGCTTCGTGCGATGATTGTTGGTATTCCAAATGTCGGTAAATCTACATTTATCAATTCTTATGCCAGAAAAGCATGTACAAAGGTTGGAAATAAGCCGGGTGTTACAAAGGGAAAACAATGGATACGTCTTGGAAAAGATATTGAATTATTGGATACCCCGGGAATATTGTGGCCCAAATTTGATGATAAAGAGGTTGGATTACGACTTGCTTTTATCGGTTCGATCAATGATGAGATTTTAAGTATTGCCGACCTTGCGTATGAATTGATCAAATTTTTACAATTAAACTATTGTCAGAGCCTTGTTGATAGGTATAATATTAATGAGGATGCCGATTCTGTTCATATTCTGGAACAGATCGCAGAAAAAAGGGCATGTATAAAAAAAGGCGGCGAACTGGATATCGATAAAGCTGCAGCGTTGCTGCTCGATGATTTCCGGGCAGGAAAGCTTGGCAGGATATCACTGGAACGACCGGCTGTTGTAAAGGATAAGTAGTTGATATGAAAGATGATAATGAACGTGTGGAAACACTGAATGCTATATTTGACGATGATCCCGCAAAAAAAGCACGGGAAAAAGAGATCAAAAAGCTTGAAAAGAAGCGTGAAAAGCAGCTTGCAAAGTTAAAGAAAAAGGGAATAGATCCGGAGCAGAAGAAGGAAGAAACAATTCCTTCGGAGCAGGCAGAGACGGAAGAAAAGAATGAAGCAGCGTCTGATGTTGCAAATGAAGCCGGAGAAACAGTAACGAATTATTTTGCTGATTCAGATGCATCCTCCAATACTCATGTACTGGAGGAAGAAGAACAGCCGGGAAAAAAGAAGAAAAAAGACAAGAAAAAGAAGAAACAGGAGAAAGAAGAGATCAATATCGTAAAAGATTTAATCAGTCTCGCTTTATATATTCTGGCGATCGTTGCAGTATGCTGGTTGATCCTTACATATGTTGGACAGCGTACAGAGGTGAGCGGAGACTCCATGAATGATACCCTTCATAATGGTGACAGCCTTTGGATCGATAAACTGTCCTATCATTTTAAAGATCCGGAACGTTTTGATATTGTTGTATTTCCATATGAGGAAGAAGATGATACCTATTATATCAAACGTATCATTGGACTTCCGGGTGAAACCGTATATATTGATGAAGATGGTGTGATTTATATCAATGATGAACCATTGGAGGAAGATTATGGAAAAGAAGTCATAGAAGAAAATCACAGAGGGCTTGCGGCAGAACCGGTCACACTTGGTGATGATGAGTATTTCGTTATGGGTGATAACCGGAATAACAGCCGGGACAGCCGGTTGTCGGATGTCGGTAATATCCATAAGGATAAATTTGTGGGAAAAGCAGTATTCCGGTTTACCGGAGGCTTCGGTTTTCTGAATAAAGAAGAATAATAAGTGCAGATAAATGGCTGTGTGTAAGAAACAACAGCCATTTATGCTTATATGAGGATAAGATGGAGAACAAAAGAAAAAGCATAACAGAGATTAAAGCAGAATTTTCAAATGCAGATGTGAATGCAGTAAAACAGGTAATAGAAAAATATGCAGAGGATGACCGTGAGGGTGTAAAAAAACTGATCCTTTCAGCGGAAAAGAGGATTGCAGCATATCAGAAAGAGCTTGACCGGATGGAGCATATGTTTGAATATGAGAGACAGCATGCCGACTGTAAGTACATCTGTGGAATTGATGAGGTAGGTCGTGGTCCGTTGGCAGGTCCGGTTGTAGCGGCGGCTGTGATCCTGCCAAAGGATTGTGATATTCTGTATCTGAATGATTCCAAGCAGCTTTCTGAAAAAAAACGGGAAGAACTATATGATGAAATTATAGAAAAAGCAGTTGCTTATGGAATTGGTATGGCAGACGAGAAGCTGATCGACCAGATCAATATTTTAAATGCGGATTATGAGGCTATGCGGATCGCGATCCGTAAGCTTACGGTTCAGCCGGATCTGTTATTAAACGATGCAGTTAAGATCCCGGAGGTAGAGATCCCACAGGTTTCGATCATAAAAGGAGATGCAAAATCTGCTTCGATCGCTGCCGCCAGTATTATAGCGAAGGTAACAAGAGACCGTCTGATGGTTTCTTATGATGAGATCTATCAGGGATACGGATTTGCAAAGAATAAGGGGTATGGATCTAAGGAGCATATAGAAGCATTAAAAACACTTGGACCATGTGAGATCCACAGAAGATCTTTTATCACACATTTCTGGAAAGAATAGAAGATAGACAGAAAAAGGAGAACAACTGTATCGACCATTATAATACAAGAAAAAAGGGAACAGAATATGAAGAGATGGCTGCATCATATCTGAAAGATGCAGGTTACCGGATACTTGCGAGAAATTATCGGGTCGCATCCGGAGAGATCGACCTGATCGTATCAAAAGATGGATATCTGATATTTGTAGAAGTAAAATATCGGAGCAACAGCAGATACGGATCGCCGGAGGCGGCGGTAACACCTGTCAAACAGCGTCAGATCAGCAGGGTAGCCCTGTATTATATGAAACGGTATGGATATGATCCTTACAATACACCGGTACGATTCGATGTGATTGCGGTGGCAGAGAATGAGATCCATCATATGAAAGATGCCTTCCCTTATCAGGGATATTATTAAGGTTATGAGGTATGAAAATGTATAACATAACATATATCAATCAGGATAAGACAACAGAGATAAAAGAGAAAAACGGAGTTCCGTATATTGTATTTAAGAATCTGGAACTGCCGGGGATCGTTCATGGATTTTCAACGAGACTTGGTGGGGTCAGTGAAGGAATATATTCTACGATGAACCTGAGCTTTCATCGTGGAGATGATATGGATGCAGTTATGGAGAATCACAGGAGGCTGGCACAGGCAGTCGGATATGATTACAGAAGACTGGTATTTTCTGATCAGGTACATGAAACTGTGATCCGTAAAATAACAGAGGAAGATGCCGGAAAAGGGATCACAAGAGAATCGGATATAACGGAAACAGATGGTCTGATGACGAATGTAAAGGATCTGCCATTGATCACGTTTTATGCGGACTGTGTACCAGTATTCTTTTATGATCCGGTAAAAGAGGTTGTAGCCATGAATCATTCCGGCTGGCGCGGAACCGTTAAGAATATCAGCCTCCATATGGTCGAAGCCTTGAATAAGGAGTATGGATGTGAGGCTTCGGACCTGATCTGTGCGGTCGGACCGTCTATTTGTCAGAACTGTTATGAGGTAAGCGAGGATGTAGCTTGGGCATTTCAGGATGCTTATTTACCGGAACAGTATGATAAAATGACAAAAAATATTGGAAATGGTAAGTATTTGCTTGATTTACACCGGGCAAATTATTATAATCTGACTGGTGCAGGTATATTGCCTGACCATATAAATGTAACCGACATATGTACATGCTGCAATCCGGATTTCCTGTTTTCACACAGGGCGAGCCATGGAAAACGTGGCAATCTGGGAGCTGTTATCATGCTGAAATCGACAGCAGACGGAGGAAACGTAAATGAGTAAACCGATAGTAGCCATCGTTGGACGACCAAATGTAGGTAAATCTACCCTGTTCAATGCACTGGCAGGAGAGAAAATTTCAATTGTAAAAGATACGCCTGGCGTAACCAGAGACAGAATCTATGCAGATGTGAGCTGGCTCGATTATAATTTTACGATCATAGATACCGGTGGAATTGAGCCGGAAAGCGACAATATTATTTTAAAAAGTATGCGGGAGCAGGCAGAGATCGCCATTGAGACTGCTGATGTTATCATATTTATGACAGATGTCAGACAGGGACTTGTGGACGATGACCATAAGGTAGTCCAGATGCTCCGTAAATCAAAGAAGCCGGTGATCCTTGTTGTAAACAAGGTGGACAGCTTTGAGAAATATATGAATGATGTATATGAGTTCTATAATCTCGGACTGGGTGATCCTGTTCCAATATCCGGTGCATCCAGACTTGGAATCGGAGATATGTTAGATGAGGTTGTGTCTCATTTTGATGAAGAATCAAAAAATGAAGAGGAAGATGACAGACCTAGAATTGCCATTATCGGTAAACCGAATGTAGGTAAGTCATCGATCATCAATAAGCTCCTGGGTGAGAACCGTGTGATCGTATCTGATATTGCCGGAACGACAAGAGATGCGATCGATACCGAAATCGTCAGAAATGGAACGGAGTATGTGTTTATTGATACTGCAGGACTTCGAAGAAAGAGCAAGATCAAAGAAGATATTGAGCGTTACAGTATCATCCGTACTGTATCGGCTGTTGAACGATGTAATGTAGCGGTTCTGGTCATTGATGCAACAGAGGGTATCACGGATCAGGATGCGAAGATCGCAGGTATTGCACATGAACGTGGAAAAGGTATGATCATCGTTGTAAACAAATGGGATGCTGTGGAAAAAGACGACAAGACCATTTATAAGTTTACAAAGGAGATCCGGGAAAAGCTGTCTTATATGCCTTATGCAGAGCTGTTATTCGTATCGGCAGCGACCGGACAGAGACTTCCGAAATTATTTGAAACAATCGATGCTGTCATCGAGAATCACTCGCTTCGTGTTGCGACCGGTGTATTGAACGAGATCATGACAGAAGCAGTTGCGATGCAGCAGCCGCCTACAGATAAAGGTAAACGTCTGAAGCTGTTTTATATCACGCAGGTAGCGGTTAAGCCGCCTACATTTGTTATATTCGTAAATGATAAAGAACTGATGCATTTCTCTTATACACGTTATATTGAAAACAAGATCAGAGAAGCATTTGGTTTCCGGGGAACACCTTTAAAATTTATTATCAGGGAGAGAAAAGAAAAATAATGTTAGTACTGGCGAGAATCATATGTCTGGTTGGAGGCTATTTCTTTGGTATCATCCAGACAAGCTATATTTACGGTAAATTACATGGTATTGATATAAGGGAATATGGAAGTGGTAATGCAGGAACGACAAATGCACTCCGTGTACTTGGAAAGAAGGCTGGAGCAGTTGTATTCCTTGGTGATCTGTTTAAATCAGTGATCGCATGCAGCATCACACATATTATCATGAATGCTCTTGGCATCGAAAACGTATATTTGTTTGTAATCTATACAGCGGCAGGCGTTGTACTTGGACATAATTTTCCGTTTTACATGCAGTTTAAAGGTGGTAAAGGAATTGCAGCGACATCTGGAATCGCAATCGGTTTACTGGATTGGAGAGTTGCGCTTATTGAACTAGGATTATTCGTATTCTGTGTGGTTGTAACCAAATATGTATCCGTAGGTTCTATCTGCCTTGTCCTGGGACTTTTAGTTTCCTATACAATATTTGCATATACAGGTTCTTATGGTTTTACATCCGATTCGATGAAACTTGAAAGCTGCATTGTTTTAGGACTTATTACTTTGCTTGCAATCTATCGTCATAAACAGAATATTGTCAGACTGTTCAAAGGAACAGAGAATAAATTCTCTTTAAAGGGAAGAAATAAGACAACAGAAGAACAGGCATAGTATGTTAAATTATATCGACCACAAAGTTATAAAGATGGAGAGGTATTTAGTATGATTATAGGTATTTTAGGAGCAGGAAGCTGGGGATCTGCACTTGCAAACCTGCTGGCGGGGAATGGACATGATGTTACCGTCTGGTCCATTGATGAAAAAGAGATTGAAATGCTGAACACATACAGGGAGCAGAGGGATCGTCTTCCAGGTGTTCACCTGAATGAAACAATCACATTTACAACAGATTTGGAACAGACGATAAAAGGGAAAAAAATGATCGTCTGTGCAGTTCCGTCCCCATTTATCCGGAGTACAGCAAAGAAGATCGCGCCTTACATTACAAACGATCAGTTGATCGTCAATGTCAGCAAGGGTATTGAGGAGGCAACCCTGACTCCGATCGTAGAGATCATCGAGAGTGAGATCCCTGGAGCAAAGGTTGCAGTTCTTTCCGGACCAAGCCATGCAGAGGAGGTTGGTATTGGTATTCCGACAACAGTAGTAGCCGGAGCGCGCGATATGGATACAGCTAAGCTGATCCAGAATACGTTTATGAATGAAGTATTTCGTGTGTATACCAGTACAGATGTAACCGGAATCGAACTTGGCGGATCTGTTAAGAATGTTATTGCGCTGGCTGCAGGAATTACGGATGGTCTTGGTTTTGGAGATAATACGAAGGCAGCGTTAATGACCAGAGGAATGGCAGAGATCTTACGACTTGGAACTGCGATGGGAGCACATGTAGAGACACTTGCAGGTTTGTCCGGTATGGGTGATCTGATCGTTACCTGTACGTCCAAGCACAGCCGTAACCGGAATGCCGGTTATCTGATCGGACAGGGCAAGAGCTACAAAGAAGCAATGGCTGAGGTCAAGATGGTAGTAGAAGGGGTATATTCTGCAAAGGCGACACTGAAGCTTGCAAAGAAGTACGGAATCGATATGCCGATCGTTGAAGAGGTAAATAAGGTATTATTTGAGGGCAAGCCTGCCCGTGAAGCAGTTGTCGATCTGCTTACCAGAGACAGAAAGGCAGAGATATCCGTAGAGGAGTAAGTTTTTGACATACTTGTAAAAGCACTTTCATATATTACTTATATGATAATCTTTACATAGGAAACAGATTTTGTATTTCCATTTTTATATGATACAAATACAGGAGCAGAAACGGAAAATGTGTAAGAAATGCAGGAGGTATATATGGGAGGCTTTAATGTGTACAACGACATCAATGCCAGAACAAATGGTGAAATTTACATAGGTGTTGTAGGTCCGGTACGAACCGGAAAATCAACATTTATCAAACGGTTTATGGAAATGATGGTCATTCCAAATATAAAAGATGAGAATGACCGTGAGATTGCGCTGGATGAAATGCCACAGTCTGCGTCCGGTAAGACGATCATGACGACAGAACCCAAATTCATACCAAAAGAAGGCGTCGAGATCCGGGTAGATGATGAGATCGATATGCGTGTCCGGCTGATCGACTGCGTTGGCTATGTTGTAGATGGAGCGGAAGGTCAGATGGAGGATGGAAAAGAACGGATGGTCAAGACTCCATGGTTTGATTATGATATTCCATTTGCAAAAGCGGCAGAGATCGGAACCAGGAAGGTGATCAACAGTCATTCAACGATCGGGATCGTGGTGACCTGTGATGGCAGCTTTGGCGATCTGGCAAGAGAAAACTATCTTGCAGCAGAAGAGAAAACGATAGCGGAATTAAAAGCTATTGGAAAGCCGTTTGTGATCCTGTTGAATTCAAACCGGCCGGGAGCAAATGAAACAAAAGAGCTTGCAGCAACGATGGTAGATAAATACGGTGTTGCGGTTCTTCCCGTAAACTGTGATCAGTTGAGCAGAAATGATATCAATGCGATCTTTACTTCGATGCTGTACAGTTTTCCGATCACCTGTATTAATTTTGTGATACCAAAGTGGCTGGAGGTATCCGAGAATGACAACAAGATCAAAAAGAGTGTGATCGAGAATGCCATGGACATCATGAACAGCAACCAACACATATATGATATGGTTCATTTTGCTTTTCCGGAAAATGAATATGTGGAAAAGTATACATATAACAATGTAAATCTTGCAGACGGTTCGCTGAGTGTTCAGGTTACGATCTATGGAAGATATTATTATGAGATGCTTTCCGATATGCTTGGGACAGAGATCCATAATGAGTATGATTTTATTACAGAGATCAAAGATATGGCAGAAAAGAAAAAGTTCTGCAATGGGGTTATAAATGCACTTGACAGTGTGAAAAATGGCGGTTATGGTCTGGTAATGCCGGAAAAGAAAGATATTACACTGGAAACACCGGAGCTGATCAAGGCAGGTAACAAATATGGAGTAAAGATCAAAGCAGAGGCACCATCGGTTCATATGATCAAAGCGAATATCACAACAGAGATCGCACCGATCGTTGGTACGAAGGAGCAGGCGGAGGATCTGGTCGAATATATCAAAACAAGCACCGGAGAGAATGGAGAAGATATCTGGGATGTGAATATCTTTGGCAAGTCGATCGAGCAGCTTGTAGAAGATGGATTAAATACAAAGACCAATAAGATGAATGTAGAAAGCAAGCAGAAGCTTCAGGATACCATGGAGAAGATTGTAAATGATGGAAATGGCGGACTGGTCTGCATTATTATATAGGCATACAGAGAACAGATGCGAAAAACCTTGATGGCGTCTGTATGGGATAAAGGGAGACAATATGTCGGCAATCGATGTAAAACTGAATGTATTTGAAGGACCACTTGATCTGCTCCTTCATCTGATCGAAAAGAATAAAGTAAATATTTATGATATACCGATTGTAACGATCACAGAGCAGTATCTGGATTATGTGAATCATATGGAAGAGGAAGACCTGGATATTATGAGTGAATTTCTGGTCATGGCAGCGACTCTGATCCGTATCAAGTCCAAGATGCTTCTTCCAAAGGTGACAGAAGAGGATGAAGAGGAAGAGGATCCGAGAGAGGAACTTGTCCGCAGATTGCTGGAGTACAAGATGTACAAATATGCGGCAAGTGAGCTGAAAGATCTGGAGCTTGACGGTGCAAAGGCATTTTATAAAAAAGAAAGCATTCCTGCCGAGGTAAAAAATTTCAAGCCGACAGTGGATCCGGTTGCTTTGATCTCGGAATATGATATGAATCTGGAAAAACTAAACGAGATCTTCAAATCTGTGATGCGGAAACAGGTTGAAAAGGTAGATCCGATCCGTAGTAAGTTCAAAAATATCGAGAGAGAGGAGATCTCACTGGAAGCAAAGATGGCGGAGGTTCGGGAACAGGTTCGCGGACTTGCAGGCATCAATTTCCGGACACTGCTTGAAATGCAGGCATCGAGATCGAATATTATCGTAACATTTCTTGCAATATTAGAGCTTATGAAGATTGGAGCCATTCAGATCCGGCAGGAAGAGATATTTGGAGAGATCATCATTGATTCCAGAGATGACATTGTTGCATATGAGTTGAATAGCCAGAATACTGATACAGATAAAACAGATGCAGATGTGCCGGATTCAATAGAGACAAATGCAGAAACCATTCATCAGGCAGATGGTGAAGCCAATGAGACAGAACGAGGATAAGATGGGTATGGGTGAGATAAAAGAGAACGAAGCAACAGTAAATGAGATAACACAGGAATATGTAGAAGAACAGCCGGTAGTTTATAAAGAATACAGTACAGAATATCTGGTTTCTGCAGTTGAAGCAATCCTGTTTTCCATTGGGGAGTCTGTGTCAGTAGATCGACTGGCTAAGGCACTGGAGATGGAGACAAAGAAGCTGTCCAAGCAGATGGAAGAGGTGCTGGAAATTTATAACCAGTCTGACCGGGGCATTAAGATGGTCGAGCTTGAAAATGCATATCAGTTGTGTACCAGAAATGAGTACTACGATGTGTTGACAAAGGTTGTCTGTACACCGAAGAAACCAAATCTGACGGATGTACTGCTTGAAACCCTGTCGATCGTTGCCTATAAGCAGCCGATCACCAGACCGGAGATTGAAGCCATCCGTGGAGTTTCCTGTGCACATGCGATCAATAAGCTGATGGAATACGGACTGGTAGATGAGGTTGGACGATTGGATGCTCCGGGACGACCGATCCTGTTTGGAACGACAGAGGAATTCCTGCGAAGCTTCGGCGTTGCATCGACAGAGGAGCTTCCGATGATCAGTCCGGATAAGATCGAGGACTTTAAGAAGGAAGCGCAGGAAGAGGCAAATGAGATCACACTCGGGCTGGATAACGAGTCATAAAACCGACAGATCCGGAATATATTTTTATGAAGAAAGAATATATCCGGTGATCGTATGTTAGGGTTATATTTCAAATATCATAAAAGAAAACAGAAACCTGCAGGAAGAAGGCGACAGAAGATTCCCGCAGGTTTTCTGTTTGCATGGATCCTTGTTGCTTCAGTATTGCTCTGTTCTGTGATTCCTGCGAAAGCATTTGTGATGCAGCCGCAGCAGCAAAGGATAGTTCATTGGAATGATCACAGCAAACAGAACAGCAATACCCTTCAGGTAGATACAGAGCAAAAGATCACAGACAATGATCTTCATGCACTGTCGGCTGTTTTGATGGATGGAGAAAACGGCAGGATTCTGTATGATAAAGCAGGTGAAGAAGTTCGTGCAAATGCCAGTACGACGAAGATCCTTACCTGTATTTTGGCACTTGAATATGGTGATCTGGACGATACGGTGGTCGTATCTTCCTATGCAGCAAAGATGCCGGATGTACAGCTTAATATCAGAGAGGGAGAGGAATATAAATTAAAAGATCTTCTGTATTCGCTGATGCTGGAAAGCCATAATGACAGTGCAGTTGCGATCGCAGAGCATATTGGCGGAAGTGTGGAACAATTTGCGGAGCTGATGAATCAGAAGGCAGAGGATATTGGCTGCATGAAGACACATTTTATTACGCCAAATGGCTTAGATGCAAAGGATGAACATGGAATACACGGAACAACGGCTGCTGACCTGGCTCGGATCCTGCGGTATTGTATCAAAGAGTCGCCTGAAAAGGATACATTTCTTACGATCACAAGAACGTCTGTCTATTCTTTTACCAATCTTGCAGGAACCAGAAGCTTTACCTGCAATAATCATAATGCATTTCTGAATATGATGGATGGAGCACTGACAGGAAAGACCGGTTTTACAGGAACAGCCGGTTACTGTTATGTTGGAGCGTTAGAACGGGATGGAAAGCTGTTCATCGTAGCTTTGCTTGGATGCGGCTGGCCGGGGAATAAAACTTATAAATGGGCAGATACGAAAAAGCTTATGAACTATGGACTGGATCATTATCAGGAACATACCATAAAAGATGATATCCTGCAAAAAACGGACATTCCTATTCAGTATGATTCCACTTACAGAAGACAGCAGGATGCAGAAAAGGCCACGATCGCATGGGACTGCAGCTTTTCAGAAACATTGTTGCTGCGGGAAGATGAGCAGATCACTGTCCGGTATATTCTGCCGGAGAAACTTGGACTTCCGTTGCAAACCGGGATGCAGATTGGTTCCGTTGTTCTGTCAATTAACGGTAAGGTCTATGCTATTTATCCGGTATTTATTACAGAAACAATATCCGGAATGACATGGATGGATTTTATAAGTGGGTACATAAAGTATTATATTGACAGAAATTATTCCTGATCGTTGAAGTATAGTTGTAGTATACGGGCAACAGATGACAGGTTACTATATAATATGGAGTATAAGATTGATGAAAAGAAACAGGGAGGTTATTATTTGAAACAGTTTGTTGTAGTGGGTGGTGACCTGCGTTGCCACTATCTGGTCTTATATTTAAAAGAACAGGGCTATCCGGTTTTTACATGGAAGGTGCCGGAACTTGCAGATACCGGAGAAAAATTACAGGATATAATTGGAAATCTCAAGACCGATGATACTTTAAAAGAAACCGGGCTGTTGCTTCCGGTTCCGGTTACAAAGGACGGAATCCATATCAATGGCTGCTCAGAGCTTACGGCAGAAGCACTTGCTTTCATGGTGGCGGACTTTGGTCTGGTATGTGGGGGCGTGATCTCACAGGAATTGACAAAAGCCTGTGCAGAATCAGGTATACCATGTCACGATTATATGAAGGATGACTGTGTTGCGCTAAAAAATGCGGTTGCAACGGCAGAAGGTGCGATCGCGGAAAGCTTTATGATGAGTGATATCAATATAGAAAACAGCAAATGTCTGGTTACCGGTTATGGAAGATGCGGGCGTGTCCTTGCACAGAAGCTGCTTCGTATGGGAGCGGAGGTGACGGTTACAGCCAGAAGTGTGGAAGCCTGTATTAAGGCAGCCATGGGGGATTGTCATACGATATTGTTGAATCAGTTGGCTTCCTGTGAAAAGCTGGATACATTTGATTTCTGTTACAATACGATACCGGCGCCTGTGCTTGATCGGGCAGTCTTGTCAAAGCTTCGTCCGGATGTTGTTATTCTGGATATAGCATCCAAACCGGGCGGAACGGATTTTGCATATCTGGATGAGCAGGGAATCTGTTATAAACACAGTCTGGGGATTCCGGGACGGTATTCGCCCAAAACTTCCGGTGAGATCCTGGGCGAGGCAGTTTTGTCGTATCTTTGATAAAACAGTCACATAATTTATGATCCTGCATACACTATAATAAACATAAAATCATTGTCAGGCAGTAGTTTTGTGTCTGGTTCTGTTAAATAGTTGGAACCAGACACAACAGCCTGGAATTGATAAAACAGTATGGATCAGAATGATTTTATGGATTGTATTGAATGGAAAGGATTATAGATATGAGTTTATCAGGGTGCAATTGCGGCGTTGCAATAACCGGTTCGTTTTGTACTTTTGATAAAGTAAAGATAGAGATAGAGGAAATGACAAAGCTTGGAATATCGGTATATCCGATCTTTTCCGAACGGTCTGCAACGTACGATACCAGATTTGGCAGAGGGGATGATTTTGTAAAAGACATTCAGAGGATAACAGGGAAGAAAGGGATCTTTACCATCCAGGAGGCAGAACCGATCGGACCAAAAGCATATCTGGATGTACTGGTGATCGCTCCATGTACAGGCAACACACTTGCAAAGTTATGTAACGGTATCACGGATTCTCCGGTGCTGATGGCAGCGAAGGCGCATATCAGGAATAATAAACCGCTGATCATCAGCATTTCAACAAATGATGCGATGGGGATGAATTTTAAGAATATCGGAATGCTGATGAATATGAAGAATATTTATTTTGTTCCATTTTATCAGGATGATCCGGTAAAGAAGCCGAATTCTCTGATCGGAAAACTGTCCATGATACCGGAGACGATAGAGGAGGCTTTAAAGGGGAAGCAGCTTCAGCCGGTATTATGTGACAAATAAAAAGAATTGAGAGCCTGTAACCTTAATTTCATTTGATGCCCTATATAATTACATGACTTGCTTCATTTCTATTCGACTCGCACACCTATTTGTCAGCAGTCGCCCAAACTCACCCTAACGGGTTCAGACATGGGCTTGGTGCTGACAGCTAGTGCAAGTCTCATAACGAAATTACGCAAATGTCAGTAATTTATATAGGGCATCATATTGAATTACAGGTTACAGGCTCTTTACGCCCACACCCACCGGCTGGTGGGTGTTATGGTCAGAGTTCGATGGAGATCTGGTATTCTTTCAGCCAGAAGTTGATCTGTAATAAATATGCCATCATTTGTGGGCCTGCCATTAACTGGCCATACCATGGTTTTCCATAATCCTTCGGAGATTCCAGGAACTGCAGAACCGCTTTTTTATCCAGAAACCGGTTGACAGGGCTAGCAACATCGTGGATCACTTCTCTTAACCGGTCGGCAAGGATCGTTTCATAAAGCGGGTTATAGGTCTTAGGATACGGGCTTTTCTTCCGGAACAGGATCTCATTTGGAACCAGATTTACAGCAGCATGACGGAGCAGGCTTTTCTCTGTCTGGTTTCGGTATTTGTATTTCCATGGCACATTAAAGACATACTGCAGAAGATGGATGTCAGCAAATGGTACTCTTGCCTCCAGACCATGATACATACTGGTACGATCCATACGGTCAAGCAGGGTCTGCATGAACATCCGGATATTCATGTAACCGATCCGGCGACGGGATTTCTCGATATCGGATTCTTCCGGCAGCACCGGAATCTCGGAGATGATCTGATGGTAAAGATTTTTTACATAGTCATCCATCTGCAGAGCATCTGCAAATTCCGGATCCAACAGTTGCTTTCTTGGTGTAAGATCGGTCATCCATGGAAAAGTATCGGATGCAAGCAGATCTTCCCGGTAGAACCATGGATATCCGCCAAATATTTCATCGGCACATTCCCCGGTCAGCACAACCTTATTGTTTTCAGATACCAGCTTACAGAAATACAGCAGGGATGAATCAACGTCTGCCATGGTCGGCTGGTCTCTGGAAAGAACGGAATCATAAAGCAGGTCGGCAAGCTCTTCCATATTGCAGGTCAGGTAGTGATGTTTCGTTCCGAGGAAAGAGACCATCTGATCGACATAAGGACGATCCTGTTCCGGCTGAAAAGCATTTGATTTAAAATAGCGTGAATTATCGGCAAAATCAAAGGAATAGGTATCTAATACCTGCCCCTGTTTCTTCAGTTCTTCTGCACAGATCGCACTGACGATCGAGGAATCGATACCGCCGGACAGAAAGGTACAGATCGGAACATCGGATACGATCTGTCGTTTTACTGCAGCGTTTAACAGATCAGAGGTCTTTTCCACGGTTGTCTGATAGTCATCGGTATGAGGTATGCTTTGGATCCGGAAATAGCAGGTGGTGGAACAGCCGAATCGGTCATATCGTATATAATGACCGGGTTTTAGTTCGTCGATTCCTTTGAAGACACCGCAACCGGGCGTTTTGGACGGCCCGATGGCGAAAATCTCACATAAGCCTTTTTTATCCAGTCTTGGAAATGTGCCGGGATAACAGAACAGTGCCTTTCGCTCTGATGCAAAGACAAGTGTCCGGTCAGATAAAAAGGTATAATATAAAGGCTTTACACCGAATGGATCCCGGTAAAGGAAAATGGCTTCTTCGGCATGATCGTAGATCGCAAAAGAAAATATACCATTGATATGTTTTACAAAGTCAGGCCCATAGTATATGTATGAAAACAGCAGTACCTCGGTATCGGATGTTGTGGAAAAGGAATAACCGCGTAAGATCAGTTCCCTTTTCAGTTCATCTGTATTATAGATTTCTCCATTGAATACGATCGTGAACGTTCTTCCCTGCACTGTGCGGGACATGGGCTGAAGTCCGGCTTTGATATCCCGGATGGATAATCTTGTATGAGACAGTCCACATGTATCCGTCAGAAGAATACCATCATCATCTGGTCCACGATGCTTTTGCTTTGCATTCATGGCAGACAGAATATCACGAAAATGTCCGGGCGTTTCCAGGTATCTGCCATGTACATTATAAAATCCAGAAATAGAACACATAGATAACTCGTTTCGGTTTCGTCGTATAATTGTATGAAACAGGGCAGTAAAATATAACATACAAACAAAACTATTTACAAAAATTGGTAAGATTGCTATAATGTACGAAATGCGACATAGAAATCAATAAAGCACCAGGAAAAAATTGGAAACAGATCATGAAAGCCGGGGAGATCCGGCAGGGGGAACATAGATGGACAACAGACAATTCTATATCTGAACCGAATAGTGTTGTAAAAAAGCATATGGAGAAGGCATATGTTTTTTACAGCACTTTTTATATAAAAAATTATTTGGAATACAGAGGTATAACGATTAAATATTGTAAAGGGAGAGAAGAATATGAGGAATCATTCAAAGACATTCAGACATTTTATGATCATGATGATAACGGGCATCCTGATCCTGACAGGAAGTTTATTCTGTTCTGGTACAGCAAATGCAAAGGTGGACGATGAAGGTACAACCCCGGATGGTAAGTTTGACTATCTGGTAACAAAGGAACAGTCGGGAAATACTCCAGGTGAAGTATATATTGTAGGCTGTAATTTAAAAAAAGGAAAATTTGGAAACAGTATTGTATATCCAAATACGATCATAGGAAAGAATAAAAAGAAATACAATGTAGTAGGAATTGACGGCATTATGTTTTCAGAAGATGAGGCGAGTTACTACAATAAAATTGAAAGTGTTACAATTCCTAAAAACTGTGAGGTAATCACTTCTTATGCATTTTATGCATCAAATATTAAAAAGGTTATATTCGAAAAAGGATCCAAGCTGAAAAAGATAGAGGAATATGCTTTTTATACGAAAAAGGTGATTCCGTCTGTTACAATCCCGAAATCTGTAGTAACAATAGAAGAAGGTGCATTTAATGCAGGAGCAACTAAAATAAATTTTGAAAAGGGTTCCAAGTTTAAATATGCAGCCAATCCGAAAAAAGGCAGCTACTGGTGGGTAAATGAATGGTGGACTTCGGATGGACAATATGCATTTAAGGTTATTGCAGAACCGAGTGGAAAGAATCCGGGAAGAGCATCTCTGATCAATTATGATATCAGTGAGAACATAACAGCTCTAAAAATACCAAATACCGTTACAAGTGCCGTGAATAAGAAATATAGTGTATATTCTATTGGAGAGGATTGTTTTTCGAATAATGAATTTTTCTATAGTGTAACAATTCCAAAAAGCTGTGTATATATCGAAAGCAATGCGTTTGGAAGTTCATATATTGAGAAGGTTGTATTTGAAAAAGGGTCTAATCTGAAACAAATTGGAGAATTAGCTTTTTCGGATACAGAATTAACCGGTATTACAATACCGAAATCAGTAGAACGGATAGATGTAGAAGCTTTTTCATCTTCTGATCTGACAAAGATCACATTTGAAAGTGGTTCGAAATTAAAGTTTATCGGTGGATGGGCATTTGATGAATGTGACCTTGGAAATGTATATCTCCCAAATAATAATATTACCTTTGATACAGCAGATTCTGAAAATGGAAGTGCATTTGGTACGGGTGATAAAACGATATATACAGCAAATAAAGCAACATACCAGAGAATGTTAAGTGAGCTTCAGAATGAGGACTTTTATGAGGAGGTTGATTATAAGGCGGTCTACACCGGACCATATAAGATTACATATATGATACCAAAGACAGTAGGCTCTAAGACTTATAATAAAGTAGAACAGCCGAACCTTCGATATAATACGCAGGTAACACTGAATCCATCATATGATAAAAATGTATATAAAGGATACAGTTTAAAGTTTACCGGTACTTTGACAGACAGTGATGGAGAACAATATACAGTAACTTATAAGTATGGTCAGAAGGTGGATCCTTCCGGACAGGGAGATGTCGTATTATATGCATCGGCTGTTCCAAATACATATCAGATCCGCTACAATGCAAACGGTGGTATTGGTTCTATGAACATTCAGGATGGGGTTGTGTATAACCAGTATATAGAATTGCGACAGAATAATTTTATGAAGAGCGATTCTGTCTTCAAATGCTGGAATACAAAGCCGGATGGAACAGGAACATCTTATAAAGAAGGTCAGAAGGTCACAAAACTGACAGCCGAAAGCTCTATTACACTTTATGCGATCTGGGAAAAGAGAAGCATTAAGATCCGTTTCTCTGCCGGTGAAGGTCAGGGAACCATGCAGGAGGCTACCGTAAAGCAGGGCGAAACCTTGAAGCTTCCAAGGTGTACATTTACCTGTCCTGGAAAGAAATTTTACAGATGGCAATGGATATATACGAATTCGGATGATTCCCATAGCTTTATTGTCGGAACCTACGAGGATGAGGCAGAATTCAGTGATACACAGAATATTTATGCAACGGCATCCGGATATTATGAATTTCTGGCGGTGTGGAGTGATGCCTCCGGATATAATCTGACACTTGTTCCGAATGGCGGAACTGGTACGGAAAAGAAAATTGTGCTCTCAGCAGATAATCTGGATGATTCTAAAACAGCATATGAAATTTTCTCAACGGATTTTCAGAAAGAGGGAAGCTCTTTGATCGGTTTCCAGTTTGATAAGGATGAAACAATCTATCCGGTCAAAACCATACAATCCTGGAGATTGAGCAAACTGTATTCCTACCTCAGGGAATTATATGGGGCTAATACAGAAGTTCGGATAAATGCTGTCTGGGAACAGAAAACATACAGTATTGTTTTCGACGAAACAGATGGTGAAGGATATATGGAAGCAGTTGTCTTTAAATGTGGAGAAACAGCAAAGCTTCCAAAGTGTACATATGAAAAGGATGGATATCAGTTCATCGGATGGGCAGAGGAATCAGATAAGAATGTTGTTGTATATGAAGATGAAGCAGAGATCCTGCATAATACGGAAGATGGTATTGCGTTATATGCAGTATGGAGCCCGGTAACCTATCGTATCGTTTATAATGCGAACGGAGGATATGGAAGCATGAAGGGTGAGACTGTTACATATGGAGAATCTATTAAACTTGCAGCATCAGCATATCGGAGACCGGGATATACCTTCCATGGCTGGAGTACCGATAAGACAGGTGGAAAGGTCTATAAAGATCAGGCAACTGTAAAGAATCTGCTTCCTTATGAAGGAACCGTGACGTTATATGCAAGATGGACAGAAAATGATGTTACGATCACATTTAATCCAAATGGCGGAACCGTTGGACGGACCAGCAAGGTTGTAGGCTATGGGGATACCTGTGGCACGCTTCCAACACCGGTAAGGGATGGATATGAATTTAAAGGCTGGTTTACAAGCAAGTCCGGAAAAATTCAGTATACCAGTTCAACAGTTGTGGATCTGGAAGGGAAACTTACGTTATATGCAAGATGGCAGGCAAAGAAGATAACGGTTACATTGAATGCTGCAGGCGGTAAGATCAATGGAAATAAGAGCAAATTTTCAATTGATACCGGAACAGGAATTACGGGACTTCCTGGAGCAAAAAAAGAGAATTATACCTTTGATGGATGGTGGACGGATTATACCGGAGGCTCCAAGGTAACGGCAGGAACGACATTTGCAAAAGATACACAGATTTATGCGCATTGGAAATCCAAATCAACCGGCAAGGTAAATGTTCGGTTGACGATCCGGAAATATGCAGGTGCGGAAGGCTGTATTATTTATTATTCAAAATACAGTGATTTCTCAAATGCAAAATCTGTTAAGATACAGAGTTCAAAGACATCATTATCAACAATGATCAGCGGACTTGAAAATGGAACAAAATATTATTTCAGAGCCAGACAGTACAAAGTAAAGAATGGCAAGAAGAAATATGGAAAATTTGGAAGTACGATCAGTAAAAAAATACCATAAGGAGGGCAAGTAAGATGAGTAATAGTATAAGATTTAAAAAACTGATCCTGGCAGTTGCAGCAGTTCTTTGCAGCGGAATCTGTATTTTCAGTATATCAGGGAATGCATCTGCAGCAACATATACCGATAAGTCGGGCAAATGGACCTGTACGATCGTAGATGAGACGGCAAAGACAGTATCGATCAAACCTGCAAAAACAGGAGTGGCAGGTGTCAGCAAGGGTGCAATCACAATTCCTAATACAGTTGTAGTGAATAGTAAAACGTATAAGGTAACCATGATCGCAGGATCTGCATATGCAAATAATAAAACGATCACATCTGTAAAAACGGTATCCGGAAGCTCTCTGGTTCAGATCAATGTAAATGCATTCCAGAATTGTACAGCACTTACAAATGTGGATTTCAGTATGTCAAATTCTCTGACAAAGATTTACGGTACTGCATTTGCAAACTGTACTGCAGTTACGAAATTCAATTTTAAAAATTCAAACCTGACCGGAGTTGCAGCAAATGCATTTTCAAAGGCAGGAAAGAGTACTACAAATATCTGGGTAAAGAACAGCGGATCATATAATAAAGTTAAGGCAAGTGGTACGTTAGTTTCTTCACCTGTAGCATATAACTATACGATTACTTATAATGGAAATGGAAAAACCGGCGGAACAGTACCTGCTGCGGCAAGTGCTGTATATACAACAAACATTACATTGTCTTCCAATGCGTTGACACGAACCGGATATACATTCGGCGGCTGGAATACAAAAGCAGATGGAACCGGCACCAACTACAAGGCAGGACAGTCTGTTAAGGGAATTACAAAGACTGGCGCGATCACATTATATGCTAAGTGGACACCGATCCAGTATAATATTCGTTTTCAGCATCGATATTCAACAGAAAAGGGTGCTATGTCGGATATGACATTAACCTATGATAAAGCAGCAAAATTAGATCCGTGTAAGTTTACCAGAGTTGGTTATATATTTAAAGGATGGGCGGTCAATAGCAATCCGGATAAAGTTGTATATGCAGATCAGGCAAGTGTAAAGAACCTGACAACGAAAACAGAGATCATATGTTTATTCCCTGTCTGGACACCGATCACATATACAGTTACTTTTGTGGAAAGAGATGACAAGACTCCGGAGGTTGTAAATGCAACTTATGATCAGAGCCTGCCAAAGAATATTCCGGGGCGTACCGGCTATACATTTATGGGATGGTCCAGAAAGGCGGACAGATCAACAGTTGATTATGCGCCAAGAGCCAATATGATCAATCTTACAACTACAAATAAAGCAAATGTGACCCTGTATGCGGTCTGGGAGAAAAAGTCATATACATTTACATTTTATCCGTATAAAGGATATGGCACAAACGATGATCCGGGCTATACCATAAGTGGCGTACAGCCGGATAAAAAATGTTATTATGATACAGCGGCAAAATTAGATAAATGTGTATACAAGAGAGCTGGTTATACATTTGCCGGCTGGTATACAGAGCTTCCATCCAAACAGGTGCTGCCAGATGGTGCGGATGTTACAAACTTTATTGATACATCAGATACCATTCCATTATATGCGTTATGGGAGCCGATTAATTATACGATCACATTCAGTCTGGAGAATTCGGATGATGATGTAATCGGAACAGCACCGGAATCCATAGCATGTACATATGATGCGGAATATACGATCCCTGCATATGATATTTCCCAGTTCAGTAAAGAGGGATATGTATTTGCGGGCTGGGTTCTGGATGATACAAAGAATGTGACCGAGGATATAAGGAATACTGTTTTTGAGCCGGGCGAAACATATAAGAAAAACCTGACAACAAAAGCAGGAAAGGATGTTGTACTGGTTCCTAAATGGGTGGCATTTAATTATCGCCTGGAATATAAGCTTGGTAATCAGGTGATCGCACCAAAGGATTTCCTGTATGGTGAGAATGTAACCATATCAGATGTGGATGAACAATATTACAAAGCCGGATATACCTTTGACAGATGGAATACAAGGGAAGATGGAACCGGAACGGACTTTTTTGCCGGGGATATCATCCGAAAGAAAAATCTGAATCAGATATTAAAGGATACAAAAACGGAAGATAACCATGTGACGATCACATTGTATCCAAAATGGACGGCAAACCGGTATAAGGTCACTCTGATCTATAACGATGGAGAGGCGAATACTTCAGGAACGATTTATGTAACCTATGGTTCTACATATAATAATCTTAAAAATCCAACCAGAACCGGATATACCTTCCAGGGCTGGTCAACAGATGAAAAGCAGTTAAAGGTGCGAAAGAGCACAGATCGAGTAACGATACTGAAGAATGTTACATTGTATGCATTCTGGAAAAAGAATACATATAAGGTGACCTATAATGCAAACGGTGGAAAAATAAACAACAAGTCATCTTATGTGAAAACTTATCAATTTGAAGATTCTGCCAACACCGGATTTAAAAATGGAACACTTCCTGTACCAAAACGTGCCGGATATCTGTTCTCCCGATGGACCTACAAGTCTGGGAAAAAGACATATACCCTGATGCAGGGAACGGCGATCAAACAGAATGTTACGGCGACTGCAGAATGGACAAAGGTCACAGCGAAAAAGGTTACTGCACAAAAGACAACATTTAAAAAGATAAATAAAGGCAAGAATAAGGGAAAATATAAAGTTACATTAACCTGGAAATGTCAAAAAGCAGATGGTTACGAATACCGATACGCTTCAAACAAAAAGAAGCTGAATGCAGCAAAGATTTTTAACAACAAAAACAAGAAAGAAAAGATCCTTCCTGCGATCGGCCTGCAGACCTATGCGATCTTTGAGATCAGAAGTTACCGTTATGATTCGACCGGAGCAAAGATTTACAGCAAATGGACGAAAATCTATGATGTCGGAGCTGATAAAGTCAGTGTAACCTTTGACGCGAATAAAGGAAAATTTGGCAAAAAGAGTACAAAGAGTGTAAAGGTTGTCAGAAATCAGGCTGTGTCAACCGGATTCCTAAAAGGAAAACTTGCTGCATTAAAGCCAAAAAGGGCAGGTTATAAACTGGCCGGCTGGTATTACATCAATAAGGACAACAAAAAAGTTAAGGTAAAGAACAGTACAAAGATTAAAGATAAAAACATTGTGATTTATGCAAAATGGAAGAAGAAATAACATACGGGGTAGAAAAAGATGAATAAAAAAATTGCAGATCTTAGAATGGAAATGAACAAAGTCATTAAAGGTAAGGATGATATCATTGTTAAGATCATTATGACCGTTCTTGCATCCGGACATATCCTCTTGGAGGATAATCCGGGACTGGGCAAGACAACACTTGCAAAGACATTTTCAAAAGCAACTTCTATGCAGGATAATCGTATCCAGTTTACACCGGACACAATGCCAAGTGATATTCTTGGATATTCCATGTATAATCAGCGGGAAGGAAAGATGGAGTTTGTGAAAGGACCGGTATTCACGAATCTGCTGTTAGCGGATGAGATCAACCGTACTTCCAGTAAGACACAGGCGGCATTGCTTGAGGCTATGGCAGAAGCAACAGCAACGGTTGATAATGTTACGTATCAGCTTCCAAAACCATTTATAACAATCGCTACACAGAATCCTATCACCAGTGGTGGTACTCAGGCACTTCCGGACTCCCAGCTTGACCGTTTTATGGTGCGCTTAAGTATGGGATATCCGGATGTACAGAGTCAGGTAGAGATGCTGATGGAGGATCATGGTCAGAATCCGATTGATGCAGTACAGCCTGTCATGAGTGTAGAGGATCTGATACAAATGCGTACAGAGGTAGCAAATGTATATATTTCTTATGAGATTGCAGATTACATTTCCAGACTGGTTGATGCAACCAGACATCATGATAAGATTGAGTGTGGTATCAGTCCACGAGGCACAAAGGCATTCGCTAATATGGCAAAAGCATGCGCCTATATGTATGATCGTAACTATGTGATTCCGGAGGATGTTATGTATGTTATTTATGATATATTCAAACATCGTCTGATCCTGACACCTTCTGCACGCAGAGAGAAGAATGGAGCAGAAAATATTATTTACGATATCTGTCAGACGACAGAAGTTCCTTCTATGGCGGGAGAAAGATCCAATTAAAACAGAAGCTGAGTTAAGGTAAGAAGATGCGAGAAAGGACCTGATGAAATGAGAAAAAGAAAAATCTTGTTATTTGCATTGTGTCTGACTCTTGGATGTTCCCTGACTGCATGTAAGCGAGACCGTTCGGAATTCGAACGTGAGGATTATATGAAAAATCAGGAGGCAGATAAGGAGCAGGCGGCTAAGTTATCCGGACAGGACCGTTCAGAAGACGATACAGAGAATACGGAAGATACTACGACTGAGAGTGATGCGACGACGGAAATGCAGGGTGGCAATGCTATGCTCGAGATCACAACAGAGTCTACAACGGAATCAAGTACAGAAACGACGACTGAAATGACGACAGAATCTACAGAGCAGGCGCAGACAACAGAAGAAAAGACATCTGAGCCTAAAACCGATGCACCGGCACAGAATACGGAAGCTAATACTGAAAAGCCAAAGGATGACCCGAAAAAGGATAGTAAAAAAACATCAGACGACGGTGATTCATCAAAAAAAGACGGTAATAAGCATAATAATGATGGCAATGGCGGTGATGGTGGAGATGATTTCGGTGACGGAGATGATTTTGGCGACGGTGACGGTAACGGCGATGGCGACGGAAGTGGATCCGGCAATAAAAAGGGATCAGATGACGATGATGAAGATCTGGATGCTCCGGATATAGATGTAGATTTGGTTGAATAATTATGAAAAACAAAAAGACACAGATAGAAAAAGAACATAAAAAAGACAGAAAAAAACGAATGATTCCAAAACGTAAGCTGCAAAATGGATTAAAGCTGCAAAATAACAGACAGGAGATCCGGCTCGATCTGCAGGCACTTTCCGTAAAAGAATCCAATTATCTTGTAATTCGTATATTGCTTACCTTTTTGGCATCGGTGAGTGTATTATTTTGCTGCTTCAGTGCATTTCAGGTTAAAGTTTCACTGGTTGTGACAGCGGTTCCGGCACTTGTTATGGCAGTTATTTCCCAGATCTTTTTTCTCAGGAAAAAGTCAGGCTGGATCGGCGGTACAGGGATGGCTATTGTGATCGCTGTCCTGTCTGTGATCCTGTTGAACAGTGTTTCAAATGGTTTTTCGGCAATCGCAAATGATGTACTCAGATCGGTTAATAAGAATATGGCGATGGCAAATCTGATGTTTGTTGTGAAGGAGGACAGTCTGGCTGCAGATGAATATATTGCATCCATAATTCTTTCTCTGCTCATAACATTTGTATTTGCAATTTTCATTCGGTTTCATCTGAATGCCTGGGTAGTGGTGCTCCAATTTCTGCTTTGTGCATCCGGATTCATGTATAAATGTATTCCGTCAGTATGGACGCTCGTACTTGCCGGAGTTACGATGGTGGGAATTCTGCTTGCTGGCAATATCAAAGGACGGATCACGAAGGACATGTATGCAGGAATACTTGTATTTGCAGGAGTTTTGGCAGGAGCTGCATGTCTGATCTTTATACTGCTCACATACATACCGATCCCGGTGGTTGATGATATAAAAGATTCAATTGTATATAACGGCGGCAATCTGATCTATGGCAAAAATGATTATCCGGAGGGATCGTTCAAACGGTTTCATACAGTTGAAACAAATGGAAGCAAAAAACTCCATATCGAGATGTCAGAGCCTGCTGTGATGTATCTTCGGGGCTATGTCGGTTCCAAATACACGGAAGACGGCTGGACAGAAAACGATAAGGATATTTACGGCGGAGATTATGAAGGTGTATTTGAATACTTTGCAAAATTTAATTATTATCCTTTAGCAACACTTGCAAGTTATATGGATATTACAAAGATCAATGATGCAGATATGCCGTTGTCAGATATTGTATCGGTTGAGGTGGAGAATCTGGCAGCAAGCAGTAAATTTCAATATCTGCCAGAAAATATGACTTATGATTCTCTTCCGGATCTTTATGCACCAAAGAAGGATGTAAATTTTGTAGCACAGGGATTTGGAAACAGAAAGCCGTATAGATTTTATATGGATACACTTTCAAAGAATGACTATGAGAGTATCTATAATGAAAGCTGGTATACGGAAGGTACCGGTGATACGGACTTTATTGACTGTGAACAGACATATGCTTATTTTGCAAGCCAGAATTATACAGAGGTTTCGGATGAAATGAAGCAGTATTTTGACCGGACTCTGCCGGAAGCCGGGAAAAAACTAAATCCGTTTGATGCGATTGATGTAGTCAGACATTATCTGCGGGACACTTTAACTTACAGTGAAGATGTAACAGCTAATGATCCCGGAACAGATTTTGTAGAGGATCTGATCGAGAATAAAAAAGAAGGATATTCCGTTCATTTTGCAACAGCCGCAGCTATGATGTTCCGATATTATAATATTCCGGCAAGATATGTAGAAGGATATCTGGTTGCTCCGGAAGAGGGAGAGACATCGATTGATGTTCTGGATCAGGATGCACATGCATGGGTAGAGATTTATGTAAATGGGCTTGGATTTATTCCGGTTGAAGTTACACCGGGCTTCTATTCTGAGGATGATAACAGTACCATTGGTAACGGTGCAGTCAGTGGCTCCGATAATCAGGATTCAGAATCAGAAGATTCCAGCAGTGATCAGAACAATAATGATAATGATGATTCAACGGAGATCAATCTGGTATATATTCTGATCGCAATTGTTTCGCTGCTCGTATTATTTCTGATCGTTGTTATTGTCAGACGTGCACTGATCTGCAGCAAACGAAAAAAAGCAATGAAGAGTGAAAACCGGGAAAAAGCAGTTGCAGCAGCCAGTCTGTATATAGAAGCCTTGTACAAATATGCCGGTAAGAAGATGGAAGAATCCCTTCCGTCAGAAGTTATTACGGTTTTACAGAAAAACAGATTCAGTAGAGAAGAACTTGACTATACGGATGTTGCGGTTGTAAGAGACTATGCACAAACGGTAAAACAAGAGGTTTATCATTCCAGTAATCTCTGGGGCAGATGCAGGATGCGGTTTGTCAAATGTCTGATATAGGAGGAGAGAAAACGATATGAAGAAAAAAATTGCATATATTATTTTTATCGTTATCCTGTTTCTTTTGTTTATCTGGACAAACAAATTGCAGACCTTATGGCTGTTTGGAATGTTTGGGATCATCTGGCTTCCGATGTTTTTTATCAATCGGTATAATGCGGGGAAGATTGCAGTGAAGTTTGATATTATCAATGAGTTAAAGGAAGATCCTGCCTTGCTTCTTGAAATAGAGAATTCATCTTTTTTTCCGGTTCCAAAGATCAGGATCGAGTTTAACTGCGAAAATGTTGTATTTGGAACAGAATTCCCTACTTATATCGAATGTTCGGCGGCAAGAAAAAGCAGAGAGAAATACCAGTTTCCGATAGAGAGTAAGTACTGCGGACAGATTAATGTTGAAATATATAAAATCTATATTTATGACTATTTCGGTTTGACGAAAGCGGAGATCCGTTCGCATAAGGATTGTATGTTTTATCAATATCCGAAAGAGCGTTCCATGGATCTGTATGATGTAGAAGGCAGTCTTGTGAGCGAGAATGATGTGAATTACAAGCATGTAAAAGGAAATGATATTTCAGAGATCCTTCAGATCAAAGAATATATGAAGGGTGACAGTATCAAAAATATTCATTGGAAAATGTCAGCTAAGATGGGAAAGACCATGGTAAAAGAACTGGATACACCAAATGATAATTCCGTCATGATATTTTTTGATTATGCTCCTAAGGAAGACAGGGAGACGAATCAGAAGCTGATCGAAGCACTTGCATCTGTCAGTCATGAGCTGATCCGTCTGTCAACAGGTCATACGATCTATCATATGGATACAAAAGAAAATCGTGTTGTTCACCGTGGGGTATTTGAACTTACGGAATATGATGTTATGCTTCAGGAGGTTCTGGAAACGGTAGCGGATAAGAGTGAGTACCGTGTTCTGGATTATATTCTGGAGCGTGGAATTATTCATCGGTTTGCAAAGGTGATCTTTATTACATATGATGCCAACAGGGATGCAGCCTTTGAGATCGAACGTTTGGAAAAGGGGATTGTCCTGTATGTTTGATGCAGGTATTTTGGTGATTTTTCCCAGAAAACACATTGACTTTTTTTCTCATTTATGCTAAAGTAACAACAGTTTATATGTCAAATGCAATGACAAGGAGGAGTACATACAGGACCGGCTCCCAGAGAGAAGATGGTGGTGAGAATCTTCAGCTAGGATGTATGGAAGTAGCCTTCGAGCAGTGGACTGAAAAGCACGACTTCATAAGAAGTGCTGAGTAGGATTCAACGGATTTCCCCGTTACAGGAATACAATATAACGCAGATAAGATTTGTAAGTATTGGATAAGAGCAGGAAGAACCTGAATTTAGGTGGTACCACGGATATGATTATTCGCCCTAAGCTGATATACGGCTTAGGGCTTTTTTAGTGGATGGAAAACGCTCTTTTTGGGAATTTATATGGATGACAATTAAAGGAGGATATAGGTTATGGAGATTAATGGAGCACAGATGTTTGTAAAAGCATTACAGGAAGAACATGTTGATACACTGTTTGCCTATCCGGGTGGAACAGCGATCGACTTATTTGACGCATTATACGATGCAGAGGGAATCGATATGATCCTTCCAAGACATGAGCAGGCACTTGTTCATGCAGCAGATGGATATGCTAGATCAACCGGAAAGGTTGGTGTATGTCTGGTTACAAGCGGACCTGGTGCAACGAATCTGGTTACAGGAATTGCAACAGCAAATTATGACAGTGTTCCTCTGGTATGTTTTACCGGACAGGTACCGATGAATCTGATCGGTAACGACGCCTTTCAGGAGGTCGATATCGTAGGTATCACCAGAAACATCTGCAAATATGCAGTAACAGTCAGAAAGAGAGAAGATCTGGCAAGAATTATCAAGAATGCATTCTATATCGCAAGAACCGGTAAGCCGGGTCCTGTACTGGTTGATATACCAAAGGATATCCAGCTTGCAATGGGTTCGGATGAATATCCGGATGAAGTAAATATCAGAGGATATAAGCCATCAGAGGGTGTACATTCCGGTCAGCTTAAGAAGGCTCTGGCAGAATTAAATCATGCAAAGAAACCGGTATTTCTGATCGGTGGCGGTGTGAATATCGCACATGCAAGAAAAGAAATGCAGGAATTATGTGAATTAACAGGTATCCCTGTTGTTACTACGATCATGGGTAAGGGTGCAATTCCTACGGACCATCCTTTATATGTTGGTAATATCGGAATGCATGGAAATCTCGCATCCAATAAAGCAATCATGGAATGTGATGTCTTATTCTCGATCGGAACCAGATTTAACGACCGTATCACCGGTACGATTGACACATTTGCAAAGAATGCAAAGATCATACATATCGATATCGATGCAGCATCAATCTCCAGAAATATCGAGGTAGATATCCCAATCGTAGCAGATGCAAAGCTTGCGATCACGAAGATGTTAAAATATGCAAAGAAATTAGATATATCCGATTGGGTAGCTGAGATCATGGAAGTGAAGAAACAGTATCCTATCAACATGAATTCTTATAAAGGTGTTACACCTGAGAAGATTATTAAGACGATCAATGAGATGTATGACGATCTCATTATTACTACAGATGTAGGACAGAACCAGTTATGGACGACACAGTATATTGCACTTGGCGGTGAGAACCAGCTCTTAACTTCCGGCGGTCTTGGTACGATGGGATATGGATTTCCTGCTGCCATCGGTGCAAAGATCGGTAACCCGGATAAGAATGTTATCTGCATTTCCGGTGATGGTGGTGTACAGATGAATATTCAGGAGATGGCGACTGCGGTTGCGCAGGAGCTTCCGATCACAATCTGTATCTTAAACAATGGTTATCTTGGAAATGTACGTCAATGGCAGGAGCTGTTCTTCAACAAGCGTTACAGCAGTACCTGTCTGAGATACAGAAAGAGCTGTAATCATGACTGCCAGAATCCAGACAAATGCTGTCCGAAATATACACCGGATTTTGTAAAACTGGCGGAAAGCTATGAGGCACTTGGAATCCGCGTTACAAAGGAAGAAGAGATCAAAGCAGCATTTGAGCAGGCAAAGGCAAATACAAATGGACCTACAGTTATAGAGTTCTATATTGATCCGACTGCAAATGTATTCCCTATGGTTCCGGGTGGCAAGTCATTAAATGATATGATCATGGATTGTTAAGGAGGATAGACAGATGAGTGAAAAGAAAAGATGGATATGTTTATATGTTGAAAATGAAATAGGTGTACTTGCAAGAATCTCCGGTCTGTTTTCCGGTAAATCCTATAACCTGAACAGCCTGACTGTAGGAGAAACAGAGGATACGACGGTATCCAGAATGACGATCAGCTTTACCAGTGATGACCGTACTTTTGAACAGGTAAAGAAGCAGTTGAACCGCAGCGTGGAAGTAATCAAGGTGGTTGATTATACGGACATTCCGATCCATAATAAAGAGATCTTATTCATTAAGGTAAAAGAATGTAATACCGATGATAAGGATGAAGTATTCCGTATTGCAAATGCATTTAACTTCAAGATCACGGACTATGACAGAAAGAATATTCTGGTGGAATGTTTACAGACAGAAAATCAGAACAATGATGCGATCAAGTTATTCAAGCAGAGTTTTCCAAATCGGATCGAGGTTGTCCGTGGAGGAAGCGTTGCAGTAGAAGCAATCAGCATGTCGGAGCGCTAAAGGGGATAAAAATTATGAGATTTCTGATTCAGAGAGTGAATCATGCAAGTGTAACAGTAGATGATAAAGAGGTAGGAAAGATCGGAAAAGGTCTGTTGGTATTTGTAGGTGTATTCGAAGAAGATACAGAAGAAGCTGCAGACAAATTAATCCGTAAACTGCTGGGACTTCGTATATTTGCGGATGAAAATGGCAAGACAAATCTTTCTCTTACAGATGTAAACGGTGAGCTTCTGATCGTATCACAGTTTACCTTATGTGCAGACTGTAAGAAAGGAAACCGCCCATCTTTTACAAAGGCAGGCAACCCTGAAAAAGCAAATGCATTATATGAATATGTCCTTTCTGCTTGCAGGGAAAAAATCGCAGTTACAGAAAGCGGTATTTTCGGTGCGGATATGAGAGTGGATCTGTCCAATGACGGACCGTTTACGATTCTGTTTGACAGTAGCGAAATGTAAAAAAAAATACATGGAAATGGTTCCAAATTGAATATCTTGCATGAAAAATTGTAAATTTTTTCAAAAACATACGATTATTCCTTGAAAAACATACAAAGAATTAATATAATTGAGTTTAGGTTATGTTAAATAAACACGTAAAGGAGAAGCGCTATAATGTTAACAAAGGAAAGCATTGAAGAAAAGACCTTTAAAAAGGGACTTTTTGGTTATAATAAAGATGAAGTAAATTCATTTATGAGAGAAGTATCGGATGAGTTTGCTTCATTACAGGCAAAATATGATGCCGCTGCAGCAGAAAACGAACTGGCTCAGAATTCTCTCAGAGAGAATAGTGTAAAGATCTATGAATTAGAGAAACAGTTAGAGCAGGCAGCTCCGGGTTCCAAAAAGGAACAGAATGCGGCAAACAGTGAAGCAAACAGAATCATTAACGATGCAAAGAAACGTGCAAATGAAGTTCTTTCCAATGCAAAGGCTGAACTTGCAAAGTTAAAAGCTGAGATGGAAGAGCTTAAGGCAAATGGCGGTACTGTAACAGCAACAGCCAGCACAACAACTTCATCAATCAATGAAGATGCGTTAGAAGCTGATCCGATTACAAAGCTGAAGATGAAGTCTCAGACAACAGCAGAACCTCAGAAGCTGAAGATGAAGCCAAAGGAAGAGCCAAAAGAGGAAAGCAAGCCACAGGCATTTGCAGGAAAGAGTGCTGTAACAGAGGATGAAGAAGACGAAGTAATCGTAGGAGAAATCGAAGAAGGCGTTAAACGCAATCAGGTTCTGATCGGTGATGGCGATGAGGATGACGATTTCGAATTCTTATAAAGCGGGCTGATTTGTATGACATATAGGGAATGTCTCGATTATTTTCATAAATTATCAGTACATAAGAACATAGATGGATTGCAGGATGATACCTATTTCCAGTTTGATGTTATTGGACGTGATAGTGGACATTTTTATATTCATTTAAAAGATGGTACACTTGAGGTCATTTCGGGGGAATATAAACAACGAAATGTTCAGTTTATCGTTACAATATCCAGTCTGGAACGAGTGATAAATGGAGTAATGGATCCGATTTATGCATATGCTACAGGAAAATTAAATATTGCCGGTGATGTGTCATTGGGAAGAAATTTCCTGTCACGCATCATCAAAGAGTAAAAAATAAACCTGTCAGATATTAACTGGCAGGTTTATTTTTGCTTTTATAGCTATAAAAGATGTTTGATATCATTGCATTACACGGTATCGGATTTTTATAACAAATCAGCAACTTCCTTTAAGAGACGTTCTGTCTTATCCCATCCGAGACAAGGGTCTGTGATGGATTTGCCATAGCATCCTCCACCAACCGGCTGATTACCATCTTCGATATAACTTTCAACCATAACACCTTTTACAAGTTCTTTGATATCAGGATCGTAATTGCGGCTGTGGATAACTTCTTTTACGATTCGTGGCTGTTCATCAAATTTTTTGCCTGAATTGTTATGATTTGCATCAACGATACATGAATGATTTACCAGATTGAACTTCTGGTATGATTCATATAAAAGACGAAGATCTTCGTAGTGGTAGTTTGAGATGGAACGACCATGTTTGTTTAATGCACCTCTTAATATACAATGAGTCAGTGGGTTTCCGTCTGTGTGGGCTTCCCATCCGGAATATAAGAAAGTATGCGGATGCTGTCCGGCAAGACAAGAATTCATCATAACAGTATAATCCCCACTGGTTGGGTTCTTCATGCCAACCGGAATGTCCATTCCACTTGCCGTTAATCTGTGCTGCTGATCCTCAACGGAACGTGCACCGATCGCTACATAGGATAAGATGTCGTCAACATATTGCCAGTTCTCGGAATAGAGCATTTCGTCTGCTGCTGTGAGCCCGGTTTCTTTGATCGCGCGGATATGCATTTTACGGATCGCATATAAACCTTCTAACATATCAGAAGCCTTATTCGGATCCGGCTGATGCAGCATTCCTTTGTATCCATCACCCGTTGTTCTTGGTTTGTTCGTATATATACGTGGAATTACAAGAATTTTATCTTTGACCTGTTCTGCAACCTTTGCCAGTCTGTTCTGATAGTCGCATACAGCATCTTCGTTATCAGCGGAACATGGACCAATTATAAATATAAATCGCTTGTCTTCTCCGGTAAAAATTTTTCTGATCTCTTCGTCTCGTTTTGCTTTAATGTCTTTGAGTTCCTGTGAAAGAGGATATAACTCTTTGATCTCTTCACCGGTTGGTACTCGTTTGACCAATTTCATACTCATTGATTTTTCCTCCTGTTATAATTTGTCCAGTTAATAAATGACGAAAGTGTCATTATTTCTTAAATTACCGCATATTGCGCATAATTCTGTAGTATTATAGCAGAATATAATTAATTATGAAAGAAAAATATCAACACAAACATTCTTTATTCATTATTTTAAGCATAAATTGTATAAATGAACAGATTAGAGGGATGTTATTGAAACGGGTAAAAATGGGAAAGAGGATAGGCAGAGCATTTGCTGGTACGGTTCTTGGAATAGCACTTGTAGTCGGACATATCGGCCAATCGGTAATATATAGTGTTGCTGAGACAGAGGTGGCAACTGAGGAAAACGTACAGGATGAATCGATCATAGATGAGAATATGACAGATGAAACGGTAACAGATGGAACAGCAACAGATGAAATAGCGACAGACCAGTCCGGGCTTCAGTTGGAATCACCGTCCTGCATCCTTATGGAAGCGACGACAGGAACGGTATTATATGAGAAGAATGCCGACGAAGCAAGGAAACCTGCATCCGTCACAAAGGTAATGACTTTGCTGTTGATCTTTGAAGCAATGGAAGCGGGCGATTATCAGATGACCGATATTGTGACCGTAAGTGAACATGCAGCATCCATGGGTGGTTCGCAATGCTTCTTTGAGGCTGGGGAACAGCAGACGGTTGAAGATATGATAAAATGTATCATTATTGCATCAGGAAACGATGCGGCAGTTGCTATGGCAGAATTCACGGCAGGAAGCGAGGAAGCCTTTGTTCAGAGAATGAATGACCGGGCAAAGGAACTTGGAATGGAGCATACACATTTCGTCAATGCATGTGGACTGGATGCAGATGGACATGAGACATCGGCAAGAGACATTGCAATTATGTCCAGACAGTTAATTGACGAACATCCCGAGATCCTGAATTATTCCGGTATCTGGATGGATTCGATCGTACATAAAACCGCAAGGGGAGAGTCAAGATTTGACCTTGCTAATACAAATAAATTCCTAAATATGTACACCGGAGCGACCGGGCTTAAAACCGGATATACGGCGACAGCCAAATACTGTATGTCGGCGACGGCGAACAGAAACGGCATTACATTGATCGCAGTCATCATGGGAGCTGAAACAAAGGATATCAGAAATAAAGAGGTCTGCAAGCTATTGGATTATGGATTTGCAAATTGCAATTTGTATAAAGATGAAAATGTACTTGACACCCGCAGCGTTTCTATAGAAAATGGTATCAGTGACGAGCTGGCGATTGACAGTGCATCGGACTTCTCATCCGTTCTGCTTCGCGGGGAAAAGGCAGATGATGTAAAGAAGATACTGGTTCAGGATGAACCGCTTACAGCACCTATAAAAAAAGGATATGTTGTCGGTCATATTGAATATTCAATCAATGGTCGTATCCTAGGTTCAGTTGAGGTCGTTGCAGCAGAAAATATAAAGAAAATGACGTTTGGCTACAGCTTTAAAAAAGTATTATATCTTGCCTTTCGTTCCTAGAGGAAGAGAAAATGTTATTCGATATTATCAGTATCATCTGTATATTTGCGTTTATCTGTCTGTGCGCAGTTCTGATCGAAAGCGGACGGGAGAATCATATGCTTTCGGTATCTCATTATACGATCACGGATAAAAGGATAAAAAAGTCTGCTACATTTGCGATGATCGCAGATCTTCATAATGCAGAATTCGGAGATAAAAATGAGAAGCTCATAAAAGAGATAAAAAAGATTGCTCCTGATGCAGTTTTGATCGCAGGAGATGTTATAGTCGGAAAGAAAGATGTCAGTCCGGGTGTTGCGATAGACCTTCTGCAAAAGCTTGGAAGCGAATTTCCTGTTTATATTTCAAAGGGAAATCATGAGATGCGAACTGGTTTATATACAGAGCAGTATGGAGATATTTGGGAATGCCTGTATGAACAGACAAAGGATTACGTTCATTGGCTCATAAATGAGGAAACTACTCTGGCATCTGACAACATTCAGATCGTGGGGCTTGACATGGATGCAGCTTATTACAGAAGATTCCGGCTTCAGAAGATGGAGACGGACTATCTGGTGAAGCTTCTTCCGACAAGACATCAGGATGCATATACGATTCTACTGGCACATAACCCGGATTATTTTCCGGTTTATGCAGAATGGGGAGCAGATCTGGTATTATCCGGTCATGTGCACGGGGGCATGGTCATACTTCCTGTTCTTGGAGGTGTGGTATCACCGATGGTACGGCTGTTTCCAAAATATTATCGGGGTATGTATGAATGTCGTAATAAAAAAATGATCTTAACAGGTGGACTTGGTGGTCATACTTTAAAGTTCCGGGTCAATAATAAACCGGAGATATGCGTGATCCATCTGGAAGGAGAGTAACAGGGGAAGATTATGAGTGAAGAAAACAAAGAAGTAGAGCAGACAGAGAGCAAAGCAGAGCAAACAGAAAGCTGCGTAGATAAAGAAAACGAGAACGTGGCGGATAAAGAGGTTGAGCAGACAGGGGCTGAGACGGAAGCAGACAAAGAGACAGAGCAGACTGAAACTGAAGAAATAGAAACAACAGACCAGACAGAGGTTGCTGCCACGGCTGCTGCCGTACCGCCGGATGTCTTTGTCGATAAGAGTGTCTATGAACAGATCAATAAACGGAAAAAAGGAAAAAAGATCGCTGCTATTATATCAATTTCTGTGGGCGGAGTTATTTTACTTTGTTATCTTACATTGTCGATTTGGTTCAGTTTTCATTTTAACAAGAATACATATATTGACGGACAGAATGTATCCTATCATACAGTAAAATCCGTAAAAAACACGATCGATACATATATGAGTGAATATACTTTAAGCGTAAACGGCAGAGAACATGCATCATTTGTGATTCGTCCGGAAGATATCGATATGACGATACAGGCAGTTTCCAATGAGAAAAGCATTAAGAAGAAACAAAATGGCTTTCTGTGGTTTTTATATCTGAATAATAAGCGAAAAGATTATAAAACCAGTTATAAGGTAACCTATGATAAGGAAAAACTGTATCAATTTTTAAAAGATCAGGACTGTATGCAGGAAAAGAATATGGAAAAACCAAGGGATGCCTATGTAGTAGTTGAAAAGAGCGAGGCGGTTATCATACCAGAGACAGAAGGCAGTTATCTGGATACAGATAAGGTTCAGGAAGTGATAGAAACGGCACTTGAACAGGTGAAAGCTACTACAGACCTTGATAAAGAAGCGTGTTATGAGAATGCAGAGATCACGGCAGACAGTAAGGAGATTGCAGACCGGAAAAAAGCACTGGAAACATATCTTGCGGTTCAGATCAACTACAGCATTGATCGTGTATCATGGACGCTTGATGCATCAACATTTGGAGACTGGTTGTATTATGATGCAGGTAAATGGAAATTCAAGAAAAAATCGGTCCAGGCATATGTCGAGCAGCTTGCAGAGACATATGATACTGTCGGAACAACGAGAACCTTTCAGACCTATACCGGAAGATATGTAGAAGAAATCGGAAGCCGATATGGCTGGAAGATCGATGTAGAAGCTGAGACAAAAGGACTTCGGGAAACTCTTGCAAGTGGCAGATCACAGGAACGAATCCCTGAATTTTCTCAGACAGGAGCAGCATACACAAAATCGGATGACATTGGATATTCTTATGTAGAAGTAGATTTGTCGAATCAGCATGTTTATCTGATCGTAAGTGGAAAACTGGTTACAGATTCCCCTTGTGTTACCGGATGTGTGAAGAACGGTCATGGCACACCGGATGGATTATATTCGGTTACATATAAGGAATCACCATCGGTTCTCAGAGGTGAAGATTACGAGACAAAGGTAAATTTCTGGATGCCGTTTAATCGTGGTATAGGACTCCATGATGCAACCTGGCGTAGTGAATTTGGCGGAGATATTTATTATTCCAGCGGTTCACATGGATGCGTAAATCTTCCATATAAAAAAGCAGCGGTTATTTATGAAAATATATACGCAGGTATGCCTGTGATCTGTTATTATTAAGATGTTCAGTTTATCAGAAAAAAGCAGGTTGATATTGTGAGCACAACTCATTTAATACAGGCGAAATCGTTTTTTACAAACAAAAAATAGTTGTATATTTTGTGTATTAATGGTATTATAGCAAAGTCATAGGAAAAAGGAGATATACCCAAGTGGCTGAAGGGTCCGCTCTCGAAAAGCGGTAGGTCGGGCAACCGGCGCGAGAGTTCAAATCTCTCTATCTCCGTTTTATGAAAATAAGCTGACATTCAGATGGGTGTCAGCTTTTTTACCATATGGATATATGTGGATAATCGGAATTATGTATTTCAGAGACTTGGTACAGGTGAGCTGCAGCACTGGGATAAGGAGATGTTATTTATGTATGATGAGGCTGTTCGTTATATCACTGACAAAATAAAGATGAAGCCGGAGATAGGGATCGTACTTGGAAGCGGACTGGGTGATGCATTTACCGTAGATGATCCGGTGTATGTTTATTATAAAGAGATTCCGGGCTTTCCTGTTTCGACAGTAGCCGGTCATAAGGGACGGTTTATATTTGGTTATTCCTGTGGAAAGCCGATTGTTGTCATGCAGGGCAGAGTTCATTACTATGAGGGATATTCCATGCAGGATGTCGTGAAACCAATCCGGCTGATGGGGCTTCTTGGAATACGGTGGCTGATCCTTACCAATGCGGCAGGAGGAATCAATGAAGAACTGGTACCGGGAGATATCATGATCATTTCGGATCAGATATCAAGCTTTGTTCCATCTCCATTGATTGGAAGGAATATAGACAAGTTTGGTGTCAGATTTCCGGATATGAGCCATATATATGACGAAGAAAAAATACAGATAAGCAGAAAGATATATGAGAAACTGGGACTTCATACTGTGGAAGGTACTTATCTTCAGGCATCAGGACCTCAATATGAGACACCGGCCGAGATACGGATGTTTCATATGCTTGGTGCAGATGCGGTTGGTATGAGTACAGCATGTGAGGCAATCGCGGCCTGTCATATGGGAATCCGGGTATCCGGTTTTTCAGCAATTTCAAATAAAGCGGCAGGACTTGGTGCTGAATTAAAACACGAGGATATTCTGGATCGCAGTAAGGAGATGTCTGATAAAATGAGCAGACTCCTTACAGAATTGATTGAAAGTTATAGTGATGGCACAGAATAAAATATTTCGATCATTTGATGAAAAGTGATAATCAGTCATTTATAAGCGAATATGGATTAATTAGAATAGATATGAGGTGTGAAAAGAATGGATGTAAAGATATATACAGATGGTGCAGCGAGAGGAAATCCGGACGGACCGGGCGGATATGGTACGGTTATCCAGTTTATAGATGGAAAAGGAACGCTCCATGAACGGGAATTTTCACAGGGCTATAATAAGACGACCAATAACCGCATGGAGCTTATGGCAGCTATTGTTGGGTTAGAAGCATTGATAAAACCCTGTAATGTGGAATTATATTCAGATTCCCAGTATCTTGTAAAGGCATTTAATGAAGGCTGGATATGGGGCTGGATCAAGAAGGGCTGGAAACGTGGCAAGAATGAACCGGTAAAGAACCGGGATCTGTGGGAACGACTGTTAAAAGCAAAAGAACCGCATACAGTAACCTTTCACTGGGTAAAGGGACATGCAGGACATCCGATGAATGAACGATGTGATCTGCTTGCAACGACAGCAGCGGACGGAGATAACAAAATAGACGACGAAGGTGTGATGACGAATGAATAAACACGAATTTAGACAACTGTTCAATGAGAAAATACTGATCTTAGATGGAGCAACCGGAACAAATCTGATGAATGCCGGAATGCCACTTGGTGTATGTCCGGAAAAATACATCCTTGAGCATAAGGAAGTTATGCTGGAACTTCAGACGTCGTATTTGAATGCAGGCACGGACATCTTATATGCTCCGACATTTACCTGTAATCGTTTAAAACTTCGTGAATATGGATTGGAAACTGATCTCTATCAGATGAATATGGATCTGGTAGCTCTGTCAAAGCAGGCCGTTGCCGAGTGCGGGCATGGTTATGTCGCAGGCGATCTTACCATGACAGGTGAGATGCTGTATCCGATGGGAAAACTTCAGTTTGAAGAACTGGTTGATATTTATAAAGAACAGATCAAAGTTCTTGTTGAGGCGGGCTGTGATCTTCTTGTTGTAGAAACGATGATGAGTCTTGCCGAAACCAGAGCTGCAGTGATCGCTGCAAATGAGATCTGTGATCTCCCTATCATGGCGAGCCTTACATTTAACGAGGACGGGAGAACCTTGTATGGAACGGATCCTGTAACCGCGGTCAATGTATTACAGAATCTTGGCGTGGACGCAATAGGTGTAAACTGTTCCACAGGACCGGACAAGATGACAGAGCTTGTGGCTGCCATGAAAGAGGTAGCATTTGTTCCCGTATTTGCGAAGCCGAATGCCGGTATGCCTGAACTTGTGGATGGTAAAAGTGTATATGCCATGACACCGGAAACCTTTGCAGAAGATATGAAGATGATCATAGAAGCAGGAGCCGGTATGGTCGGCGGCTGCTGCGGAACAACTCCTGCCCATATCAAAGCACTTTCCGATATGGCAAAGACAATGGATATTCCTGAGATATCAGACAAGAAAGAACGTTTGCTATCATCAGAACGCATGACAAGACAGATCAACCTGGATGGTTCTTTTATGGTGGTCGGAGAACGAATCAATCCAACCGGTAAAAAGAAACTGCAGGCGGAGCTTCGGGAAGGAGTTCTCGATACTGTTATGACGATGGCGGAAGAACAGATGGAAAAGGGGGCATCAATCCTTGATATCAATGTCGGCATGAACGGTATTGATGAAAAAGAAATGATGGTAAGGGTTGTTTATGAGGTGTCACAGGCAGTGAATCTTCCGTTATGTATTGATTCCAGTAACCCTGCTGTTATCGAAGCGGCACTTCGTATCTATCCGGGACGTGCACTTGTGAATTCTGTATCTCTGGAAAAGGTAAAAATGCAGGAGATCCTTCCGTTGGTCAGAAAATATGGTGCGATGTTCATTCTGCTTCCGCTTTCTGATGAGGGACTTCCGAAAGACAGTACTGAAAAAGAAGGCATCATACATACAGTTCTGGATGCTGCCTACAAGATGGGCTTTCAGAAAGAGGATGTTGTAGTCGATGGCCTGGTTGCAACAGTCGGAGCGGAGAAAGCTGCTGCTGTCAACTGTCTGAAAACAATTCGTTATTGTCATGATATGGGGCTTGCTACGATATGCGGACTTTCGAATATCTCATTTGGATTGCCGGAGCGTATGTTTGTAAATGCAGCTTTTCTTACGATGGCGATCCAGAATGGTCTTACGATGGCAATTGCAAATCCGTCACAGACCATGCTTATGAATATGGCATATGCATCGGATATGCTTCTTAACAAAGACGAAGGAGATATCCGGTATATCCAGAATGTAAAACCTCTCGGGATCACAACGGCTGCATCTGTACAGAATGGAGGCAGTCAGGAGGATGAAAAAGAAAAAAGTGTTATCTACACAGATGTTGTAAAAGGAAATAAAAGAAATATTACAGAAGATGTCAAAAAAGAACTGGAACAGGGGATAGATCCGCAGAAGATTATTGATGATGAGCTGATTCCGGCAATTAACCGTGTTGGAAAATTATTTGAACAGAAAAAATACTTTCTGCCACAGTTAATCGCCAGCGCAGAGACGATGGAGCTTGCGATCAATCAGATCACACCACTTATCGTGCGGGAGGATGATGGAAAGTCAATGCCTGCGATCGTAGTCGCTACCGTAGAGGGAGATATCCATGATATCGGAAAGAATCTGGTTGTCTTGATGCTTCGAAACTACGGATTCCCGGTTATCGATCTTGGAAAAGATGTACCTGCGGATGTGATCGTTGATGCAGCCATAGAAAATGATGCCAAGGTCATCGGACTTTCGGCACTGATGACAACAACCATGATGAAAATGGTGGATGTCGTGGAACTGGTAAAAGCAAAAAATCTGGATATTAAGGTCGTTATCGGTGGAGCTGTTATCACGGAGAGCTTTGCTGAGGAGATCCATGCAGATGGTTATTCAGAGGATGCGGCAGAATGTGTTCAGGTTGTAAAAAGATTGCTTGATATTGAGTAATTCTTCGTTGACAATAATTGACAAGATAACTATAATAAAACAAGGATTTGTGCTGTATTGATTATACAGCCGTTTCATAGGTTTGAAAGGTGGTACTTATTGATGGATAATATAGTTTTGTCACTTCTTGTAGATAATACATCAGGTGTACTGAGCAGAGTTTCAGGTTTATTCAGCCGCAGAGGTTATAATATCGACAGCGTTACGGTAGGTGTTACGGAGAATCCTGCATATTCCAGAATGACTGTAGCAGTAAGCGGAGATAATGCAAGTCTGAGCCAGATCAAGAAACAGTTGAATAAGCTCGAGGATGTCGTAGAGATCGTTGAACTGGAACCGGGCAAATCAGTATGCAGAGAGCTTGTACTCGTAAAGGTGAGAAGTGATAAGGATACCCGTCAGGATATCATGTCCATTGCAAATATATTCCGGGCAAACATCGTTGATGTTTCAAAAGGTTCCATGATCATTGAGCTAACAGGTGCAACCTCGAAGTGTGAAGCATTTCTCGGACTGTTAGATGGATTTGAGATCATTGAACTGGTTCGTACCGGTCTGACAGGACTGGTGAGAGGTCAGCGTCAGGATTAATCATGTGCACCTTATTTAACTATTGATAGATTGATTGCAATTATGCAGTTAATTATTATAAAGAAGTCATTTATATCAGGAGGACAAAATAATGGCAGAAGCAAAAATTTATTATCAGGAAGACTGTAATTTATCATTACTGGACGGACAGACAATCGCTATTATCGGTTATGGTTCACAGGGACATGCACATGCCCTTAACTTAAAGGAATCAGGCTGTAACGTAATTATCGGTCTTTATGAAGGAAGCAAGTCTTGGGCAAAGGCTGAAGCACAGGGATTTGAAGTATATACAGCTGCAGAAGCTGCTAAGAAAGCAGACATTATCATGATTCTTATTAATGATGAGTTACAGGCTGATATGTACAAGAATGATATCGAGCCAAACCTTGAAGAAGGCAATATGTTAATGTTTGCTCATGGTTTCAACATCCACTTCGGAACAATTGTTCCACCTAAGAATGTTGATGTAACTATGATCGCTCCTAAGGCACCTGGTCACACAGTACGTTCTGAGTATCAGGCAGGAAAGGGTACACCTTGTCTTGTAGCTGTAGAGCAGGATTACACAGGAAAGGCTCTTGACAGAGCATTAGCTTATGCACTTGGTATCGGCGGAGCTCGTGCCGGCGTTCTTGAGACAACATTCAGAACAGAGACAGAGACAGACCTCTTTGGTGAGCAGGCAGTTCTTTGCGGTGGTGTATGTGCACTTATGCAGGCTGGTTTTGAGACACTTTGCGAAGCCGGTTATGATCCAAGAAATGCATACTTTGAGTGTATTCATGAGATGAAGCTGATCGTAGATCTGATCTACCAGTCAGGCTTCAAGGGAATGAGATATTCTATCTCAAATACTGCTGAGTATGGTGATTATGTAACAGGTCCTAAGATCATCACAGAAGATACAAAGAAGGCTATGAAGAAAGTTCTTTCTGATATTCAGGATGGTACATTTGCTAAGGAATTCTTACTTGATATGTCACCTGCAGGACGTCAGGTTCACTTCAAGGCTATGAGAAAGAAAGCTGCTGAGCATCCATCAGAGATCGTTGGCGAGAGCATCAGAAAGCTGTACAGCTGGAATGGTGAAGACAAGCTCATCAACAACTAATCTGAAGTAAATAAATTTATTTCATATAATAACAGGAGCAGATTTTATGTTTTCGGACGTAAGATCTGCTTTTGTTGTATCCAAAAATGTTTTGTGCTATACTGTTAGCAAAAATGTGAACAGGGTGGTTGGTTTTATGTTTAATCAGTTAACAGAATCTGACATCAAGAAGATGGAAGAAGAAATCGAATATAGAAAAGTAGTAGTTCGAAAAGAAAAGCTGGAAGCTGTAAAGGAAGCAAGAGCACAGGGCGACCTGAGTGAGAATTTCGAGTATTATGCAGCGAAGAAGGATAAGAATGCGAATGAAAAAAGAATCCGTTATCTGGATCGTATGGTAAGAACTGCTGAGATCATAAAAGATGAGTCAGCAGATGATGAAGTAGGTTTGAATAATACTGTTCGTGTTTATTTTGAAGAAGATGATGAAGAAGATACTTATCGTATCGTAACGACAGTCCGCGAAGATGTATTAAATGGTATTATCAGCAATATATCGCCGATGGGGAAAGCATTGCTTGGCCATAAAGTCGGTGACCGTGTAGAGGTTGTTCCGGGAAAGGGCGACCCTTTCCATATTGTGATACGGGAGATTGTTAAGACAACCGATGAATCCCAGGATCATATTCGATAGAAGATAAAAATATACGGACAGGATGAAGAAGGTGACAATCAGATGACATGTTTGGAAGCACAATCAAAGATCATGGCATTCATAGAGAACAAACTCCCGGACGATGAATTGAAGGAGTTTATTAAGCATGTCAAAAATTGTGAAAACTGTTCGGAAGAATTGGAAATCTACTATACCTTGATCGTTGGTATGAAAGAATTGGACAATGAAGAAAATCTTTCCACGAACTTCAAAAAGGAACTGGATGATAAGCTGGATGAAGAAATGACACGTATGACAGCCGTTAAACGAATTGCAACCTCTACAATCGTTCTGGTTCTGGCTGCAATTGTGATCGGACTTGTATGGGTATATAGTGGAGTTCTGGAAAAAGTATATCATTATGAGCAGAATGCCAAACAGAAATCACAGACAGAATATTATTATAGTGATACTTTTGGAGAAAAGCTGTTTTTTGACAATAAATATATGATCGAATATCTGGAGGGAATTTTATATAAAAAGGATGATCTTCCAGGAACCAGTGATAAAAACGTACAGTTTATGGATAAAATAAAGAAATATAACCAGACACACAAAAACTATCTGGAAGTCGCCGAAGAAACGGCAGAGAAGGACAATTTGGAAAATGAAGAAAATATTATTAATTGATGGACACAGTATATTAAACCGTGCATTCTATGGTCTGCCGGATCTCACAAACTATGAAGGACTGCATACAAATGCAGTTCTTGGTTTTCTTAATATTATATTTAAGATCATGGACGAGGAAAAGCCGGATCATATGTGTGTAGCATTTGATGTGCATGAACCGACATTCCGTCATCTGAAATACAGCGCATATAAAGGAACCAGAAAGCCGATGCCGGAGGAACTTCGTGAACAAGTTCCGCTTATGAAAGAAGTGCTTACAGCTATGCATGTCACGATTGTGGAAAAAGGCGGTTATGAGGCAGATGATATCATTGGTACGATATCAAGGATGGCAGAACGAAATGGCTATGCAACTGTGATTGTATCGGGTGACAGAGATCTTCTGCAGCTTGCAACAGATACGATCCTAGTGCGGATCCCAAAAACAAAAGCAAGCGGCACAACGATAGAAAATTATTATGCAAAGGATGTTGTTGAGGCATATGGTGTTACACCGGTTCAGTTTATAGATATGAAGGGGCTTATGGGCGATACCTCTGATAATATTCCCGGAGTTCCGGGAATCGGAGAAAAGACAGCGGCAAAGCTGATGATTGAATACGGAAGCATGGAGAATATTCTGGATCATCTGGATACGGTAAAGCCTCCGCGTGTTCAGAAGAATCTGACCGAGAACATGGATCTTGCAGTTATGTCAAAGGATCTTGCAACGATAAAACTGGACTGCGAGCTGGATGTTTCTCTGGATGAAATGACGATCGAATCATTATTCAATGATGATTCATATAAGATTTTTAAAAGATTAGGCTTTAACAGTCTGTTAAAAAAGTTTGACACAGTGACAGAGACGGCGGAGATCGATCCGGTTATCACCTTGCTTGAAACAACGGAGCAGATAGATGGTTTTCTTGCCGATAAGATGAAAAATATAGATAAGATCGGTTTATATCCAATTTGGAAGGATGGAACCTTATTCGGACTGTCTGCTGCCACATCTGATAAAGAGGTCTATATTTTGTCGAATCTGAATGGAATGGAGCATGACAGACTGACAGAGAATATAGTATCAGCCACCAGGAACGGTATGCAGATCGATATTCTGGATTTAAAGGAAGCATTGTCAGTCTTTCCGTTTGATGAGAGTGATACAAAGGTGCATGATATCGGTGTAGCGGCATATCTCTTAAATCCGATGGAGGATGTATATTCCTATGATGCGGTCGCAAGGGATTATCTTGGCGCAACACTGCCGTCTGAAAAAGAACTGGTTGGAAAAGATGAACTGAATCTGTTCTCTTTTGCAAATGAAACCTTTCAGAAATTATTTGCATATAAGGCGTTGATCCCATATCTTGTAGGTGATCTTCTGATGGAACATCTGGAAAAACAGGAGATGTTTACCCTCTATAATGAGATCGAGATGCCAACGGTATATACACTTTATGATATGGAGAACCGGGGAATCCGGGTTGACCGAAAAGCCTTGGATGATTACAGCGTAAAGCTGCAGAGCAGGATCGATGAACTGCATACTGATATCATCGGTTATGCAGGAAAAGAGTTTAATATTAATTCGCCAAAACAGTTAGGTGTTATTTTATTTGAAGATATGGAACTTTCCGGTGGCAAGAAGACGAAGACCGGATACAGCACCAGCGTTGATGTGCTGGAAAAGATAAAAAATGACCATCCAATCATACCTGCGATACTGGAATATCGTCAGCTTACAAAACTGAATTCCACTTATGCGCAGGGATTGACGGCATATATATCAGAAGATGGCAGGATTCACGGAACCTTTAACCAGACGATCACAGCGACCGGCCGTATCAGTTCGACTGATCCGAACCTCCAGAATATTCCTATGAAACTGGAACTTGGCAGACTGATTCGAAAGGCATTTATTCCGGAGGATGGATATGTATTTTTGGATGCTGATTATTCTCAGATTGAACTTCGTGTACTTGCTCATTTGTCCGGAGATCAGGTTATGCAGAATGCCTTTCTGAATCATGTAGATATCCATGCAACGACAGCTTCTGAGGTGTTCGATGTTCCGATCGATCAGGTAACATCTTTGCAGAGAAGAAATGCAAAGGCAGTTAACTTCGGTATTGTTTATGGAATCAGTGCATTTGGTTTGTCGGAGGATCTTGGAATATCCAGAAAAGAAGCGGCTGATTATATTGAGAAATATTTTGCAACCTATAAAAATATAAAGTCATTCCTTGACCGTCAGGTGGAAGAAGCAAAAGCAGATGGTATTGTACGGACGATGTTCGGTCGTATCCGTCCTGTACCGGAGCTTCGGTCTTCAAACTTCATGACCAGAAGCTTTGGTGAACGTGTTGCAATGAATTCACCGATTCAGGGAACGGCGGCAGATATTATTAAGATTGCTATGTTCCGTGTGAATATGGAACTGAAAAAACGAGGATTGAAATCCCGCCTGATCTTACAGATCCATGATGAACTTCTGGTAGAGACTGCAAAGGATGAGATTGACATTGTAAAAGAGATCATGGAAAAGGAAATGATGGGTGCAGCCGACATGGCAGTACCGCTTGAGATCGGTATCAGTGAAGGAGATAACTGGTATGATGCGAAATAAAGATGAGATGCTGATCCTTGGACTTACAGGAGGCATAGGTTCCGGAAAGACAGCAGTTCTTACGATATTAAAGGAAGAATATGATGCATATATAATAGAAGCAGACCGTCTGGCACATGAGTTGATGGAACCCGGGAAAACGGTTTATCAGGGAATTGTGGATGCATTTGGTACGGAGGTTTTGATGGATACTGACATAGATACATCTGCACCTGCTGAAGGGAATGCAGTGACAGACAACGGTCAATCAACGGTTATCCGTTCGATTGACAGAAAGAAGCTTGGAGATATCGTATTCCACGATAAAGATAAGCTGGCATTGCTGAACAGTATCTCACATCCGTTAGTGAAAGAAGAAATCCTGCGCCGGATTGAGGAACAGAAGGATGCCGGAAAAAAGCTGTTCGTGATGGAAGCTGCTTTGCTGATTCAGGATGGATATAAGAGTATCTGTGATAAGATGTGCTATGTCTATGCAGACTTGGATGTCCGGATATCCAGACTCTGCGAATATCGTGGCTTTACCAAAGAACGAGCGCAGGCGGTTATCGATTCACAGGAGTCGGAAGCTTTTTATCTGGAAGCCTGCGACTATAAGATTGATAATTCCGGGTCGCTTGAAAATACGAAAAAAGACTTGAAGCACATATTAGATGAATGTAGAATATAATGTGTTGTCTGACATATAAAGATTCAAGCAGATAACTGTATAAATAAATTATGTTATATACGACAGGCATTGTGCCGGTCAGAACAAAATATATAAAGTGAGGATATTTAATATGAAGGTTTTAGTTATTAACTGTGGCAGTTCATCATTGAAGTATCAGTTGATCGATTCTGATACAGAAGAACTTCTTGCAAAGGGCTTATGTGAACGTATCGCTGTAGATGGAAGACTTACCCATACAACGACAGGAAAAGAGAAATATACAAAGGATCTTCCTATGCCGGATCATAATGCAGCAGTCAGCTATGTATTAGAAGCATTAACAGATAAAGAGACAGGCGCGATCGCTGATCTGTCCGAGATTGATGCGGTAGGTCACAGAATCGTACATGGTGGTGAGAAATTTGCCAAGTCTGTTGTGATTACAGATGAAGTAATTGCTGCGATTGAAGAATGTAACGATCTTGCGCCATTACATAATCCGGCAAACCTGATCGGTATTCGTGCATGTCAGAAGCTGATGCCGGGTGTTCCGAATGTCGGTGTATTTGATACAGCGTTTCATCAGACAATGCCGGATAAAGCATATATCTATGGTATCCCTTATGAATATTATACAGACTATAAGATCAGAAGATATGGTTTCCACGGCACAAGCCACAGCTTTGTATCAAAGAGAACAGCAGAGCTTCTTGGAAAAAATATCGAAGATACAAAGATCATTGTATGTCATCTGGGTAACGGTTCCAGTATTACAGCGGTTAAGGGTGGCAAATCAGTAGATACGACCATGGGTCTGACACCGCTTGCAGGTGTGATCATGGGAACAAGATCCGGTGATATTGATCCTGCCATTATCGAATTCCTTGCAAATAAGACAGGAAAGAATATCGAAGAGATCAATACGATCTTAAATAAAAAGTCCGGTGTTTATGGCCTCTCCGGTGGATTCAGTGATTTCAGAGATCTCGGCAAGGGTATGGAAGAAGGAAATGACAGATGTCGTCTTGCGCTTGATGTATTTGCATATGGTGTCAAGAAATATATTGGTGCATATGCCGCAGCAATGGGTGGAGTAGATGCGATCGCATTTACAGCCGGTATCGGTGAGAATAATCCATATGTCAGAAACCTTGCAATGTCAGATATGGAATACATGGGTATTACGATCGATCAGGAAGCAAACAAGGTTATGGGAGATGAAAAGCTGATCTCCACACCGGATTCCAAGGTAAAGGTATTCGTAGTTCCTACAAATGAGGAGCTTGCGATTGCCAGAGAGACTGTTGCTTTAGTGTAACGAAAAAGAAAATATGGCAAAAAATATGTGATTTTATCGTTGACAAAGAGTATTCAAATATGTATAATAACCAATGTGCGATTTTTAGGAGATATTATGTTAATTGATTTATCAGAGATTTTATCGACAGAAGGACAGGTAAAAGACTACGATGTTACATCTGAATTGAAGGAATTTTCTTTCAACGGAAATGTATATGTAGTCGATAATGTAAAGAATTTTCATCTTACCGCCAGAAATGAAGGCAAGAGAAAAGCAAGTCTTAAGGGCGGCTGTGTTGTCACACTTAAGATGTTATGTGACCGTTGTCTGGATGAAATTACAGAAGATTTTGAAGTGGACATAGACGAGATGATCGATATGGCTATCTTTGAAACAGATAAAGTTGATGAGATCGAGGAATTAGATTATCTGGAAGATCACATTATTAATATGGACATGCTTTTACAGAAGGAACTAATGACTTTAGTCCCGATGCAGATATTATGCAAAGATGATTGCAAAGGTCTGTGCAAAGTGTGTGGAGCAAATTTAAATCATGAAACATGTGATTGTGATGATTTTGTTCCGGATCCAAGATTATCAGTTTTTGCAAACATCTTGAAAGGTTGAGGAGGTGTGATTAATGTCAATTTGTCCAAAGAATAAGAGTTCAAAGGCCAGAAGAGATAAGCGTAGAGCTAACTGGAAGATGACTGCTCCTGCATTAGTAAAGTGCAGCAAGTGTGGCGAATTAATGGTTCCACATAGAGTATGTAAGAATTGTGGTTCATACAACAAGAAAGAGATTATCTCAGTAGGTGAGTAATTATAAATAGAGCTTTCCGAGCGATCGGAGGGCTTTATTTTTTTGCACTGATATCCCCTGTTGACTTTAAGAAAGGCAAAATATATAATAGCTTTGTGTATTTATACGGTCAGAGCAGAGTCCTATTCTGACAAACCCTGGGGTTGGTCTGCGTAGGAGTCTGGACTCCGATTCGTATAATAAGAAATATGGAAATGCCGGAATAGTTCCGGTATAGAAAGGAAACAGGAATAAGATGAGCGAAGTAACAAGAGTAGTCGTAGATGCCATGGGTGGAGATTATGCACCGGAGTGGATCATAAGAGGTGCAGTAGAAGCGATCAATGAAGGCGCAAAGGCACAGATAATACTGACTGGTAAAGAAGATGTAATAAAGAAGGAACTTGCAAAATATACTTACGATCAGTCAAAGATCGAGGTTTTAAATGCAACAGAGGAGATCACCTGTCATGAAGCCCCGGTACAGGCTGTCAGAAGCAAGAAGGATTCTTCACTGGTGGTTGGTCTGAATATGGTAAAGAACGGAGAAGCTGACGCGATCATTTCAGCCGGAAGCTCAGGTGCGATCCTTGCAGGTGGACAGTTGGTAGTCGGACGTTCCAAAGGTGTAAAGCGTTCACCGCTTGCTCCGCTTCTTCCTACATCAAAGGGGTATTCTCTTCTGATCGATTGTGGAGCAAATGTCGATGCCAGACCGGAACATCTGTTGCAGTTTGCAAAGATGGGTTCTATCTATATGGAGAATATCGAGCATGTAAAGAATCCAAGAGTTGCGATCGTAAATATCGGTGATGAAGAAGAAAAGGGAAATGCTCTTGTAAAAGAGACATATCCGTTATTAAAAGAATGTAAGGACATTAATTTTGTTGGAAGTATCGAGGCAAGAGAGATTCCAAATGGTGCAGCGGATGTCATTGTCTGTGAAGCCTTTGTCGGAAATGTTATCTTAAAATTATATGAAGGCCTTGCAAAGATGCTCTTAGGTGAGATCAAGAATACGATCATGTCATCACTTAAGACCAAGATCGGAGGTCTTCTGATCAAGAGTTCATTGAACGGCTTGAAAGAACGTTTTAATGCGAAGAACAAAGGTGGTGCACCGTTGCTTGGCTTAAAGGGCCTCGTTGTAAAGATCCACGGTAATTCTCATAACGAAGAGGTTAAGAGCGCTATTTTCCAGTGTATTAATTTCAAGGAAAATGGTGTAAATGAAAAAATTGCCGAGAATATCGGAAAAGAAGTGGCGAAGTAATTATGAATACAGAACGATTTCATAATATAGAAGATATCATTGGGTATACTTTTCATGATCTGCAACTGCTTGTAACAGCATTAACACATAAGTCCTATGCAAATGAGCGGAAGATCAATAAAGTAGAATCCTATGAACGATCGGAATTCCTTGGGGATGCAATCCTGGAATTTGTTGTAAGTGAATATCTTTATAAAAATTATCCGGATTATCCGGAAGGAAAATTAACAAAGCTCCGCGCAAGTCTGGTATGTGAATTTACCTTGTCTCAGATATCCAAGGAACTAAAGTTTGGACATTATGTTCTGTTAAGCAAGGGAGAAGATCTGACCGGAGGGAGAAATCGGAACTCGATCATGTGTGATCTGTTTGAGGCAGTTCTCGGTGCGATCTATCTGGATGGCGGCTTAGATGAGGCAAAGAAATTTGTCCACCGGTTTTTACTTGATGATGTTGAGACACATTCACTATTTTATGATGCCAAGTCAACCTTGCAGGAGCTTGCGCAGAAAGAAGAAAAAACCCTTACTTATGCCTTGTTAGAGGAGAAGGGGCCGGATCATAATAAATCTTATGTATCCGAGGTGTGCATTAACGGGGAGCATGTTGCGACAGGTGAGGGAGCATCCAGAAAAGCTTCGGAACAGACGGCAGCATATAATGCACTGTTACAAATAAAGAAAAAGCAGGGTTAATATATGTATTTAAAAAGTATTGAAGTAAACGGCTTCAAATCATTTGCAAATAAAATCGTATTCAAATTCAATCATGGAATAACCTGTATCGTTGGACCGAATGGTTCGGGAAAGAGTAACGTAGCGGATGCTGTCCGCTGGGTACTTGGGGAACAGAGTGCAAAGAGTCTCCGAGGCTCTAAGATGGAGGATGTAATCTTCTCCGGTACACAGCTTCGTAAGCCACAGGGTTCTGCTTATGTAGCAATCACGTTAGATAACAGTGATCATCATCTGCCGATTGATTATAATGAAGTAACAGTTGCCAGACGTGTGTATCGTTCGGGAGAAAGTGAATATCTTATTAATGGTACTGTCAGTCGTTTAAAGGATGTAAATTCGCTGTTTTTTGATACCGGTATCGGTAAAGAGGGATATTCCATTATCGGACAGGGTCAGATTGAGAAGATCTTAAACGGTAAACCGGAGGAACGACGGGAACTGTTCGATGAAGCGGCAGGAATCGTAAAATTTAAAAAGAACAAAGCGGCAGCCGAGAAATCATTAGAAGCAGAGCGTGACAATCTAAGCCGTGTCAATGATATTTTATATGAGTTGGAAAAACAGGTCGGTCCATTACAGAAGCAGTCTGAGACAGCAAGAAAATATCTGCTGTTTAAGGACGAACTGAAGAAACTGGATATCAATGCCTTTTTCCTTGAAATGGAGCATTTAAAAGAGATTCTTGATAAAGATACAGAGAATCGGGAGATCTTAAATAATGATCTCACCCAGAATAAAGAAGAACTGGAGCATACAAAGGAAGAATATGAGCGTATCGAGCAGGCGTTAGAGGAGATCAATCAGGCGATCGATGCATCCAAGAATCAGGTGCATGAGCTCCGGTTAAAGAATGAACGTCTGGAAGGCGAGATCAACGTTATCAACCAGCAGATCCTGAATTCCCGACAGAATGATAAGAATATACAGGAACAGATCGACAGGATCAACCGCCAGCGGGAAGCTGACCGGAAAGAGATGGAGAACTATCAGGGACAAAAGGATGCCCTTGGAGATCAGGTTTCAACCATTTCCGGTTCTCTGGATACGGCAAAAGGAGAAAGCAGCCGTTTGGATGCCTATATCCATGAATGTCAGGATAAGATCGAAGAATGTAAATCCGACATCATCGAATATATCCATGAGAGTGGAAATCTTCAGGCGAAGGTCGGAAGATATGATGCGATGCTTGAGAACATCAACTTCCGTAAGACCCAGTTAAACCAGAGATATCTGCAATTTAAGAGTGATGATAATAACGACCGGAAGGAACATGATGAGTTACAGGCAAAGCTATCTGTATTGGATCAGAATGTAGCCGGCATTATCAAGGAACTCGAAACTGCAGAAAAGGATCTGGAAGAAAATCAGAGCAGAAATAAAGTCAATCGTGAGCGGATACATAATACAAACGAAGAATTATCAGCGACCAGATCCAAGATGGAAGCACTCCGGAATATTACAGAACGCTATGATGGCTATGGCAACAGCATCCGTCGTGTTATGGAGCAGAAAAAGAACAATCCGGGCATTATCGGAGTTGTTGCTGATATAATCGATGTCGATAAGAAGTTTGAGGTTGCTGTCGAAACAGCACTCGGCGGAAGCATTCAGAATATTGTTACAGAGGATGACAGCACGGCAAAGAAGATCATTCAGTTCTTAAAACAGAACAAATATGGTCGTGCAACATTCCTTCCGTTGAATACGATCACAGACCGTGGTCAGGTTCGAAATGAAGTTCTGTCAGAACAGGGTGTGATCGGTATCGCTTCTTCTCTGGTAAAGGCTGATGCGAAGTTTGACCGTCTTGTTAAGAACCTGCTTGGCAGGATCGTGGTTGTAGATAACATCGACCATGCACTTGCAGTTGCGAGAAAATACAATCAGTCTCTGAGACTGGTTACGATCGAAGGCGAACTGATCAATCCGGGCGGATCAATGACAGGTGGCGCGTTCCGTAATTCCAGTAATCTTCTTGGACGAAAGAGAGAACTGGATGAGATCAAGGAAAAGATCGATGAGTTAAATCAGATCGCAAATGATGCAGCCGGACTGGATGAAGAATTAAAAACATCAAGAGATGCACTCCGCGCGCAGATTGAGACCTTAAATACAAAACTTCAGCAGGCATATCTTGAGAAGAATACGTTGTCTTTAAATATGGAGCAGGTAGCATCCAAGCTTGCAGAATCTGAGAAAGCATTTGCATCGATCCAGAAAGAGATCAATGAGTTGAACAGTCAGATAGCGGAGATCAATACAAATAAAGATCAGCTTGCTGATAATAATAAGAAGCATGAAGCTGCCAAGGTTCAGTGTGAAGAAATGATCAAGGAACTGGAAGCCAAGGTTATCGAAGCACAGAGCAAGCTTGCAGCGGCAAATACGAAGGTATCTGAATTACTGATCGAATATAACTCAGTAAAACAGAAGGATGACTTTATTCAGGAGAATATAAGACGTATCCGTCTGGATGATGAGAAATTACAGGAAGAACTGGCATCCTATACAATACAGGTACAGGCGACAGGAACAGATATCACGAAGTTAGAAGAACAGGCAGAGGCGATCCGTAAGACGATCGAAGAAGATTCGGATGAAGCAGCCGATCAGGAAGAACAGCTTGCAGCATATCATAAAGAACGGGATGATATGACAGCCAGTCATAAAGAATTCTTTGCGATCCGGGAAGAATTATCCGAGAAGATCGCAGGTCTGGAAAAGGCAGTATTCAAGCTTGATTCAGCGATTGAGAAGAATACAGAGAAGTCGGATGAACTGTCAAATTACATGTGGGCAGAATATGAATTGACATTAAATATGGCGGCAGAGTTCCGGGATGAGGAATTAAACGATCTTTCATCCTTAAAGAAAGAGATCACCGCAGTAAAAGCAAAGATCAAATCACTTGGTGATGTCAATGTCAATGCGATCGAGGACTATAAAGAAGTATCAGAACGATATGAGTTCTTAAAGGGACAGCATGATGATATCGTTCTTGCAGAGAAGAATCTGTTAGATGTGATCGATAAATTGAACGTATCCATGCAGGAGCAGTTCAATACGAAGTTCAAAGAGATCCAGGTTATGTTCGACAAGGTCTTTAAAGAGCTGTTCGGTGGTGGACGAGGTGCGCTGGAACTGGTTGATGATACCAATCTGTTAGAGACCGGTATCCGTATCATTGCACAGCCGCCGGGAAAGAAATTACAAAACATGATGCAGCTTTCCGGTGGTGAAAAGTCACTGACTGCGATTGCACTGTTATTTGCGATCCAGAGTCTGAAACCATCACCATTCTGTCTGCTGGATGAGATCGAAGCAGCACTGGATGATTCGAATGTAAGACGATTTGCACAGTATCTGAACCGACTGACAAAGGACACACAGTTTATTGTCATTTCACATAGAAAGGGAACCATGGAAGCAGCCGATATCCTGTATGGTATTACGATGCAGGAAAAGGGTGTATCTACTCTGGTATCCGTAAATCTGATCGAGAACGATCTGGACAAATAAGGAGGTACAAGCTATGGCTGAGGAAAAGAAGGGATTTTTCAAACGATTAAAAGAAGGACTCAGTAAGACAAGAAATAGTATCGTAGACAGTTTTTCTTCCGTGTTCGGAGCATCCCACATTGATGATGATTTTTATGAAGAACTGGAAGAGACATTCATCATGGCTGATATGGGATATGAGACAACGGAAAAGGTGATCGAGAACCTGAAAGAACGTGTCAAGGAGGCCAGGATCAAAGAACCTGCGGCATGCAAGGAGCTGATCATCAATATCATAAGAGATCAGATGATGGTGGATGAAAGTGCATATGATTTTGAGAAGAAAAAGTCAGTTATACTTGTGATCGGTGTAAATGGTGTCGGTAAGACAACTACGATCGGTAAGCTGGCAGCCCAGTATAAGAAGAGTGGTAAAAAGGTTCTGATCGCAGCCGCTGATACATTCCGTGCAGCCGCGATCGATCAGTTAAAGACCTGGGCGGATCGTGCAGGTGTAGAGATGATTTCTCATAATGAGGGTGCAGATCCTGCGGCAGTTGTATACGATGCGGTATCTGCTGCAAAGGCAAGAAATACCGATATCTTATTGATCGATACAGCCGGAAGACTTCATAATAAAAAGAACCTGATGGATGAGCTGGCTAAGATGCGCCGCATCATTTCCAGAGATTATCCGGATGCAAATGTAGAATCCCTGATCGTGTTAGATGGAACGACCGGACAGAATGCATTAGAGCAGGCAAGACAGTTCAGCAATGTAACGGAGATTGATGGTATCGTGATCACAAAGTTAGACGGTACAGCCAAGGGTGGTATCGCAATTGCAATTCAGGCAGAATTGAATGTTCCGGTTAAATTTATCGGAATCGGTGAGAAGATTGACGACTTACAACGTTTTGATCCGTCCGCATATGTGGAAGCACTGTTCTCAGGTTTTGACGAAGACCGAAGCGAGCTTGACATTCTTATGGATGAAGCTGATCTATAAAAATACAGACAAAAAGGAGACTGACAATGGCAGAAGAACTTACATTAGAAAAATTTGAAGAGGCATATAATATAATTAAAAAAGTTGTTTTACCAACAAAGCTGGTAGAGAGCGAATATTACAGCAACCTGACAGGGAATAAAGTATTTTTCAAACCGGAAAATATGCAGCTTACCGGAGCGTATAAGATCCGTGGAGCATATTACAAGATCAGTACACTGACAGACGAAGAAAGACAGAAGGGTCTGATCACTGCATCAGCCGGAAATCATGCACAGGGTGTTGCATATGCAGCAAAAGCATATGGGGTAAAAGCAACGATCGTTATGCCGTCGTCAACTCCTCTGATCAAAGTAAACCGCACCAAATCATATGGTGCAGAGGTTATCTTATATGGAGATGTATACGACGAATCCTGCGCATATGCATTAGAGCTTGCAGAAGATAAGGGTTATACCTTTATTCATCCATTCGATGATCTGGATGTTGCAACCGGACAGGGCTCTGTCGCAATGGAAATCATCAAAGAGCTTCCGTTTGTAGATTATATCCTTGTTCCGATCGGTGGTGGCGGACTGGCTACCGGTGTATCTACACTTGCCAAGATGATGAATCCGAATATCAAAGTGATCGGTGTAGAACCCGCAGGAGCAAATTGTATGCAGGTTTCTTTGAAGAATAAGAAAGTAACGACACTTCCAATGGTAGACACGATCGCAGATGGTACGGCGGTTAAGACTCCGGGATCAAAGATCTTCCCATACATTCAGAAGAATCTGGATGGCATCATCACAGTAGAAGACAACGAGCTGATCGTCTGCTTCCTTGATATGCTGGAGAATCATAAGATGCTGGTTGAAAATTCCGGTCTGCTTACTGTTGCAGCCTTAAAGCATCTGCATGTGAAAGGACAGAAGGTTGTCAGCATCTTAAGTGGCGGTAATATGGATATGATCACATTTGCATCCTTAGTACAGCACGGACTGATTGCCAGAAGCCGTATCTTCACAGTTTCAACCTTGCTTCCGGATAAGCCGGGCGCGTTGATGAATATTTCCAAGATCATTGCAGATTTACAGGGAAATATCATCAAACTGGAGCATAACCAGTTTGTATCGATTAACCGTAATTCGGCAGTTGAACTTGTGATCACACTGGAAGCATTTGGTCCGGAACATAAGCAGCTGATCATCAATACGCTGGCAGAACATGGTTACAGACCAAAGGAAAAAATGACAACAGGAATTTATAATTAATGATAAATGTAACTGTAAATGGAACAGAACAGATCAAATGTAATAAAGGAGATAATCTGTATCAGGTATTGACTGCGGCAGGATATGTCTTTGCAGGAAACTGCGGCATGAAAGGACGCTGTAACCGATGCCTGGTATGGAATCAGGATACTGGCAGTTTTGTAAAAAGCTGCCAGTACATTGTAGATAGGGATATCTCGATACGGCTGGAGGAAGAACAGCTTACCGGTATTACAGGGCATAAGATGAATCTGCCAACCGAACAGAGAAAGAAGCCGGTTACTTCCGCATATGGCATTGCCATTGACATCGGTACGACTACGATCGGTATGGAGCTTGTAGATCTGAATGAGAAAGCAGTTAAATGCTCATTCAGTACGCTTAACTCACAGATCGCGACAGGTGCTGATGTCGTAGCGAGAATTCAGGCGGCAGATACAAAGGAAGGTCTGGAGCATCTGCGGTCACTTTTGTTTTCGGATATTCAAAAGGGTGTTGACCATATGCTTATAAATACGCCGGAAGCTGTAGATCATATCCGCAGATATGTTCTGGCTGGAAATGCAACGATGCTTTCGATCGCAGAAGGGCTTACGACAGAGAATCTGTTTGGATATCCGTTTACACTTAAGAATTCGGATGTCCGGATGATAGAACAGAATGACTTTATCGCTTCTCCATCTTTTGAGAATGCGGCTTCGGATGTTATCTGTCTGCCGAATATTGCGGCATTTTCCGGCGCAGATATTGCAGCAGGCGCAGTAGCCGCAGAGCTTGATCGGGATTCCTCGTATCGTATGCTGATCGATCTTGGAACAAACGGGGAGATCATTCTTTGTAATAAGGAACACGGAGTGGCGACCTCTGCTGCCTGTGGTTCAGCGTTTGAAGGATGTTTTCGTACAGCAAATGTATTCGGTTCGAATATATTTGATATGCTGGCATTACTGTTAAAACGGGGACAGATGGATGCAGATGGAGTGCTCGCGGAACCGTATTTTGAATCCGGTATCTCGATGGGAAGCAACATGAAGATCGACATGGAGACGATCCGGGCATTTCAGCTTGGAAAATCAGCAATCCTTTCAGGTATTCTGATGCTTGTAAAGGAGATCGGTATTGAGTTTTCTGATATTGCTGAAGTCTGTATTGCAGGAGGCTTTGGATTCCATCTGAATCTGACAAATGCAGTTACATTGGGACTGTTCCCACAGAGCTTTCAGGGGAAAATGAAGGTTCTTGGCAATACTTCACTTGAGGGTGCATATTTGTCCTTGATTGAACCGGGTTTTATTGATACAATAAACAGGTTTAAAGAGAAGATCCGTTATGTGGATCTGAGTAATCGTTCGGATTTTAATACAATATATATCGAGCATCTGCCGTTTCGGACATATTAGACCGGAATAAGTATGAAAGATAGAGTAAGCTGATATTCTGGAAGCTTTTTCATACATTTTAAAGATGCAGAGTTGAGGCGTAGAATATGGAATTACTGAGTATCGCCAGTGGTAGCAGCGGAAACTGTTATTATGTAGGCAGCGAAGAGACACATCTGCTTGTAGATGCAGGCGTGAGTGGTAAGAAAATTGAATCAGCGTTAAATGAGATCGACCGAAAACCTTCTGATTTGAATGGAATTCTTGTAACACATGAGCATATTGATCATGTGAAAGGGCTTGGTGTTATGGCGAGAAAGCATGGCATACCGATCTATACAACAGGGGGAACAATCTCTGAGATTAAGAAAATGTCATCCGTTGGAACGATTGATGACAGCTTGTTCCATGAGATTAAGCCGGATGAACCATTCTTTATCAACGATCTGTCGATCGATGCATCAGCGATTTGGCACGATGCTGCTGATCCGGTATGTTACAGTATCAGTGACGGAAAAAGTAAGTTTTCCATTGCAACGGATATGGGGAATTTTGATGACTATGTTGTAAATAAATTAAAGAATTCCGATATCATGGTAATCGAAGCAAATCATGATATACGGATGCTTCAGGCGGGACCATATCCATATTATCTGAAGCAACGTATTCTGGGAAACCGTGGGCATCTGTCCAATGAGCGTTCCGGGCAGTTAATAAAAGCATTGTTAAACAGTCATATCAAAGCAATCCTGCTTGGTCACCTGAGTAAGGAAAATAATTTTGAAGAACTTGCATATGAAACGGTAAAGCTTGAGCTTTCAGATAATGAATATGCATCGGATGTCCGGGAATTTGGACTTGAGGTAGCGAGACGCGACCAGCCGGGAGTTTTGCTCACAGTCGGGAATTAATGATGATGAACCATTCATCAGTTATAAAAATACTATTTGAAGAAGATTCTTTTGCATATCAAAAGAATTTATTATAAAACCAAATAAATGGTGATATATAGGAGGATACATACATCATGAAAAAAAGAATTATTACAGTAGTTGGTAAAGACAGCATCGGAATCACAGCAAAGGTCTGTGTATACCTTGCAGAGAACAGTGTCAATATCCTTGATATTGCACAGACAATTGTAGGTGGGTACTTCAATATGATGATGGTCGTTGATATACAGGAATCTTCAAAGTCAACAGAAATTATCGCAAATGAACTGAAAGAGATCGGCGATGAGATTGGTGTACAGATTAAGGTACAGCATGAGAAAATCTTTGAAACCATGCACAGAATCTAAGATTTAGAATAGAAATAGGCGAAAAGAGGTCACACTATGATTAGTATAAATGAAGTAATTGAAACCAATGCCATGATCAGCAAGATGAATCTGGATGTCAGAACGATCACAATGGGTATCAGCCTGTTAGACTGCGTTGGTGCGGATGTAGGAGAAACCTGTGAGAAGATCTACACCAAGATCACAACAAAGGCAAAGGATCTTGTATTTATCGGAAATGATATCGGAAGAAAATATGGTATTCCGATCGTAAATAAAAGAATCTCGATCACACCGATCGCATTGATCGGAAGCTCTGTTTGTAAGTCAACAGATGATTATGTAACGATCGCAAAGACATTGGATAAGGCTGCAGATGCCGTAGGCGTAAACTTTATCGGTGGTTATTCAGCTCTTGTATGTAAGGGTATGACTCCATCCGATGAACTTCTGATCCGTTCCATTCCGGAAGCACTTGCATGTACCGGTAAGGTATGCAGTTCTGTAAATGTTGGTTCTACAAAGACCGGTATCGATATGGATGCTGTAAAACTGATCGGTGAAATGGTAAAAGAGACAGCAGAGCTTACAAAAGAGGAAGATTCCCTTGGATGCTGCAAGTTCGTAGTATTCTGTAATGCACCGGATGATAACCCGTTTATGGCTGGTGCATTCCACGGCGTTACTGAGGGCGATTGTGTTATCAATGTCGGTGTCAGCGGCCCGGGTGTTGTTAAGAGTGCGTTAGAGGAAGTTCGTGGTGAGAACTTTGAAGTACTGTGTGAGACGATCAAGAAGACAGCATTTAAGGTTACAAGAGTTGGACAGCTTGTTGCAAAGGAAGCATCCGAACGTCTCGGTGTTCCGTTTGGTATCGTGGATCTGTCACTTGCACCTACACCTGCAATCGGAGACAGCGTCGGTGAGATCCTTGAGGAGATCGGTCTGGAATATGCCGGTGCTCCGGGAACTACAGCAGCACTTGCCTTATTAAATGATCAGGTAAAGAAGGGCGGCGTTATGGCTTCTTCTTATGTTGGTGGTTTAAGTGGTGCATTTATCCCTGTCAGTGAAGATCAGCGTATGATCGATGCTGTATCAGCAGGTGCACTTTCTCTTGAGAAATTAGAGGCAATGACCTGCGTATGTTCGGTTGGACTTGATATGATCGCAATTCCTGGTGATACATCAGCAGCTACCATTTCCGGTATCATTGCAGATGAGATGGCACTCGGTATGATCAACCAGAAGACAACGGCTGTACGTCTGATCCCTGTTATCGGTAAGGGCGTTGGTGATCAGGCTGAATTTGGCGGACTGCTTGGCTATGCACCAATTATGCCGGTCAACCGGTTTTCATGTGAAAAATTTATTAACCGTGGAGGCAGAATCCCTGCACCTATCCACAGTTTCAAGAACTAATATATAACGGAGAACAAAATGAGAAAGCTTGCATTATCAGATGAGATTTTAATGAGTATCGAAAAACCTGCCAGATATATCGGAGGGGAATATAACAGTGTCGTGAAGGACAAGGAGCAGGTCGATGTCAGATTTTGCATGTGTTTCCCGGATGTGTATGAGATCGGAATGTCCCATCTCGGCATCCAGATTTTATATGACATGTTCAACCGGAGAGAAGATACCTGGTGTGAACGTGTCTATTCTCCGTGGCCGGATCTGCATAAAGTTATGAAAGAACAGCACATTCCGTTATTTGCCCTGGAGTCTCAGGATCCGTTAAAAGAGTTTGATTTTCTTGGAATCACTCTTCAGTATGAGATGTGTTATACGAATATCTTACAGGTGCTTGATCTGGCAGAGATTCCAATCTGGTCGAAGGATCGGAAAAAGGGTGATCCGATCGTGATCGGAGGAGGTCCCTGTTCTTATAATCCGGAACCGATCGCAGATTTCTTTGATATTTTCTATATCGGAGAGGGCGAAACGGTGTATGGTGATCTGATCGAATTATATAAGGTCTATAAACATTCCGATATGACAAGAGAAGAATTTCTGATCAAGGTGTCGCAGATTCCGGGGCTTTATGTGCCGGCTCTTTATGATGTCACTTATCATGAGGATGGAACGATCGCATCATTTGGACCAAAATACGAAGAGGTTCCAAAGACGATCCTGAAGCAGGTAGTTACGGATATGTCATCCGCTGTTTATCCAGAGAAGCCGGTTGTCTCTTATATGAAGGTCACACAGGATCGTGTTGTATTAGAGATCATGCGGGGATGTATCCGTGGATGCCGTTTCTGTCAGGCAGGGATGATCTATCGTCCGACCAGACCGAAGGATGTAAACGTACTGAAGCATTATGCGGAGGCTATGTTAGAAAATACCGGTCAGGAGGAGATAACCTTCAGTTCGTTAAGCTCCAGTGATTATCAGTCGCTTCCTGAGCTTACAGACTGTCTGATCGAGAAAATGGACAACAACCATGTCAATATCTCTCTGCCATCCCTCAGAATCGATGCATTTTCCCTTGATGTTATGCAGAAGATTCAGGATATCAAGAAGAATTCCCTGACATTTGCACCGGAAGCCGGAACACAACGATTAAGAAATGTTATAAATAAAGGTCTGACGAAAGAGAATATATTAAATGGTTCGTTACAGGCGTTCCTTGGCGGCTGGAATAAGGTCAAGCTGTATTTTATGATGGGACTTCCGACAGAGACTTATGACGATATTACAGGTATTGCTGATCTATCAGAGGAGATCAGTGAGCTGTATTTTGCAAATATACCAAAGGAGAAACGGGATGGCCGTGTCATGGTATCGGCTTCCGCCTCTTATTTCGTACCGAAACCATTTACACCATTCCAGTGGGCACCGATGATAACACCGGAGGAATTCCAGAAGCGTGCGTATTTTGTTAAAGATAAATTCCGTGAAGCAAAGAACCACAAGAGCCTGAAATTCGCATACCACGAAGCGGATATCACGATCTTAGAAGGTTTGCTTGCCAGAGGTGACCGTAAACTCTGTCAGGTAATCTATGATGTCTATCAGTCCGGCCAGATCTTTGATGCATGGACGGAATATTTTGACAAATCAAACTGGGATAATGCGCTTGAAAAGAATCATATTGATATCGGTTTCTACACCTATCGTGACAGAAGTGTGGATGAGATCCTTCCGTGGGATTTCATAGATATCGGTGTGACCAGAAAGTTTATGGAAAAGGAATGGGAACGCGCACAGGCAGAGGTCGTTACACCAAATTGCCGGATGCAGTGTTCCGGCTGCGGCGCAGCAAGGTTTGGAGGAGGTGTTTGTTTTGAAAATAAGAATTAAATACTCCAAGCTTGGAAATCTGAAATTTATCGGTCATCTGGATGTCATGCGTTATTTCCAGAAGGAGATCCGCCGGGCAAAGCTGGATATCAGTTATTCAAAAGGATATTCCCCACACCAGATCATTTCATTTGCAGCACCGCTTGCACTTGGAATTACATCGGATGGTGAATATTTTGACGCAGAATTTAATTCTGTGACAACTTCGTCTGAGATGATCGAAGCTTTAAATGCGGTATCCGTTGATGAGATACATGTTACGAAATGTGTGCAGATCCCGGAGGATGCAAAGAATGCTATGTCGATCGTTGCAGCATCGGATTATGAGATCACGTTCCGGGAGCAGAATGATCTTAGTGAAAAACTGCTTGCTTCCGTTGATGAGTTGAATAAACGGGACGAGATCATTGTATTAAAGAAAACCAAAAAGAGTGAAAAAGAAGAAAATATCCGTCCGGGAATTTTAAAGCTGGAACGGAGAGAAAACAGTATCTATATGCTGTTACAGACCGGAAGCGTCTATAATCTGAAACCGGAATTGGTGGTAAAGGCATTATATGACCTTTGCGGTGAAACCTATGATTTCTTCCGGATATATATTCACCGTCTGGAAACCTATTATGACAAAGACGGCTCATTACAGCCGCTTTATATGGCAGGTGAAGAATTCTGATGAATAAGCTTGTAATAACAAATTATGAAGATCATATACTGGAAGCTGTTTATTCAGATGGGAAGCTGTCAGATCTGATGTTATTTGACCGTCAGTCCATCTTGTCGAATATCTATGTCGGCAAGGTGGAAAATATCGTGTCAAATATAGACGCAGCATTTGTCGATATCGGTACAGGGCTTCCGTGCTATTACAGCATCGGTGATAATAAGCATATATTTTTAAATGCGAAAAAAGATTCTGTATTAAAAGCCGGAGACGAAATCCTCGTACAGGTAAGCAAGGATGCGATCAAGACAAAGAATCCGGTTGCCACTTCAGAGATTGAATTAAAAACGGAAAATCTGCTTGTGAATACATCGGGCCGGATCGGGATATCTGGAAAGATCCGGAAGAAAGAGATAAGAGATCATCTGCACCAGCTTGCAAAGAAAGTATTGCCGGATGGATTTGGCTGTATCTTACGGACAATCTGTCAGGAGCTACCGGATGAAGCAATATTGTCGGATCTGAGTAAACTATCCGAACAATTAGAACAAATCATACAGATGGCAAAGACCAGAACCTGTTATTCCTGTCTGTATAAGAATGATGCGGAATATCTAGATTATTTTATATTAAAACATAATGCCGGGCTTGCCGAGATCGTAACGGATCAGAAGCCGGTATTTGATGAATTCGAGACCTATCTGACAGAGAAACAGATCACGGATGTGAAGCTTACCATGTATAATGATAAGAATTGTAATCTGCTGACTTTATATAATCTGCCAAGAGATCTGGAAAATCTGAAAAAGGAAAGGGTATGGATGAAGTCGGGTGCATATCTGGTGATCGAACAGACAGAAGCTATGGTCGTGATCGACGTAAATACCGGTAAATCGGTCGATAAACATTCCTTTGAGGAGCATCTGCTCCGTATCAATTCTGAAGCGGCAGTAGAGGTGTGCCGACAGTTAAGACTGCGGAATCTGTCGGGTATCATCGTAGTTGATTTTATTAATATGAAGCAGCCGGGCTCGATGGATGTTATAAAAGATATCCTCGAACAGGAGCTTGCAAAGGATTCTGTTCCTGCAGCATTTGTGGATGTTACAAAGCTTTCTCTGGTAGAACTGACCCGAAAAAAAATTCGCAAATCATTGAAAGAACAGTTGACAAAATAAAACCAAAATGGTAGAGTGTACTAGTGTGCCGCACAGTGAGGTATAAGTTCGCATATTTTTATGCGACACCACAACTGGCGAGTTTGATTAAGGAGGTAAACCCTATGTACGCAATTATAGCAACAGGCGGTAAGCAGTACAAGGTAGCTGAAGGAGACGTAATCAGAGTTGAGAAGCTTGGAGCAGAAGCTGGCAGCGAAGTAACATTTGACGACGTTATTTTAGTAAGTACTGATTCAGACGTTAAATGTGGTGATGCAGTTGCAAACGCAACCGTTACAGCATCTGTAATTGGTGATGGCAAGGCTAAGAAGGTAGTTGTTTACAAGTACAAGAGAAAGACTGGCTATCATAAGAAGAATGGTCACAGACAGGCTTATACACAGGTTGAAATCAAGTCAATCAACGCATAATCTGTTATGATAAAGGTAACCATTTATAAAAACGCTAATTCAGACACAATGGGATTTTATGTATCCGGTCATGCAGGATATGCAGATTCAGGATCTGATATCGTATGCAGTGCTGTATCGGCACTTGCAATTACAGTTGTGAATTCTGTTGAACGCTTTTGTGAGGAAGCATTTCATGTAGACAGCGATCAGAAAAACGGAGATATGAAGTTTCTGTTTGATGAACAGCCGGGACATGATGCCTTACTGATCATGGGAGTGTTTGAGACAGGTATTACGGATATCAGTGAATCCTATAGTGATTTTGTTTGTATAACCTTTAAGGAGGTGTAATTGAAATGATGAAGATGGAACTTCAGTTTTTTGCTCATAAAAAAGGTGTTGGTTCTACTAAGAACGGCAGAGATTCCGAGTCTAAGAGATTAGGAGCTAAGCGCGCTGACGGTCAGTTCGTTAAGGCTGGAAACATCCTTTACAGACAGCGTGGAACAAAGATTCATCCAGGTCTTAACGTTGGTATCGGCGGAGATGATACATTATTCGCTACAGCTGATGGTATCGTTAGATTTGAGAGAAAGGGTAGAGATAAGAAGCAGGTTTCTATTTACCCTGTAGTAAATGAGTAATATTACTTAGTTTATGCATGTTATTAGCCGGAGTAAATATAGTTTATTCCGGCTTTTTCTTTACATACGGATGTATGTATAAAGGAGGAAAGCAATGTTTGCAGACAGAGCCAGAATATTTATCAGAGCAGGAAAAGGCGGAGACGGACATGTATCCTTCCGTCGTGAGAAATACGTGCCGGACGGAGGTCCGGATGGCGGAGATGGCGGCAAAGGTGGAGACGTGATCTTTGTAGTAGATGAAGGTTTGAACACCCTGACTGATTTCAGACATATAACAAAGTACAGAGCACAGGATGGCGAACCGGGCGGTAAGAGAAACTGTCATGGCGCAAATGGTGCAGATGTTGTATTAAAAGTTCCACCGGGAACTGTCATTAAGGATTCCGAGACAGGAAAAGTGATCCTTGATATGGCAGATAAGAAAGAACCGGTCATACTGTTAAAGGGTGGACGAGGCGGACGAGGTAACCGTAATTATGTTACGTCAACCATGCAGGCTCCAAAGTACGCACAGCCGGGACAGCCTGCAAAAGAATTGATCGTAGATCTGGAATTAAAGTGTATCGCTGATGTCGGTCTTGTTGGTTTCCCAAGTGTAGGTAAATCAACATTTCTTGCAAGAGTTACAAATGCAAGACCAAAGATCGCAGAATATCATTTTACGACACTGACGCCGAATCTTGGTGTAGTAGATCTCGGAGAGCATAACGGATTCGTTATCGCAGATATTCCGGGAATCATTGAAGGTGCAGCAGAGGGTGTCGGACTTGGTCTGGAATTCCTGCGTCATATCGAACGTACAAAGGTGATCATCCATATTGTCGATGCAGCTTCAGTCGACGGCAGAGATCCGGTCAATGATGTAAAGATCATTAACGAAGAATTGAAAAAATATAATAAAGATATCGAAAGCCGTCCAACGGTTATAGCGGCAAATAAGATCGATGCCTTAGATGAGATCGGTTACGAGACCGTGATTGAGATGTTAAAGGAAGAATTTGAAAAAGACGGTGTGAAGATATTCCCGATCTCAGCAGTATCCGGTAAGGGTATTTCCGAGCTTTTATGGTATGTCAACGACCTTGTAAAGAATGCACCGGATGATGTAGTCGAATTCGAACCAGAGGTTGATCTCGATTTCCACGACAATCCGGATCTTCCATTTGAAGTCAGCTACAATGAAGAAGATGACGTATATGTGATCGAGGGACCTCGTATTGAACGTATGCTTGGATATACGAATCTGGAATCAGAAAAAGGATTTGAGTTCTTCCAGAAATTCTTAAAGACAAATGGTATCTTAGACCGACTGGAAGCACTGGGAATCGGTGAAGGCGATACCGTTCGTATGTACGGACTGGAATTTGACTATTATAAATAAAGATAAATGTGATAACAAACCGGCAGGTGATCCTGCCGGTTACAGGATATAAGTTAGGAGTATACTATGACAAGTAAGCAGAGAGCATATTTAAAAGGACTGGCAATGAATATCGATCCGATCTTAAACATCGGTAAGAGTTCCCTGACACCGGAATTTACACAGTCTGTAAATGAAGCGTTAGAAGCAAGAGAACTGGTTAAGATCTCAGTATTAAAGAATTGTCTGGATGATCCGAGAGAAATGGCTGCCATGATTGCAGAACGTACCAAATCAGAAGTCGTTCAGGTCATCGGCCGTAAGATCGTATTCTATCGTCCATCCAAAGAGCATAAGAAGATCGAGCTTCCAAAATAATATGAAGAATCAGAAAATGAAGATTGGTATTTTAGGCGGCAGCTTTAATCCGGTTCATAACGGCCATCTGGAGCTTGCAAAACAGGCTCTGGAGCAGTTTGCACTGGATCAGATCTGGCTGATGCCGAATCATATCCCGGCATACAAGAAGTGGGACAGATCGGTTACAAATGAAGACAGACTCCATATGGTAGAACTTGCAGTAAAGGATCATGACGGACTTCGTTGGTCGGATCTGGAATTACAGCGTGGCGGAGTTACCTATACCGTTGATACACTGGCACAACTGCATGAACAGTATCCGGATACGGAATGGTATTTCATTATGGGCGGTGATTCAATTCTTGCATTTGACACCTGGAGAGAGCCGGGCAGGATTCTTTCTCTCTCTAAATTGATTGTTACAACGAGAGATCAGATCCAGGCGGAAGATGTCATTGATAAGATCCGTTATTTAAAGGAAAAGTATGCAGGTGCAGATATCAGACAGATGCAGATCCATCCGGTAAATGTGTCATCGTCCGGCATCCGGGAAGCAGTAAAAAACGGACAGGATATATCAGAAACCGTACCAATGGCAGTATGCCGCTATATTAAGAAATATGGGCTATATCAGACGGATGAAATCCTTGATCAAATCCGTGATCAACAGACAAATAATTGACGCAGATTGGTAAAACAGTATACTATAGTGCAGGAATAGTTTACAGGAGAAGGGGCAGAACAATGAACAGACAGGAAATGAGAGATAAACTTCAGAAAAAACTGACAGATCGAAGATTTGAACATTCGTTAGGTGTAGAATATGTATCGGGCTGTCTGGCTATGGTACATGGTGTAAATGTAGAAAAAGCACTGACTGCCGGACTGTTACATGATTGTGCAAAGTGCCTTTCACCGGAAGAAAAGATTGAACGCTGTACAAAGAATAATCTTCCAATCAGCGAATGTGAATATAATAACCCGGAACTCTTACATGCCAAGCTTGGGGCATTCTATGCAAGAGAAAAGTACGATGTAAAGGATCCGGATATCCTATCTGCGATCGCATGTCATACCACCGGAAAACCGGCAATGAATATGCTTGAGAAAATCCTGTTTGTTGCAGACTATATCGAGCCGAACCGGAAACCATTAAAGGAGATCGAGGAGATCCGGAAGGAAGCATTTACTGATATTGACAAATGCATCGTTCATATCCTGAAAAATACTTTATCGTATCTGGATACCACAACGGATGATACCGATCCAATGTCGATCGATACCTATAATTATTATGTTGCTCATCAGGCGGTAGCGGATAAGCTGAAAGAAGTCGATATTTAAACAGGCAACAATAAATAAACGAATGGGGTACAATATTAAAATCAATATGCAGAGCAGGAGGAGCGTCATATATGAATACAGCACAGAAAATGGCAGCAATTGTTTATAAAGCCCTGGATGATAAAAAAGCCTTTGATATTAAGATCCTTGATATAAAAAAAATCTCTGCTGTAGCTGATTATTTTGTTATTGCAGACGGAACAAACAAGAATCAGGTACAGGCAATGTGCGACAGTGTGGAAGAAGAAATGCACAAAGCCGGATATTCTTTAAAAAGTGTGGAAGGATATTCACAGGGAGGATGGATTTTGTTAGATTATTATGATATAATTGTTCATATCTTTTCGGATGAGGCACGCAGATTCTATGATATCGAACGTATCTGGAATGATGCAGCCGATGTAACAAAGGATTTACTTTCATAGATATGTTTTTGGGGTAGGTATGAACGATAACAGATTATTAAAAGACAATTATATAAAGATCAATCATATAGCAGCGAAGTGCATGCGTTTTTTTGTTGCACTGATCGTTGCATTATGGGCATTTGCATTTTTCAGCAGAGAATGTAACCTTGTAGTGGTTACGATATGTATGGTTCTCTGCTGTATTTTTTCGCTTATTCCGACACTTGTTATTGACTTTTTCAAGCATGACAGGAATGAGGCGATCAAATATGTAGTCATATGTATCGCAGTGTTTAACTGTATGATATTAAGCTCTGTATTTTCCCATATGGCACTGGTTGTCTGGATCTTCCCGATCCTGCTCACATCTTTATATTATAATAAGACGCTGGTCGTATTTACCGCGCTGATGTCTACTGTCGGTGTTATCCTTGCAGATTTTATCAATCTTACATACTGTGATTTCATGGTTGCGCCGATTTATATGGACTATACAGACAGCATGGTCTTGTCGGTATTTCCATGTGTGATCACGATCCTGATCCTGTCACTGGTTGCATATTTCATTGTATCGAGAAACTCTACGATGCTGAATTCTGTAATTGATAATGCAGAAGAAGTAAAGAGCAACCAGAAAGAGCTGATATTTGCATTTGCTGAATTATCCGAGAGTAAATCCAAATATACAGGAGAACACATCAAACGTGTAGCAGATTACATGCGGGTGCTCGGAAAGGCATCCGGTTTTGATGATGATTACGTGGATAAGCTGTCAACGGCTGCCATGATGCATGACATCGGAAAACTTATGATCAGTGAGGAGATCCTGGATAAGCCCGGCAAACTGACAGATGAAGAATATGCGATCATGAAAAGTCATGTCCTCTATGGTGATGCACTTCTGGAGCATTGTCCGGGTGAGATCATGCAGATTGCAAGAACGATCGCAAAGGAGCATCATGAACGCTGGGACGGAACAGGATATCTAGGTATGAAGGGTGAAGAGATTGCTTATATCAGCCGTTTAATGGCGGTATGCGACGTTTTTGATGCGTTGACCTCTGAACGGTACTACAAGCGTGGTTGGTCCGTAGAAGAGACGTATAATGAGATCGTAAGCCTGTCCGGAAAGCATTTTGATCCACAGGTTGTAGAGCTGTTCAAGCAGAACTTTGATGCGTTCAAGGAGATTGCAGAGAGACAGCCGGATAAACAGGTATATTAATTAAAGATGATACGGTTACAGATACCACGCGGCATGCCATGGTGTTTCTTCCGGCAGATTACAGTACGGATAAGACGTATCCGGTTCTGTATCTGTTACATGGATATGGTGGCAGTCATAAGACCTGGCGGAATAAAAAGGCAGATATATGATACCACAGGCGGTCATCAGACGGTGGTATGGCAGAATGCCTTATATAATTTTACTAAGAAACTGTTTATACAATAATGAACGCAAAATCACTTGCTTGCTAGGGGGCTGATTTTGAATGATAAAATCACGAAAAAAATGCACCTCACAATCGATATTCCCTTGTCAAGTAAAAAGGTAGCATATCAGATTATCCGGCATTTATTATGCCTGACACATTTGAGGTGCATTTTTATGTTGATCACTTATTTATAGAGATCAATTTTATTTTTATAATCCATTATTATAAAGATCCATTATTATAAAAATCCAGTTAGAACAGATTCAATATAACTAAATCAGATAAAATTACGGAACAGACCGATCACGCGTCCAAGGATCTCACAATTTTCAACAATGATAGGGTCCATGTAATCATTTTCCGGCTGTAAACGGATATAACCGTTTTCTTTGTAAAATGTCTTGACTGTTGCAGAATCCTCGATCAATGCAACGACGATTTCGCCATTTCTGGCAGAAGAGCACTGCTCAACAATTACAAGATCCTTTTCATAAATACCTACATTGATCATACTGTCACCCTTTACACGAAGCATAAAGGTCTGGTTATTCGTATTATGAATATATTCCGGTGGAACAGGGAAATAGTCTTCGATGTTCTGTTCAGCAAGGATAGGCTGACCACAGGAAACCGTTCCAACGATAGGGATGTTTACCAGTTCCCGTTTGGTAAGTGAAAAATCATCGTCTATGATCTCAATCGAGCGGGACTTTGTCAGATCCCTTCTGATATATCCCTTTGCCTCTAATGATGATAACTGAGCATGTACAGAAGAAGTTGACTTCAGATCAACAGCCTGACAGATCTCTCTGATTGATGGCGGATACCCCTTTGCAAGAATCTCATGACGTATATATTCAAGGATCTGAGTCTGCTTATCCGTGAGCTTTTCTTTACCCATATGTAAATCCTCCTAAATGTATAAAAAACTTATATGAATAATAGTAGCACATAATTGTTCGTTTTGCAAACAAATGTTCTCTTAACGGTGTGTGCTTTTTTCCCCATCTATGTTGTTATTATAGAGAAGTCATCAGGATATGACGAATATATTTTCGAACGAACCATACAAATGTTCGAAAATGTGTTGACAAATGAACAGCTGTTCGATATAATTTATTCAAACATTTGTTCAGAAGATTATATTACATATAGATTTGATTTCTAAGGAGGAAGAGAACATGAAGAACGTAGTAAGATTTATCAGTACAAAGAAGATTTTCATTATAGCCGGTATTATTCTGGTTACAGTATTATATATCCTTATATCACATAAGGATTCACCGGCAACCAGTGCATCGAATGCAAGTAAGAAATATTATAAATGCATCACCATAGAAGAGGGAGATACTCTATGGGATATTGCAAATGAATACAAGACAGAAGAGTATGCATCCACACAGGATTATATCGATGAAGTGCTCGCAATGAATAATATGAATACAGACGTGATCGTAGATGGAACCAATTTACTGATTCCATATTATAAAGTAAATGATTACGAATAAATAATAAAAAGTATCTGTTATAAAATGTTATATGGTTTATTTGTTTAAAACAGATTTTCCATATAAGCGATAAAAACAGATACTTTTTGTTTTATCTGGCATCTTTATTGTAAAGTCTTGGATTGTCAATCTTTACAGGCCAGCCATCCAGAGTTCCACGTTCGATCGCAGAAAAGATCCGTTGTTTGCATCCGGGCGTTTCCTTTTCCAGTTTGGCAAGTGTCTGTTTGGCATATTCACGTTTCGTATATCCATCGGCAGGACATGGACTTTTAATCACAGGAAGCTGCATATCATTCTTAAAAGAGATAATTTCGCCTTCATTTATATACATAAGAGGACGGATAACCATCAATTCACTTTTATCCAGATAGGTTTTAGGAGAGAAGGTGTGGATCCTTCCTTCATAGAGTAATGACATTAGGAAAGTTTCAATAAAATCATCCTTATGATGCGCATAAGCGATCTTATTACAGCCGAGATCATTTAACTTCTGATTTAATGCACCTTTTCGCATTTTAGCACATAATGAACATGGATTTTTCTCTTTACGGACATTAAATACGATATCATATATTTCTGTGTCTACAATATAATAAGGAACATCCAGTTCTTTGCATAATTGTTCAATCTTTGTAGTATCAAAATTATCAAAACCAAGATTCACTGTAATAGCGATCAGATCAAATTTTTTTGGATAGAATCGTCGTAATTCAGCCAGAGCATAGAGCAAAGTCAGGCTGTCTTTGCCACCGGAAATTCCAACTGCAATTTTATCTCCATCATCGATCATTTCATATGAATCGATGGCACGTCTTGTATAACTTAATAACTTTTGTAATTTCATATAATTACCTCAAAATGATAAGATTTGTTTCATAACCGTGTATATTATACTTATAAATGAAATTTGTTTCAAGGAAATATCTATACAATTCTTCGAAAGACAATCTTAACAACATATGAAGGAAATTCTATAAGAATAAAACGGATTTTTGTTTGATATGAAATAAAGAATTGCATTTGGAGTCAGAGTGTGATATAACTAATTTAACAGATACAACTATTCGCTAAACTCAGGTTTTACGAATAGTTGCATCTGGAATAATTTATATATAGCATATAAATCTTTATTTGTAAACACTTTTTTTCTCTTTACACGCAACTATGCGTAAAACCGGGAGTTTAACTAAGAGTTGTCCTTGCATTATGACTGGCTTTCTGACCTTTTATTCTAAAGTCTACGGTACAACCTGTTTCTTTACAGATTATCCTGTTTAAATTCTTCTTGATTCCACTGTTCAAAAGCAAGCGCAACATCCGGCGGAACGTCTGCCTTGAATCCAAGATCTGAAAGGCTGGCTTCTTTTCCCGGTAAAAGCAAGCTATCAACATACGCCTGGCATTCTTCATCCGTCAAGTCCCGTTTATTGTACACCTCTGATACAGGATTCTTTAAAATGCTAACTTTTTTGTATTTGCCGGATACAGGTTGATAGACATATGTAGTCATTGTATTAATACCCATCTGAATCTTTAAAGTGCAACGCCTTTCCATCTGCTTCACGGATTCGCCCTCGGAATCTAGCAGTAAATCAAAAAATACCGGGATATCGAACGAAGTCGTAACGATCAGATATTGACACTCTAATAACTTATTTTTGTACCTACTTTTTACCGTTGATTGAGTGTTATTATCAAGAATTTTGAGGAAATCCGACAACAGGAAGTCACCCGGTCGAATGTCATCAAGAATCAGACAATCCTGTCCTTTGTAACCATCCAGAGGATCATTAGAACCACTAGATATATAGCAACTAAGCCCCTTGTTAATTGCTAACTGTTTTGCATAGGTGGTCTTTCCAGTGCCTGAACCGCCGTATATGTATATTACATTCATTTGCCTGTCCAAGCTCTTAAGTGTATCCCGGCGATATGTAAATGCGTTATCAATCGCACGTTTGAATTTATCATACTCCAATGCTGTAATATATTCCGTGTAGTTGTACTCTCTGACAATTCCGGAACGTATCAGTTCTATGATCTCTTCCTTGCGTTGTGATGCCTTTTTCTTCGACAATGCCTTTTCTGCTTCAATGGCAAAATCAAAGTTAGAATGAACCTCTTCATCCATAT
>ERZ1026776.33-NODE-33-length-95213-cov-61.796717_pt1 | contig 95213 bp, 71 predicted proteins | sample MGYA00380125_ERZ1026776 | MGnify/ENA primary metagenome ERZ1026776 (study PRJEB33269, sample SAMEA4719761) | human gut metagenome | biome: human-associated habitat; feature: organic feature; material: feces | place: Cameroon | collected 2013-10 ...
AGTCTATGTAAGAATACCTAATTTAGAAATCAGAAAATGCTTTAAAAATGATATTCAAAAGAGATTTAGTTCTGTGTTTATAAAGCATAACCTACATAATAAGTTAGTTGATGCTTTGTCTTGCGGCAATCAAAAAGAAACTTATGACATCTTCTTTGACATGCTACAAAAATATGTCTCAATTAGAGATACAGCAACTAAAGCTCCTTTAGAGAACTACTATCATGGCTTTATAAATGGTATCTTCACAAGTTGCGAGAAACTCATATCAGAATACCATTCTAATTATGAGTCAGGTAATGGTTATCCTGATATTACCTTTAAAGCAGAGCGTAATACCAAAGCTGTAATCATTGAGATTAAAGCTACCTCTAATGAAGAGGATATGGATGAGCTTGCAACAAAAGCTTTATCTCAGATTGAAGAGAAGAACTACGCTTTACCATTTTTAAAGCAATCTAAAATTACAGATATCTATGCTTACGGCTTGGTATTCTGTAAAAAAGATTGCCTTGTAGTTTGTAAAAAACTTAAGTAGTAGCAAGAGTCAAAAGTATAAGAACTAGGATCCTCATCATGAGCAACAAACAATTCTTACCATTACCAACAAGTGTTGATAACTTTGCAGAGCTAATCACAAGTAGTTGCTACTATGTTGATAAGACACCTTACTTAAAAGAAGTGTTTGCAGATATCACTACAGCAGATGATAAGTCTAAAGTTAAAGGCTCAAACGTACTGCTCTTTACAAGACCAAGACGTTTTGGCAAAACTTTGCTCATGAATATGTTTGAATCTTTCTTACAGATTAGTGGTAAAGAGCCAGGAAATATTACTAAGCACCTAAACTACTTTAAAGGACAATGAAGCTAAAGTAATCAAAATCTAACATAATGCTTATAGCTTTTTTTCTCGTAAGCATCATTTAAAAGATCTGAAGATCAATAAGATAAAAGTCTTGAGAGCTTTTTATAAGAAATTTAAAATAATAGTTGAATATGTGCGCAACTGTCGTATAATTAAATCAGAAGTTATATTTAGTATTTCATTACTTAGGAAGAATATTATGAAAGTTCGTTGCGATATTTCTGGTCTTGATTGTCCACATTGTGCATCTAAATTAGAAGGCTTATTAAAAGATGCTTTTAATGATGCAAATTTAAATTTCTCTATGGGCTCATTAGTATTAGATGTAAATGATGATGCTGATGAAGATGCAGTTGTAGAACAGGCTCAGTCAGTAGCTAACGGCTTTGAAGATGGTATTAACATTTCGCTACGTGATTAACTTTTAAAGAAAACGCAGGAAACTGCGTTTTTTTAGAAGTTAATAGTTGCACGATTGCTCAAATATAGAATAATAAACTATAGAAAAGTTAATCACTAATTTGAAAAAAGATAAAAGTTTCGTTAAGGTAAAGTTCAAGTAAGAAGGAAAACACTATGAAAGAACTCTATGAGAAATATGAAAAAGTATTTTTAGGTATTGCAACTGTATGTATGCTCTACCTGGTATTTGTAAAATACTCTTCAATAGCTTCAATTCCTTTTGAAGTACAGGTTGCTATAGCTGTAATTGCATATCTTTTAATTGCAACTGACATTATCGTAGCAGCTTTTAAGACTTTATTTAAGCAACATCGTATGTCAGAGCAGTTCTTAATGATGATTGCAACATTTGGAGCCTTTGCTTTGCAGGATCTTCCAGAAGCTTTAGCGGTGATGGTCTTTTATAAGATAGGTGAGATTTTTGAAGAATATGCCTCTGGTAGAGCTCATACCGAGATCTCCAATCTTGTAAAACTAAAGCCATCAAAAGTAAGACTTGTTAATGCAGATGGTACTGAAACTATCGTCAAACCAAGACAGGTAAAGATAGGAGATCTCATTAGAGTTTTAGCAGGTGAATCTGTAGCTATTGATGGTAATTTAATTGAAGATAGCGCTGCTATTGATACCTCAGCTCTTACAGGTGAGTCAGAGCCACGTTTGTATAAAAAAGGTGAATCTGTTCCATCAGGCTGTATCAATCAAGGTAAAGTGATTACCTTAAAGGTAAATACCTTACATAAAAACTCTTCAATTACACGTCTGTTAAACTTAATTGAAGATGCTTCAGCTAATAAGTCACGTCCTGAGAACCTCATAAGACGATTTGCTGTCTGGTATACGCCTATTGTGGTAGTTTCAGCCTGTCTTTTAGCTTTGGTACCTGTAGTAGTTCCTAGTGCAAGTTTTTCTGACTGGATTGAAAGAGCTCTGGTATTCTTAGTTGTATCCTGCCCATGTGCACTGGTTCTCTCTGTGCCTCTGTCTTTCTTTGGCGGTATGGGAGCTATCAGTAAGATTGGTGTAATTGTAAAAGGCACTATCCATTTGGAGACTTTATCAAAGTTAAAGGCCATTGCCTTTGATAAAACAGGTACCTTAACTTACGGCAAGTTTAGGGTAGTAAATGTTGAAAAGTTTTCTAATGCCGATGAAAAGACAATCTTTACCTATGCAAAAGCTCTGGAGCAAAAATCAACTCATCCTGTAGCTTTATCTGTAGTAAATCATGCAAATGAGCTTCAAGTCGAAGATGTTGAAGTTACAGAAATAGAAGAGCGCGCAGGTCTTGGTATTACAGGAGTTGTTGATGGACGCAAGATTGCTGTAGGAAAAGCAGACTTAGTAAAAGAATATGTAAAAGGTGAAGTTCCTGTAAATAAGAACGGCAGAACCGCAATCTATGTAAGTTCTGATGACAAACTCTTAGGTATTATCGAGTTATTCGATGAGTTAAAGAGTGAAGCTAAATCTATGATGAGCGCTTTATCTAAACTTGGCATTAAGACCTGTTTAATTACAGGTGACAGAAAAGCAGTTGCTGAGAATATTGCAAATGAGCTTCACTTAGATAAAGTTTTCTATGAGCAAACACCTCAGGATAAATTGGATAACTTTAACAAGTTCAAAGAGGAGAATACTCCTGCTGCCTTTACAGGTGATGGTTTAAATGATGCTCCAGTGCTCTCATGTGCTGATGTAGGTATTGCGATGGGGGATATCGGATCAGCTTGTGCTGTAGAAGCTGCCGACGTGGTTATTATGCATGATGATCTTAATACTATTCCTAAGACCATTAATTTAGCTAGAAGAACCTGCAGTTTAGCTATCTCTAATATGTATATGGTGATGGGGATTAAGTTTTTAATCCTGATTCTGGGCGCCTTAGGTTTTGCAAATATCTGGATGGCAATCTTTGGTGATGTAGGCGTACTTATCATTGCTGTTTTAAATGCTATGAGAACTTTGAGCTTTAAGTAGCCATAAACCTAGATAAATTCAAAGTAAAACCTAAGATCTGCTGTTTACAGAATACGATCTTAGGTTTTTTTTGAGATGATATCTAAAAATCTTATATAACAGAAATAAATCTATAATTGTGGACAAAAATTATTCTCAATAACACCTAAAAAAGTTCCTAATGCTGTAATATATCGAAAGTTTAAAAAGGAAACTATCATGATCAAAACATACCAAGTAATTGGAATGTCCTGCGCAGCTTGTGCTACTAGAGTTCAAAAAGCAGCCATGAAAGCAAAAGGCGTAGAAAACGCTGATGTTAATTTAATGCAGAACATCCTTACTGTTACTTTTAAAGATAACCTTAAAGATGAAGATGTAATCAATGCTGTAACAGAGGCAGGTTACGGCGCTAAAGTTATGGATTCAACCATAGCTTCAATTAAAGCTATGGAAAAAGACAGCCAAGAAAGAGATCATGATTTTATAAATCTAATTCTAGCTATTATTGCCACCTTTATAATCATGCTCATTTCTATGGGCCATATGACCGGTTTTGAAATTATTCATAACGGTTTTATCAATGCAGCAGTGCAGGGTGTTCTTACCTTCTTTGTCATGGTACTTGAGAAAAAGTACTTTATAAATGCCTTTAAAGGATTAAAGCATCTTTCTACTAATATGGATACTTTAGTATCCTTAGGTGCGATTGCTTCTTTTATCTATTCTGTTTTTGTACTGTCAACTATCGAGTTTACAGATACCTGTGCGGTGTTAATAGATGATAAAGCAGTCTATTTTGAAGGTGCTGCCGGTATCTTATGCTTCGTTTCAATCGGTAAATATATTGAAAAGAAAGCTAAAGTAAAAACTACTGATGCTATCAATGCTTTATACAGCTTAATTCCAGAGTCTGCTGTAATTAAAGCTGAGGATGGTACTCAAAAAACAGTTGCCCTGCAGGATGTTAAAAAGGGCGAGGTTTTAGTAGTAAAGCAGGGACAAAGATTAGGTGTTGACGGGGTGGTAGTAAGTGGAGAAGGCTTTATCGATGAAAGTTCACTTACAGGTGAGAGCCGTGAGATTAAAAAGATAAGTGGAGATGAGGTTAAAGCATCAAGTGTTTTAACTGACGGTTATCTTGAAATAAAGGTTACCACCACAGGTGAAGATACCACTTTAGGCAAGATCATAAAGTTAGTTGAAAAAACTGCTGCTACTAAAGTTCCGGTTGCAAGAATTGCCGACGTGGTAGCTTCATACTTTGTTCCATTTATTTTAACTTTAGCTCTGATTACCTTTGTCTTATGGTACTTTGTCCAAGGTTCTTCCTTATCACTGTCATTGCAGTTTGCAATCAGTGTGCTGGTAGTATCCTGTCCATGTGCTTTGGGGCTTGCAACTCCTGTAGCAGTTGTAGCTGGTACCGGCCGTGCCGCCAAAGAAGGTATCATCTTTAAAAATCCAGAAGCTCTAGAAGAATTAAGCCGAGTAAAAGTCTTTGCCTTTGATAAGACTGGCACCTTAACTTACGGCAGAATGTCTGTAAGCTCTGTTGAAAAGATTGATAAGTCACTTTCAGATCAATTTTTACAGAGCGTGCTTATTTCTCTTGAGAAAAAGAGTTCACATCCTATAGCTCGTTCCATAGTATCAAGCTTCCCTGAAGCAAAAGCTCATGAGCTTTCAGATTATGCTTATGTAAAAGGGGAGGGAGTAAAAGGTACTATTGATAACAGTATTTTCTCCTTTGGTAATGACAGAATGATAAAGAGACTAGGTGTTTCTGACAGTGCCTTTGGCGTACAGTTAAAAAAGACTATGGCCTACAGCGGAGCTTTAGTTTTAACTTTATTAAAAGGTAAAGATATAGTAGCTTACATCACTGTAAAAGATACCTTAAAGAAAGATGCTAAAGATCTGGTTAAGTCTTTAAGAGCATATGGTAAAGAGACTTTGATGCTAACAGGTGACAGTGATGGTCCTGCCCGTGATGTGGCAAAGAGCATTAAACTTGATTCATATGCTTCAGAGCTTACACCTGAACAGAAAGCTACCTTTATTAAGAATCTGCAGAGTACAGACCGCAAGGTCGCAATGGCAGGTGATGGTGTAAATGACAGTATCTCTTTATCTCAGGCTGATGTAGGTATTGGTCTTAAAGGTACAGCTGATATCGCAGTGACTGCCTGTGATGTGATATTGTTGCATGAAAAGATCACAGATGTCTTTAATGCTTACTTAATTTCATTTAAGACTATGCTTAACATTAAAGAGAATTTATTCTGGGCTTTAATCTATAACGTATTAACTATCCCAGTTGCAGCAGGTCTTTTCTATGAGAGTTTAGGAGTAAAGCTAAACCCAATGTTATGCTCAGCTCTTATGGGAATAAGCTCTGTTTGTGTGGTTTTAAATGCACTAAGACTGAGCTTAATGAAAGTTTTAAAGAATAATGAAGTATCTGATATAAAGGATGAGAATACTTTAACAGGTAATAAGAAGATGACTACAGTTAAAATTAACGGTATGCAGTGTCAACACTGCGTAAAAAGCGTACAAAAAGCTTTAACTCCATTCTCTTCAAAAGGTGAGGTTGAAGTTTCACTTGAGCTGAAAAAAGCTACTTTAACTTTAAAAGACGGTGTTGAAGATAACGCCATTAAGGATGCTATTATTGATGCTGGCTTTGAGGTAGTGGAGATCGTTCATGATTAGTCTTGATACTGCAGATTTACTGCTTTTGTGTGCACTAAGAGATGACAGTCGCTTATCCTTACGAGATTTAGGTGCTAAAGTCTCTATGAGTGCCCCTGCTGTAGCTGCAAGACTAAGACGTTTAGAAGAAAATCATGTAATTGAAGCTTATACTGTTTCAATAAATCCTGGTACCTTTGCACTTACTGTTGAAGCTGTTTTATATGTTTGTGTAAATATAGTAAAAGAAGCAGACTTTGTGTCTTATATGAAAAAGACTTTTTGTGTCAGCTCTTTATACAGACTTGGAGCTGACTATACATACATGGCGATAGCTTCTTTTGATAGTATTGAAAAGTTAAATAATTTTGCACTTAATTTAGAGCAGAATTATGGCAAAACTAAAGTACAGTTAGTTTTGAAAAAAGAATTCTCATCAAGAGCTCCTATGGATCTGAAAACTGTGGAGCAAAAAGTTGAGGATAATAAAAAAGATAAATCTTAAGGGAAGTCTCTTTTTAGCGACACAACTTTAGCGGCATAACAGAGAAAGTTAGCATTAGTTATCAGGAAGTTACTTTGTTGCATTGTTAATTTTCAGATTTTGAAATTTACAGATAACGTTACTTTTTAGAACAAGTTTTTTATTAGTACCACTAGCAATTAGAAGGAACACAAAATGTGGGATTATTCAGATAAAGTTAAAGATCATTTCCTTCATCCTCGTAATGCACGTGTGATTGAAGACGCAAATGGTGTTGGTGATGTAGGCTCAATCATTTGTGGTGATGCTCTGCGTTTAATGTTAAAAATTGATCCTGCAACTGAAGTTATTGAGGATGCAGCATTCCAGACCTACGGTTGTGGCAGTGCGATTGCTTCATCATCAGCTTTAACCGAAATGTTAAAGGGTAAAACTCTAAAAGAAGCTGAAAAGATCACCAATCAGGAAATTGTAGATTACTTAGGCGGTCTTCCTCCTGAAAAGATGCACTGCTCTGTGATGGGCCGTGAAGCATTAGACGCTGCTATTGCTAATTACCATGGACAGTCATATGAGCACTCACATGATGATGGTGAGTTAATCTGTCACTGTTTCGGAGTGGGTATCAACAAGATTAAAAAGGCTGTATGGGAAAATCATTTAACTACAGTTGAAGAAGTTACCAACTACACTAAAGCTGGTGGTGGTTGCGGCAGCTGCAAGATGAGAATTGAAGAGATCATCGACGAGGTTTGGGTTGATCTTGAAAAATGTGGTGTACCAAGACCAGGTCATGCACCAACTCCTATTCCCTCAATTACTATTACGACCTCTACAACTCCTGCAACAGGTTTTAGCTCAATCAGTTCAACTACTGCATCTTCAAATACCACAAGTGCAAGTGCAGCAAGCGCTGCTGTAAATGCTGCTATTGATGAGAAGACCAAGTCATCTCCTATCTATGATGATGTAAAGAAGATCTTAGAAGAGATTTCTCAAGGTTTAGGTGAAGGTTCATCAGTAGAGCTAGATGCAATCTCTGGTGCTGACGTGATTGTAAAACTGTCAGGTCCTGTAGCTTCAGGCATGATGAAAGACATGACCTTAGGCTTTATCAAGCAGAAATTAACTGATGGCACCGGTCGTCAGATTAGCGTTACTACAAGATAATCAAGCTTTAATTTAAAAGCTTGTTTGCAGTAAACATGAGTTTTAGTCTGCAATGGAGAACTGATTAAGATTGCAGACTGTTTAGTCAACAGAATTTATTAAATAGAGACAAAAATGGATAATATGAATTTAGGCGCAGGTTTAGGTGGTATTTACCTAGACAATAACGCTACCACTCAGATTGATCCTCAAGTGGTAGAGGCAATGCAGCCATATTTGAGCGTATATTTTGGTAACGCCTCATCACAGCATGGTTATGGTGTTCCTGTAGAAAAGGCAATTGCAAAAGCTCGTGAGCAGGTAGCTGATTTTCTAGGTGCTGAGTATCCTGATGAGATTATCTTTACCTCATGTGCAACCGAGTCAGACAATACCGCTTTATGGTCAGCTTTATGGTCACAAAAGGGTAAGACTGAGATTGTAACAACTCCAGTTGAGCATCCTGCTATCATGCAGACTTGTGATTTCTTATCCTCACATGGTGCTACCATCAAATATTTAAAAGTTTCAAACCATGGTGATCTTGATTTAAAAGAGTTTGAAAATTTATTAACTCCAAATACAGCACTAGCATCAGTTATGTGGGCTAATAACGAGACTGGTAACATTTACCCAGTTCCAGAGCTAGCAGAGATTGCTTACAAGCATGGTGTAATGTTCCACACCGATGCAGTTCAGGCTGTAGCAAAAGTGCCTATTTCTTTAAAAGATACCAAGATCAATATGCTCTCATTCTCAGGTCATAAGATCCATGCTCCAAAGGGTATCGGTGTTTTATATGTAAGACGTGGTACCAGATTTATCCCATTCATGAAGGGCGGTCATCAGGAGCGCGGTAGAAGAGCAGGTACTGAGAATGTGCCATATATCGTAGGTTTAGGTGTAGCATGTGAATTAGCTAAAAAGAACCTGTCAGTTGTATCTTCAAGAGTAAAAGCTCTAAGAGATAAACTAGAGCAGGGTATCTTAAAGGCAATTCCAGACTGCTTTGTAACCGGTGATGAGTCAAGAAGAACTGACAATACCTTAAACGTAGCTTTCAAGTTCGTAGAAGGTGAGGCAATTCTATTGATGTTAAATGAGTATGGTATTGCAGCATCCTCAGGTTCAGCCTGTTCATCAGAATCGCTAGAGCCTAGCCATGTGATGAGAGCTATGAATGTTCCATTCTCAGCAGCTCACGGTACCATCCGTTTCTCTTTATCAAGATTCACCACAGAAGCTGAAATTGATAAGACAATTGAGGTATTACCAGGCATCATCAGTACCTTACGTAAACTCTCTCCATACTGGAAAGAGGGCAAACCTCAGATCCAGGGCCTTGATCATGACTTTGATGCTGACAGCAAAGAAGTTCGTGCATAAGAGCTAAGCTATATCCTATCTGCCAGGCAACTGGCAGATTTGTCTATTATCATCACAGATCAAGCAAAAAGATCTATTTCATTTTCGTTTTTCATTGCCAATAAGCGCTCAATAGCCTTAGAATTATTCAAGATTTTATTATCACGTTTTAGCTTTTCTACAAGAAAAGAAATTATAAGAAACTGTAAAAAAGTTATTTACACAATAACTAATAAACAATACAGCTAATTATTATCAGAAAAATATAGCAGAATACTTCTTTATATTTATTGCATCAGAAGCTTTTTGCTTTCTGAGAGAATTTTTTTTGAAAGTTTTTAGTACAGCATAACAAGAACAATAATAGGTGTGTTTTGGACGTTATTTTAGGCAAAATCTGGTTAGTTATTTTTAATTCCATGATTTTGTTACCAATGCTTTATTCTGTTATGAAAACAGAAAAAAGATTTGCCAATATTCATGTCATTTCTATTTTGACTGTGTTTGTGACACAGGCAACTGATATTGCTGTAACAGTATCTAGCTACCGTGATTCACTCTTTTTAAATTCATTTTTGTTAACTTTAATGTGGCAGTTATCCTTACTGCTGTCTATAGTCTCAGTGTTCTACCTTGTTTTAAATGAATTAAAAGAAAAGTATCAGAGAAACGACTTAAAATCAGATTGGGCTTATGTAGTACCAGCCATCTTTGAAGCATCTTTATTAGTGTTCTTTAATATCAGCGCCTTTAGTGCTACTGATGTTTCTTTAATCTCAACTGCTACTGGTATCAGTTTATATTTCATCATCAACTTCTATATCCTCATTGGTTCATGGCTTTGCTATAAAACCTATGTTTATAATCTTGATTTTGATATCAAGTATGTAGCAAGAAATCATTTCTTTTTCTATTTAATCCTGTGCACAGTGCTGTTCTTACAGCAACTAATCTTTGGTTATATAGATTTTGCAACCTCAATTACCACTTTTCTTATGTTTAACATCATGACTCATTCTAAGACTTTAATTTCTCAGGATGCACTCTCAGGTGTTAACAATCGTGTAAGCTTTAATAAGTTCATCAATAATGTCTTCGTCTCACGTGAGCATGGAGCAGCTTTTATTGTCTTTATTGATATTGATAAGTTCAAACATATTAATGATACCTATGGTCATATTGAAGGTGATGAGGCCATTTCTTTAGTAGGTAAGACCTTAAAGAGTATTGCCGGTGAGACTAATTCCTTTGTTGCTAGAATGGGTGGTGACGAGTTCGTCTTAGTTGTTAATGGTTCTGATGAAAACAAAGTCAAAAGGATCATACAGAACATTACCTATGAACTAGAAGAAAGACTTATCTTTTCAAATAAACAGTATGATTTGTCTGTAAGCTGTGGTTATGTTCCTGTAGCTCCAGATTCAAAGAATATTAAGGAGCTGATTGCAAAAGCAGATAAGCTTATGTACTTAGATAAGCAAAATAAGAATCAGGGAGCTGTAAATGGGGACTATTAGCATCAATTCAACTTCGATGTTCTATTTTGCAGTCGCATCGATTTTTATTCTGTGTACCATATTAAAAAATCAGTCATTAGATGTATCTTCAAATTCAAAAATTACTTTTAATTTTTCTGTTTTTTTAATGGTGCAGGCAGTATTAGTAGGTATCTTTGCGCTTTTAGATTTCTTTAAAGAAAAAACAGTCTTTTCCAATCAGATGGGCTTTGATATTGTCTATGCCTCAGTTGGTTTCATCATTGGATATGTGTCTTATGCCACACCTTTTATCCTGTTTGTCCTGCTAAAAGTTCATGCATACGGCACGCACTTTATGAATGATAAATTAAGGCACTTTATCTATTTTGCCTTTGTCTTAACTTCATTTATCTATGTATATAAAGCAACCCATATTATCTATGCGTTCTCTCGCGATCATGGTATGACTTTTTCTGATTCTGACTGGATCTTTTTAGTATTTATCCCGATTGTCAAGTTAAGCTTTTTCCTGTTAGCAGCCAAAGATCTTAACAGGTTCTTAAAAGATCTTTGTGAAGGATCTATTGTTTCAAGAAGAGCATCACTCTTTTTAAGAATTGTCTTTGTAGGTGGTCCATTTATATTGATCCCGTTAGGCTGGTATTTTATCTTACCATGCATGCTCGGAATTTTAGTCTGCATGGTCTTTGTAATGCAGTTAATCTCTCAGGACAGAGCAGTATCTGTAGATTTCTTGACAGGTTTAAACAACCGTAAAGAGCTCATGAGATATCTTGGCAGATTATTTGAAAAGACTGATGAACTAGACCAAAACCTAGGTCTTATCTTTATTGATATTAACGATTTTAAAGGTATCAATGACACCTATGGCCATAATCAGGGCGATAAGGCTTTACTAACAGTTGCTTCATGCCTTAAAAAGGCAGCATTTAAAAAGAACTGCTTTATCTGCAGATACGCAGGTGACGAGTTTACTGTAGTCTTAAAAGAATCTACTACAGAGACTGCTCAGAACTATATTAATACTTTAGAAGAAGAGCTTAACAAGTGTAATAACTCAGGACACTATGCTATGACTATTTCTTTATCTATAGGTCATGTACAGTATTCAGAGAAATACATAACTCCAGATGAGTTCATCGCAGCGGCTGATCAGTTGATGTATGGCCAGAAGGCTCAGCGTAAACAGCATCAGCAGGAATTAGAAGAGATGCTCTAATCAGGCTTTGTAATTTGATCTTAGATGAATTTTTGATACAAAAAGCTCACCTTTTAGGTGAGTTTTTTTATAAAAAACTCATGGGTTTGAGCTTTTTTATAAAAGACTCTACAATGATGATATTGAAAACTAAGGATATGAAAAATGACAAATTATAGTGAACTTGCAAACGGCGGAATTACTTTAATCAAACCATATCAAGCTGGTAAGCCAATTGAAGAGGTGCAGCGCCAGTTAGGTTTAGAAAATGTCATCAAGTTAGCTTCTAATGAGAACCCATTTGGTATGGGACCTAAAGCTAAAGAAGCTGCTTTAAAGTGTGTAGAGCAGGGTAATATTTACCCAGATTCAAACGGTTACTACTTAAAGCACAAGTTACATGATAAGTTCGGTTATGATCCTGAAAAGCTAACTTTAGGCGCAGGCTCAAATGAGCTTATCAACTTATTATTCGCAGCTTTTGTAAATGATAAGGTTAATGTAGTTTTTCCAGAGTACTCATTTGTTGTTTATCCAATGGAAACTACTGTAAACGGCGCTAAAGCTAAAGTGATCCCTCTAAAAAACTACAATGCTGATTTAGATGCAATTGCTCAAGCTATTGACAAGGATACACGTATTGTAGCTTTTGCTAATCCTTCAAATCCTATCGGTACAGCAATAAGCTCTAAGTCTATGAAGGAATTTATTAAAAAGGTTCCAAAGACTACATTAGTTGTTATTGATGAGGCTTACAACGAGTTCAACAGCGGAGATGATACTTTTGAGGATACCGCTTTATGGACTGAAGAGTTTGAAAACTTAGTTGTATCTCGTACTTTCTCGAAAGCTTATGGTCTTGCTGGTCTGCGTGTAGGTTACATGGTAGCTAATAAAGAGATCACCTCTTTATTAAACCGTTTAAGAGCTCCATTTAACGTAAATATCGTAGCTCTTGCAGCTGCTGTTGCAGCTTTAGATGATACTGAATTCTTAAAGAAGACAGTTGAGAACAACTCAAAAGAGCGCGAAAGATATGCTGCTTTCTGCAAAGATCATAACCTGTTTATGATCCCTTCAAAGGCTAACTTTGTAGCAGTTGATTTTAAGGGCTATGATGCTCAGGCAATTGCTGATAAGCTATTACATCAAGGCATCATTGTGCGTCCTCTTCTAGGTTACAAGTTACAGGATATTCTAAGAATATCTATCGGTAAGCCTTCAGAGAATGATAGACTGTTCAATGTCCTAGATAAGATCTTAAAGGAAATGAAATAATTGAAAAACGCCCTTAATTTAAAAAAGATAAAGTCCGTAGAAGGCAAGGTTATTTTGCCTGGATCTAAGAGCCTTACTAACAGAGCTCTGTTAATTTCAGCTTTAGCTAAAGGTAATACCAAGTTATTAAATGTTTTAAAGTCTGATGATACCTCTCGTATGATTGAGGCTTTACAGACTTTAAAGGTAAAGCTCAAGGTTAACGTAAGTTCTGTTGATGTAACAGGTATGGGCGGTGTCTTTAATGAAGGACTGAACTCTGTAGAGCTGTATTTAGGCAATGCAGGTACTGCAATGCGTCCATTATGTGCAGCTTTAGCTGTATCAACAGGTGTGTTCACGCTTACTGGTGAACCCCGCATGATGGAAAGGCCTATTGGTCCATTAACTGAGGCTTTACGCTCATTAGGTATTAACATTGAATACTTGAATAATGATGGTTTTCCACCAGTACGTATTCGTGGTGCTGTACCTAAGTTTCATGAGGTAACTATTTCAGGTTCGACCTCAAGTCAGTTTATTACAGCTCTGCTTATGGCAGCTCCTGTCTGCGGCGGACTAAAAATTAAGATTAAGGGCGACTTAATTTCAAAACCTTATGTTGATCTGACTGTAAAACTCATAGAAAAATTTGGCGCAGTGGTAAGTCGTAACGGTTATTCTGAGTTTACTGTAGAAGGCACAGGTTATACCTCACCTGGCTCTTACCTCATTGAGGGGGATGCAACTGGTGCTACTTACTTTGCAGCAGCTGCAGCCATTGGCGGTGAGTTAGAACTCTACGGTTTACCTGAGGATTCTGTACAGGGCGATATTAAGTTTTTGGATGTATTAGCTCAAATGGGTGCTAAGATTAAGAAAACAGAAAGCTCTGTAATTATCAAGAAGTCAAAGCTTCACGGTATTGATATTGATATGAATGCAATGCCTGATGCTGCCATGACTTTAGTGCCATTAGCCTTATATACAGACGGTCCTATAACTATCAGAAATATTGCCAGCTGGAGAGTTAAAGAGACTGACAGAATTGAAGCTATGGTCAAGGAAATGTCAAAGTTAGGTGTTAAGGTAGAATCTGGTGAGGACTATATCAGCATTGATGCTTCAACACGCAATGATGTAACCCCAACCTTTGATACCTACAATGATCACCGTATGGCAATGTGTATGTCACTAATAGCTTTTGACAGAGACATTGTTATCAATGATCCTGAGTGTATCAATAAGACCTTCCCAACCTACTTTAATAACTTAAAGTCTGTAAGTAAAAATTAAAGGTAAGTTTCGGTTACAATCAATTTTGTAAAAGAGTTTTCTTAAGCTCTGCAAAGCTCTTAGGCTACAACGCTTTAAGAGCTTTTTTTATTTTGAAAAAAGCAACAAGTTTAAGACTGCAATAAGATTTTGCTAATCTAAGTTATTGCAAAGTAAATAAGCTTAAGCTTCAACAAAAATTGCGTCAGTTTTTAACTTTATTAAATTGTATTTGCCCAAAAGATGTAAAGCAAAAGCTATAAGATTAGCTAAGGATAAAAAGTCATGAAAAAGTTAATTTCATCAAAGTTAATTGCAGCCTTCATGCTGTTACTCTGTTTTAAAGCAGAGGCTGTAGAAACTACTTTTTTAAATAATACTTTTAAGATAAATCTTCCTGAGAACTACTGTACTCTAAATCAGGATACTAACTACTACAAGTTCACAAAAGCAGCCTTTGGCAATTCTGTAAAATTTGGTTTTATTGCAGCTCCCTGCATGGATACTAAAGCTCTAGAAGATGGAATTATCAGTAGATTAAGTCACTATATTGCTTTTACTCAAATAGGCATAGATGGCAACTATGGCTATTTTAAGTTAGGTCGTTTTGTGTATGTAAATTTGGCTAAAGCCTTCAAGTCAGCTCCTTTAGACAGGGTAGAGAACTCTGTTAACAGAAGAATTGCTCCATTTGGAGCTACTGTATCAAATCTTGGGTATAAGCTGCAGTCATCATCTGACTCATATGCTTTGTTTTTAGCTACAGTAAATCTAAACGGATTTGGTGCTGATAAAAAGGCAAACTTATTAGGTATTACTACTCTAGTTTACGAGATCCCAGTAGGTTTATATGTCTTTGATGAAGATCCAAATGAGGCTAAAACTAAAGAAGCTATAAAACAGTTATCAATAGCAGCTTCCTCTTTTTAAGAAAGTCAAAAAGTTAATAAGACAATAAAGCTTACCTCTAAATTTGAGACAATCAAAATAAAAAAATCCAGTGCCAAATGGCACTGGACCAAAGGTAAGATAAATCTTAAAAATCCAAAACAGTATTAAACTGATTGGGGCTTAAACTAAACAACCGCCCAACATTCGGTTGCTATGTCTTAAGCTTTATTGAAGTATATAGACGCTTTAGGTATATGTAAAATACTAATTATTTATACCTCGTTATAGTTAAACTGTATAACTGATTTAGCAATCAGTAAGGTAATATGAAATCCTGAAAATGAAGCTGAACTTGAGTTTTTAAAGTAAATTGCTAATTGGGAGGTTGAAAAAAGATGTGAGGAGATAAACAGAATTCTTGTAATAACTTATTTATTTGGAGTTAAATTCATGTGATAATCCTTCTCTTTTCTCATGATTTCATAGATTGATGTGAATTGAACTCCCTTTGCATTACGCACATCAGGAATGTGGACTTTCTTTTTTGCATTGATTGTATTTGCTGGCTCTTCGTGAGTAACTAAAATGCAATTGTGAGTTTTTGCATAAGAAATTAGGTATGCACAGCAACTGGTAGTTCTATAAATTTTCTAATCTTATTGTCTGGAACTTTTTCTTCAAAATGTACGGGGTAAAAGAGAGAAGTTTAGATGGTCGGTGATGTAGGGTTCGAACCTACGACCCTCTGGTCCCAAACCAGATGCGCTACCGGGCTGCGCTAATCACCGAACGGAATGCATTATAAGAATAGACAAAGCTGTTGTCAATTTTTTTTTGATTCATTTTTCAAAAATTTTTCAGGAATTTCAATTTACTTCACCTTCAAATAGCTCAAAAAGTAAGTGAAAATTTTTTGAAAATAAGATAAATATCAGCTTTATGAATTGTTATCTTTTCTATCCTCAATTTTTTAATTTTATTCTATAACTCAGTTATATTTGCCTTAAGTAAGATACAAATATAACTGACTTAACAAAAGACCTAAGAGTTAATTTTGAATTTTCAAAATAAGTGCAAGGTGAATCACATAAAAATGTAAAGCAAATTTAAAAACCGTATCAACTAAATTAACCATCAGTATCTACTAAAGTAAACTGACATCTAAAATGCGGACTAAATAATTATTAAAAATCAATAATATATATATAAATTTAGATCAGAATTTACTTAAAAGATCTAAATCTGAAAAATTGAGGCAAATTTTGCTTAAAACAGGGGAATTTTCATTGAATTTTGTAAAACTGAACTATGCGATAAAAATTTTTTAAATTTTAATTTTTATTAACTTGTTGATTTATAAGAATTCATAAAAATTCTTAAAAAATTTTTTTTGAGAAAGTGATCACAAATGAAAAAATGTGATATAGTTCACGTACTCCTTATGTTTGTTTGATTGTTGTCCCCTGAATGATTATTGTATTCAGGGGATTTTTCTTTTCAGGGTAATTAACTTTTCGTTCTTCTTGTTTTCTTTGGATTTTCTAGTCTCTAATCCTCTAGATAGAACATATCTTCAATCAAATATCAGAATTAAACTTCATTCGTCAATCTTGTTTATAGCTTTTGCTTTATAAGGGCTACTTCATATTTTTTAAATGAGCATCTCACTTTATTGTTTAACACTCTGAACACACGATGTTTTTTTGTTACAATAATCAGCTTATATAATAAAAATAACTATGAAAGCATCGACATTATTTATTTTGTTGAGAGTGGAGAACAAAGGATGTCTTTTGTATCAGATTTTAAGAAATTAACTCTAGTTTTAGCTGTATCAGCTTCATCAATGTTGATTTGTAATGGTTGCGTTACTGCTTTAGTTGGTGCAACCGCAGCTGGTGCGGGGGCTTTTATTGGTTCAGATAGCCGTACAGTTGATGTTCAGGTAGATGATCAGAAGATTGAAAACCAGGTAGCCAGAATTCTAAAGAATGATCGTATGAGATCTGATTCTAAAGTCTTTAGAGTTGACTGTGTATCAGTAAACGGTAATGTGCTGTTAGTAGGTCAGACTCGTGATACAGAATACATGAACTGGGCTTTAGGCTATATCAAGAAAGTTCCTAACGTAAAGAGAATTTTCAACTGTGTATCCAATAAAGATCCTATTAAGGCAAGTGTAATTGCACATGATGCATTTATTACCTCAAAGGTTAAGAGTGCACTGTTATTTGGTTCAAAGATTAGCTCTGGCAGATTTAAGGTTTATACCGAAGATAGCGTAGTATATCTGTTAGGATACATTACTCGTGATGAAGGTCAAAGAGCAATCAACCAGACAAGAAAAGTTGGCGGTATCAAGAAGATCCACCCAATCTTTGACTATATGGATGCCTCAGGTACTCCAAACTCATCAGATAGTACTCCTGTAGTATCAGATAATTCATCAAATGCACAATCATTAACTGTAACACCGGCTACAACTACCAGAAGCTCATCATCAATGGCTAATGAAGTTCAGTCTGATGTTGATAATGGCGGCGCTGTACTTGAAGATGACACTGATTTGTTAGCTCCAAGTGCACCGGCTCAAAGTTTCTAATTAGAAAGTAATATGGCTCAAAGATCTAAAAGCCCTGCAATCTTTTTTGTGGATGCATATACTCCAAATGAAGGTGAGATGGGGCTGTGTCTTGAATATGGCGTTCTCCGCTGGTCTAGCAATAAAAATGACAGACCAGAGGTTTATGTTCATTCATTTTTAAAACCAGCAACCACTCCTAATCGAGTTCGCTGGTCTAATGCATCAGTCGATATGAAGATCTCACGAGATTTCATTGAGAATAATCGTGATCTTCCTACTATCGAGGATATGATTGAAGCTGACTACTTAAAAGGTAGATCAGTAGTCTGCTTTGATGCAACAGTTGAACCTTTCTACTCTCTGCTATCAAACAGTTCTGCTGTAGTCTCAATTGTACAGCTATGGAATGATCTTTTTGCAGACAATGAAAAGGCTCTTTTGTGTACATCGCTTTCAAAAATGTGTGATTTTATTGGTATGTTGCCAGATGACAAAGAGAATACCAATTACACTCCTCTTTTAAAGCGCCTGCATCAGATGGCTGCTTTATGGTTCCTGCTAGAAGAAATGGCAAAACACCCTAAGTCTAAGCGTTCTATGGGTGCTGGTGGTATGCAGTTTAATTTTATCTGGCCTTTACCTAAAACCAAAGATAAGTGGTTTGAGCGCGATGTAAACTCATTTAAAGATTTAACTGATGATGAGATTAAAGAGTTCTTCAGTGGCACCCTAGCTGACAGAATTGACTGGTTTGAGATGAGTATGTATGCCTGTGACTGGGTATATCATCGTCAAAAGAACCGAGGAACTGAAGATCTTGAAGGTCGCAATGAGATGGCAGAGTTCATCTTTAAAAACGTTTTAAATTTCAAGATGCAGGTTTGGGTTCTAATCTATTACTCAATTTACAATCACAGATTAGAAGTAGCCCGTCAGATTGCCTTAGACAGGGGGGATGTTCGTCGTTTAAAGAGTGCTCAGTTAGAGAACTTTTCAAACTTCATAATCGAAAATCTTGATGTGTTCTTATCAGGAGATCAAAAGGAAAAGCTGTTAGCATCTTTAATCAAGCAGTCTTTTGATTCTAACGGTGCAGTTCGCTTCGAGCATTTTGATTTTGATACCTTACAAAAGCAGTATTCTGAGCGTAGAAGTGATGTGCAAAAGTTGTACTTTACAGATAATGCTCCAGACACCAAGCTTAAAAACTGCTATAAAGAGATCCGTGATGCCTCAGGACGTACCATTTACAGACGCTATGAGGTAAAGGGCAGAGGCAAAGAAAGAGTTGCTGCCAAAGAGCTTGTATCAAGGAACTTAAACAGACTTTATGACGATGCTCGTAACGTCTTCTCAGATATTTGGCTTACGCCATCTTTAAAACTGTGGATACAGTTTATTACAGGTTGCAACATTGCTGAGATTGTAAGAACAGTAAGAGCCAATGATGCAACTGAGCTAGTAGATGTAAGAAACAGTTTGCACCAAATTCTTGAAAGATGTGCTTATGAATATCTTGTAAAACTGTATAATGAGCTCAAAAGAATATTTGCTGCAATGCAGGATGACAATATTGAAATTCCTCCATTCCAGTTTTGTTTCCAGGGAATATCTATTGAAGTAGAAATTATCTCTGCTGCCAAGGTAGGATTCTTTAGAAGACTGTTCAGTTTTGAGTAATTAGCTATGTAGTTAGGTTCGTAAAGCTCTCTGCGTAGAAGATATAGTAAAAATGATCTTAAAATCTTTAAAAGCTGCTGCACTTACGGCAGCTTTATTATTTAGCGCCAATGCATTTGTTGGAACAGCTACAGCTGCCGAGGTAATCGGTGAATATGCAAACGGCTGTATTAAAGGTGCTGTTCCTCTTAATAACGGCAACAATTATCAGGTTCAGATCTGGGGACGGGGCAGAAACTATGGCCACCCGGAGCTTATCGATTACATCCAGAAGTTAGTATTAAAAGCCAAACACTACAATTTACCTGATCTTTTGATAGGTGATCTGTCAAAACGTCAGGGAGGCTCTTTTGGAGGTGGCTCAAGTCATGGTTCTCATCAGTCAGGTCTTGATGTAGATATTTCTTTTGACTTTGCAACTCCAAAGAAATCTTTCTTTGAGCTCTCCCATCCTCAGGATGTATATCTTGTGGATACTCATAACAGGGTAACTAAGAACTTTGATAAAAGAAGTGTAGCTTTAATTTATTTAGCTGCTTCAGACAGTCGTGTAGAAAGGATCTTTGTAGCACCTGGTATTAAAAAAGCATTATGTCAGGTCTATGAAGGTCACGATAAGAGCTGGCTGCAAAAATTGCGTCCATGGTTTGGTCACCGTGGTCATATGCATGTAAGACTTGCCTGCCCATTAGACAGTCCTTTGTGTGTAAATCAGGCTAAAGCTCCACAGGGAGATGGCTGTGGTCAGGAATTAGACTCATGGCTCTATCCACAGAAATATGCACAAAAGCCAGCTAAAAAAGGTAAACCTCAAGTTAAAAAGAAGAGAGTTATGCCACCTGAGTGCAGAGCATTATTTGCATCTCACTATTAGCTTTGCATAGACTAGTCTTTATAACACCTCATTAAAAAAATCATTCCATAAAGTGTACGCAGCGCTCTTTATGGAATAGATTGTCTCAATCAAATTCATTTTCTATCTTTATTCTCTACCTGGTGAAAAATGGTGCAAATCCATTGGTTTTACAAGAATTGCCTACATTTTTTCTACATAAGTTAAACTAGTTTGCATAGTTGTAAAAATTCAATTTAGGCTCTTATAAATAACGGAGATAAACATGGTAAAGGTAGCTGTTGTAGGCGCTAGTGGTTATGCTGGAGCACAGCTTTGCAGAATTATTTCAAGACATGAGAAGTTAGAACTTACAGGTCTGTTTGTATCAGAAAATTCACTGGATAAAGGTAAAAAGATTTCAGAACTTTACGGCGAGTTAAATGGTGTATGTGATAAGGTTCTACAGCCATTAACCGGTGCAAAAGACATTATTGATATTGCTGATGCTGTATTTTTAGCAATTGATCATAAAGTAAGTCATGATATTGCTCCTGCCTTGGTAGATGCAGGTGTTGCTGTATTTGATCTGTCAGGTGCTTTTAGAATTTCAAATACTGATGTCTTTGAAAAGGCATATGGCTTTGCTCATGAGCACAAAGATCTTTTAAAGAAAGCTGTTTACGCTTTAGCTGAGTATGTTGATGTAAAAGCTCTTCAGAATACCAAGATGATCTCACTGCCAGGCTGCTATCCTACAGCTTCACAGTTAGCTTTAAAGCCTTTAATTGAGAACGGGTTATTAGACTTAAATTACCGTCCTTCAATTAACGCTGTGTCAGGTGTATCAGGTGCTGGACGTAAGGCAAAGCTTACTAACTCATTCTGTGAGGTAAGCTTAAATGCTTATGGTGTATTTACACACCGTCATCAGCCTGAGATTGCTGAGCACTTAGGTACAGAGGTTATCTTTACACCTCATTTAGGTGACTTTAAGCGTGGTATTCATGCAACCATCAATGCAAAGTTAAAAGATGGTGTAACTCCTGAGCAGGTAGCTAAAGCTTATTCATACTATGACAACAAGCCATTAGTAAGAGTAAAGAAGGGTATGCCTAAGTTACAGGATGTTCAGTACTTACCTTTCTGCGATATCGGCTATGCTATGAAAGATAACTACATTGTTATTTGCTCATGCATTGATAATCTGTTAAAGGGTGCATCAGCTCAGGCAGTACAGGTTCTAAATCTGTATTATGGCTTTGATGAGACACAAGGCCTTATCTAAGAGTAAGCATCTTTAAAATCTCTAATCAAATAATGCAGAGACCACTGTTCTCTGCATTATTTTTCACAGTATCTGTCCTCACCATACGCTTTTAAATAAGCACAAATTTAAAGTAGCTAACTTCAAGATCTAAATTTATTCATTTACCTTCAGCAATTTTAAAGATTGAATTGTCAAAAGTTAAACAGGATATATAAGAATGAGTAACAATCAATTTTTACAATTATCAACGGGTTACAATGGTTATGCCGAATTAAGAGAAGATAACCGCTACTAAGTAGATAAGACAGAATTCTTAAAGACAGTGATTAACTATGACTGCAAAGTATTGTTGCTCACAAGGCCAAGACGTTTTGGCAAGACTGATTTTATGAGCCCGCTTAATGCTTTCTTAAAAATAGATGACAATAATCCTGGAGATACCTCATTTCAAAATCAGATTTTTAAAGATACAAAGAGCTTTCAAGACAAAGAATTTTGTAACAAATATATGGGCAGTACCCTGTCATTTTGTTTCTTTAAAAGATGTTAATGGCGATAATTTTGAAACAGCTTATGAAAGATTTGCCTCAACTATTTGTAAACTAGCAATTAAATATCTACTTAATAGTAACAAATTAGATGAATATGATAAGGAAGAGCTGTCAAAGGTATTAAATAAATCTTATTTGGATCAACTTAAAAATCAGAATTGCTTAAAAGATTTTTTATCAACATTACCTCAGTACTTTATAAAGAGTAAGAAAAGTATCCAATTCTTATTATTGATGAGTATGATGTTCCTTTAGCGAGAGTTTCTTACCATGATTCTATAAACTCTGTTCTTTATAAGGATAAAAAAGATCAGGAGCTTTTAGCTTTAGGAATCAGTGTTGAAGAGCCTGAGACTAAAGATAATGAGGATTAAAGATAGTGAGCTTAAGTTAAGCTTTGGGTATTGCTTAATTTTATGCTGATGCCTTAAACATAATAACTTAAGTTAGTTACTTAGCTCTACACAAACTTAAGCGCTTAAAAGTAAGGTAGAAGGATTAAAAACAGTGCTGTTACCAAATGAAGTTATCAAAAAGATAGAGAAAATGAGATAGATAACATATCTCATCTCATTTTAAGATTACAGTGACAAAGAGAGTACCCAATCAGAGTTTCTCTGAAAACACCAACAGTCAAAAGCATCATGCAGGATATTGCTGACTATGAGAACTTTGTGCGTACTTGGAATGACTTTCCCCTATCAGGGAATGATTGAAAGGGTAACAGTAAATTACCGCTACGGTGTACAGGGTGAGAATATCCCATCTGAATTTGTAGTTCATGATTTTGGTGATCTTGTAAAGCTCATCTCTTCAAAAAACAAAAATGCTGTTACAGCCTTTGTAGAGCGCTGTAAGTCTTTATCTAATGTCATGCATTATGACAATTAAAATGCTCTTTACTCACTGTACAGAGAACTCAATCTTGAGGTTATTTCAAATAAAGAGTTTAGTGATCTTATGATCTGTCTGCCTCAATGAAAGCGAGGCATTGGTAAAGACTGTTATCTAAGAGCCATACCGATTGAGCACATTGATACTAAGTTTATTGAAAAGCATGACAAGGTGATCCTTTCAATTTTAAGAACCCTGTCATTATGCACAGAGGACGAGTCACTAGAGGATTATCTAAAAGTTGAAGCAAAGCCTGATGCTTTGCTCATCTAAGAGTCTTAGATGACAGTTTAGTTCAAAGATATCCATATATGATGGTGCCATCATCACTGCTTTTGAACATCGAACCACCAGGAGACAACCTTATCGTAGTAGAGAATGTTCAATCAGGACTGATGCTACCAAAATTAAAGAACACCTCAGTTATCTTTGGCTGTGGCAGAAACTTGTCCTGGTCAAAAGCATCCTGGTTAAAACATAAAAAGCAGATCTTTTACTGGGGCAATTTAGACTCATGGGGCTTTGAGATGTTATGTAAGTTCCGTGAAAACTCGCAATGCTCTGTTACCTCTCTGCTTATGGATAAAGCTGTATTAGAGAGAACCTCTCATACAGAGCGTATTGTCCAAGAGGATAAGAGTACTGAGGTAAAAGTAGAGTTTTTGACTTCTGCTGAAAAAGAAACCTTAGCCTTTTTACAGGGTCTAAAAAACGACGGTGCTAATGCAGAACTTGCTACTACATCTAGTCCTGATACAAAGTTAAATCGTTTAGAGCAGGAAAAGCTTGATGAGGATATTGTAATTAAAGCTCTAAAAGCGTATAAGCTTTTGTAGAGTTTTAATCTTGAGGCGATTTTTAGCAAGGTGTTGACGCTTTTAGGTATATAAAGACCTGGTATTTACTTTAAAATTCAAGGCATCATAAAAGGTCTAAGGCATTACTTAGCCGAAACTAAAATGCGCTACCAGACTCAAAGATAATGTGGTGACAAGAAACAGTCACTGCATTATTTAGAAACAGCATAGACATCCTAGGTAAAGTTCGCTCAGGATAAAACTTAAGAATAGAGTCTAAAGGCTATGCTTTTACTAAAGAAATAACCGAGCTTTTTATAATGACAGACTTTTACCATGATTGAAGATAACCATTTAGATAAAGGGCAACCTGAAAATATCGTCATCAAAGGCGCGAGGGTTCATAATCTTAAAAACATTGATATCGATGTTCCATTACATCAGATCGTGGGTATTGCCGGTGTCTCTGGCTCAGGTAAATCGTCATTAGCCTTAGGAGTCATCTATGCTGAAGGTTCCCGTCGTTATTTAGACTCATTATCAACCTATACCCGTCGTCGTATGACCTCAGCTGCTAAAGCTGATGTTGATGAGGTTTTATATGTGCCAGCAGCGCTTGCTTTGCACCAGAGACCAGGTGTTCCTGGTATTCGCAGTACCTTTGGTACAGGAACTGAGCTTTTAAATTCATTGCGTTTAATGTTCTCACGTCTTGCTTCTCATCGCTGTGAGAACTGTGGTCATTATTTAGAGCCAACACTTAATGTGGCAGCAGAAAAAGAAATCATTTGCCCACATTGTCATAAAGCAGTCTATCCACCATCAGCTGAAGAACTTGCTTTTAATTCACAGGGAGCATGTCCTGAGTGCTCAGGCACAGGCTTTGTAAGAACTGTAGATGAATCAACCTTAGTCCCTGATGAGAGTAAAACTATTGATGAAGGTGCGGTGCTGCCATGGCAGACCCTGATGTGGTCTTTAATGAAGGATATCGCCCGTGATCTTGGGGTAAGAACTGATGTCCCTTTTAAAGAGCTTACACAAAAAGAGCGAGATATTGTTTTTAATGGCCCTGCCATTAAAAAGCATATGGTCTATCAGAATAAGACTAACGGTGCCTCAGGTGAGATGGATTTTACCTACTTTAATGCCAAATACACAGTCTTAAATGCCTTATCTAAGGTAAAAGACGAAAAGGGTATGAAGAGAGTTGAAAAGTTCTTACGTGAAGATATCTGTCCAAAATGTCATGGTACCAGATTAAACGACAGAGCCAGAGCTCCTAAAATTAAAGGCATGAGTTTAGATGAGGTCTGCTCGATGACCTTAGATGATGTCATCTTATGGGTAAAGGATGTCCCATCTTCATTACCTCAAGAAATGCACAAAATGGCAGAGAGTATCTGTCAGTCCTTTTTAGAAGTCGCCAGAAGATTAGTTGATCTTGGATTAGGCTATCTTACCTTGGATAGAGCTTCTTCAACCTTATCTACAGGTGAAAGACAGCGCATGCAGCTAGCTCGTGCAGTGCGTAACCGCACTACAGGAGTGTTATATGTTCTGGATGAACCTTCAATTGGACTGCATCCTCAGAACATTAAAGGTCTTAATGATGTAATGCATGATCTCATTTCTGATGGTAACTCCGTACTCTTAGTCGATCATGATACCCAAATTCTAAAAGAAAGTGACTGCATTATTGAAATGGGACCTGTAGCTGGAGCTAAAGGCGGGCATGTTCTAGCAAAAGGCAGTGTCCTAGATATTGAGAAAAACGACAAATCAGTAATAGGTCCTTATTTAAAAGGTGATTATAAAACACGCAGAAGACCTGTTATTAGCGCTAACAGTGAAAACAAAGATAAAGATGCTAAAGTAAACGAAGCTCATGAGAGTTCTACTTTAGAAGAAGCTCACAGTAATTTAATAGCTAAGCTCTTTGAAAAGGGGACTATCTATTTAAAGACAGCTCCAATTCATACTGTAAAAGCTTTAGATGTACAGATACCAAAAGGCAGATTAACAGTTGTCACCGGTGTTTCAGGATCTGGTAAAACTACCTTGGTGTTAGAAAGTTTAATTCCAGCACTTACAGCTTCTATCAATAACACCAAGCTGCCAGAGCATATAAAAGAGGTTAAATGTGAGGGTATATCACAGATAAAGCTCATTGATGCAACACCTATTGGTATCAATGTACGCTCTACTGTAGCCACTTATGCAAATGTTCATGATGAGTTAAGAAAGCTCTTTGCTAAATCCAAAGAAGCTAAAGAGAAAGGCTATAAGGCAGGCGACTTTTCATACAATACAGGTAAACTGCGTTGTCCTGTCTGCGATGGTACAGGTGAAATCACCCTTGATGTGCAGTTTTTACCTGATGTTGAAATTCCCTGCATTAAGTGCCACGGCTCACGTTACTCTAATGAAGCTCATGAAATTCATTACAAAGCTAGAGATGGTAAAGAGTATTCATTACCAGAGCTTATGGATATGGATGTAACAGAGGCTATTGAGGCTTTAAAAGATGTAAAGCTAGTTTCATCCCGTCTAAAAATTCTAGAGTCACTAGGCTTAGGTTATTTAACCTTAGGAGAGCAAACTCCAAGCCTATCAGGAGGTGAAGCCCAAAGATTAAAACTTGCCTCAGAAATAGGTCACAGTCAGGACGATTCTGTCTTTGTCTTTGATGAGCCTACCATCGGTTTACATCCACAGGATGTAGCAACACTATTAGATGTTTTCCAGACTCTAATTGAGAGTGGTGCTACAGTCATAGTAATTGAGCATGATCTTGATGTGATAAGAAATGCTGACTATATCATTGATATGGGGCCTTATGGCGGTATTGCAGGCGGCAGGATTGTAGCTACAGGCACTGTTGATGATATTAAAAACTCAAAAGAGAGTATTACGGGTAAGTTTTTGAATTGATAAGTTCTATTGTCAAAAGATACGAGAGCAATTGACTGATTCAAATATAAGCCAAAAGATCGAATAGCTGAGCACTGTGGACTAGTAACGATAAAACAATTGTTAGATCTTTTGAGAAATTTGACAGAAAAATAACTGATATTTGTAGAAAATGTCCCTAATAAAGGGGAAACAGGAGCTTTTCAATATATAATCTAGAAGAAGGTTTGGAGATAATTACATATGAAAGATATCAGTTCAACAGGCTCATTTATAAAGTTTTACCTAAATAATTACATTTATGTAGATAAAACAAAATATATTAAAGACCTGATAAAGCTGGAAAGAGTTTTTATCTCCCGTCCACGTCGTTTTGGTAAATCTCTTACCTTAGATACCATAGCAACTTTATTTGAAACAGGTGTAGAGCCTTACTTTAAAGGTACTTGGATTTACGATAAATGGACAGAACCTACCTATCCTGTATTAAGACTGAATTTTTTAAATTTTGATAAAAACTCATTAGAGAAATTTAATAATAAACTTAATTCTAAAATAACCGAATTTGCAGAACTTAATCAAGTAACCACCTTTAAAGAGAAGGAAGAAGCTGAAGACTCCATTGACCATCTTTTGGAGCAATTAAGATTAGAAGGAAGACAGATAGTCATCTTAATTGATGAGTATGACTGTCAGATGACAGCAAACATCAATAATGAAACTCTATATAAGCAATTTCAGGAAAAAATCAAAAGCTTTTATGCCAACATCAAAGATAAGTTTGCAATTAAGTTCTTAGGAATAACAGGTGTCACCAGATTAAAAGATGTAGCGATATTTTCAGTAGGTTCTGATATCAACGATATCACCAACTCAAGTGCCTATTCTCAGATGATAGGCTTTACTCGAGACGAGATTAAAAAGTTCTACATCGATTATTTAAAGTTAGCTGCATCCTATGAGAACAACTGCAACGTAGATGAAGTAACCGACACTCAGATTGAATCTTTGTTAGATAGACTTGCTCAAAACTACGATGGTTACTGCTTCGATGAATTCTACAAAAAGAAAGTATTCAGTACCTGGTCTGTAAATAAATTTTTCCAAAGTGTGGTGTCTAATAAATTTGTATACTTTGGAGAGTACTGGTACGACAATGGTGGTTTGCCATCAATTCTTGCAAACTATCTGCAGACCCATAAGTTAAATGCGTTGGATTATATTGATAAAGATAAAACAATTAACATTAAAGTAAATGATTTTAAGAATCCAACTTCTTTGACATCTATCAATCAGAATGTCTTAATGTGCCAGACAGGATATCTAACTTTACGTTCACCTGTATACTCAAAAGGCTTTATGACTTTAGGAATACCAAACAGTGAAGTTTACAATGCACTATTTTCCCTAATGGCACTAAATATCTTTGATGATACAAAGCTTTTGAGTGTTAATGAACAAATTCTTACACAAAGTAAAGATGCAGGTGAAATCTTAGGTTTATTCAATACTGTTCTAAACACAGTTTCATATGATAACTATCCAATCAGTTCTGAGGCAGTAGTTCAGCAATTGCTATATATGTACTTAAAAGGCATTTGTAACTCTGTTACTGCAGAACTACATTCATCAAAAGGTAGAGCCGATCTTGTAATTGAGTCTGATAACAGAAGAATAGTCTTTGAATTTAAGTATGCAGAAAATGAGACTGAAGCTAAGGCAAAGCTTAGTGAAGCTGTAGAGCAGATAAAGACACGAGACTATGGCAACATCCTACCTAAAAAGAATGAGTTGTTAAGAATTGCAACAGTGTTCAATGCTGATCCAAAGGTGAGAGCTTTTACCGAGTATCAAGCTGTTTAAGCTTACAATGAATTTTAAGTGCAAAGCTTAACTGAATAATACCTACATATCCTAAGCGCCACATAAAAACTATCCTGTGGCGCACTAAGTCCTAAGAGCATGAACCAACCTAATACCAGTCAATTTTTTTTAATCATGAATTAGCTGTTTAATCCTAAGCGTTATTTTCAAAAGGTATTTATTTACTTTTTTTATACACCAATCTAAATCTGGAACGATGCCTTTATAAGATTAGTTCATAAGGTAAGGCAATGATTATTTTCTTCTAAATTCCTAAATCCTTAATTTCTCTTAGATCTTTGTACTTATAGCCTTACCTTTCAAATTTTAGTTAAAGACCATGTTTCTACCTGCAACTAGGTTATACAAATCAAAATCTCATATATCGGAGTTTATAAAAGCAAAGAGCAAAGTTGTAGCTAAGATCGGTTTATTAGATAAAAAGAACGATAAAAGACTATCAATAAAATACCTGCTAAAGGTATTAGACCATAAAAGCGAGTGTAGTATGAAATTTAAAGACAGCTTAAAAAAACTCAAGTTCAATTTTAGAACCCATCCTGTGTTCAGCTTTGCTTTCATCATTGCAACAGCATTTGTAGTGCTTAGCTTTGCACTTTGTTTTACAAGAATGAGTTTTGTAAAACAATGCGAAAACGGTGATATTGCAGCATGTAACAGAGCCTGTGCTATCAAAGGCAGAACTGCCTGTGCAAATCTTGCGTTTTACTATCAGCAGGGTATTCATGTAAGAAAAAATGAGCAAAAAGCTCTTTATTATTACCAAAAATCGTGTTCTCAAAAGTTAAGCTACGCTTGCAGACAGGCTGAGCAAATAGAAAAGCAACTTAATTATAAGATCTTAAACAATCAGTAGAAGATTACTAAAGGCAGAACACGGCAAAAACATTTAATTTGGAGAAACCTATGGTTAAAGCAGTTGCTAATAGTCATCCTATCTACAATTAGGAATGTATCTTATGAAACTAACACAGCACTAACACAGCGATGGTGTTTTCTTATGAAAGTTCATATAAGCATGCAATGCCTATGAGTAAAACTGATGAAAACTTGAAAAACGGATCAGTGCGCATTTTTGACTAAAAAGCCATCTCCAAGATGTCCTGTTTTGCTTAAAACAATTGGAGATTACAACCTTATGACGTGTATGTACTTACATTATTATTGAAGTTGCACCAATTAATTTATAAGTTACGTCGAAGAGAACTTTAGGAGATATCTTATGATTTCAATAATTGATTTTGTTAAAGCGTTTAATACTGATTTAAACTACCGCATTGTGGTTCATGCTGAAGAAAGTGGAGATCCTTTTACCCGCATTTACAGCAATAAAAATGAATTTCTTGAAAAAGTGCAAAACACGTCATGGCTTGACAAGTATTATTTCAAAGACGCGGATTTTAACTTAGAATATGTGTTGGATGAAGATACACAAAAAACGAATATTGTTAAAGATAAATATATATTGCACATTTGTGTGAAAACGCTTAGACACGAACGCAATTTAAAATTGCCCATTAAATTAGATGATTTTACTGTAAACGATTTAAAAGATTTTGAAAAAGAATTAGGTTATGTTAAAAATTTTAAAGTCAATAATATAATTACAGAAAACAATATTGTTAAATCTTTTAACGTTGAGAAATGTGAATGAAACTTAAAGGATCTGAAAACAGTATTCTGCATGGCTTAATGGAAGATATTAACATCAATAAAGATCAAGTTCTTTTTTATTGAGTTACGGTAAACATCTAAATGATAAGACAAGCAAATTCATAATTTTGTGGCAGGGCTAAACATTGAATACGTCAAGCCATTGAAAACGTCAAACAAATTCAAGAACGTCATCAACTTTACCTGATAACAGCAATTATACTAAAGATCTAGCTTACAAAGCATTGTCTGTAGTGTATTCTTACTTCTTATTGGATGTAGCTGTTTAAAAGTTGCTGCTGGATTACGTTTGATTTTTGCCATTTAAAACTCCAATTAAGTCGTAAAATGATATCAGACTTAATTGGGGTTACACGGAATTTATTTCACTCTCAGATTTTTACCTAATCTTTAGAGTCTACTTAAATCTTTAGAGTTAATTAAATCTCGTAAGATTAAGCCATATCAAGCTATATATAAGGTAGCTAGATCAAATCTTAGAATTAACTCTTACACGAGTGAGTCTTACTTGGTACCAAAGATTCTGTCACCAGCATCACCAAGACCTGGGCAGATGTAAGCATCTTTATTTAACTCTCTGTCTAACTGACCTACGTAGATCTGAACATCAGGGTGAGCTGTTGCAAGTTTTTCTAAACCCTCTGGAGCTGCAATGATGCATAAGAACTTAATCTTTTTGCCGCCTTTTTCTTTAATCATATCTACAGCATCAACAGCTGAACCACCAGTTGCTAACATAGGATCTAAGATCACACAGGTTCTCTCTTCAAGGTTCTGTGGTAACTTGCAGTAGTAAGGAACTGGTTTGTGAGTTACCTCATCACGGTACATACCAATGTGACCGATTCTAGCTGAAGGTACTAAAGCATCAAGACCTGGTACCATACCTAAACCTGCTCTTAGAACAGGGATAATAGCAAGCTTTAAACCATCTAACATTGGAGTCTTGCACTTCTCAAGAGGAGTCTCAACTTCAACTTCTTTTAAAGGTAAATCGCTTAAAGCTTCATAAGCTTCTAGCATTGCAATTTCTTCAATTAAAGTACGGAACTTGTTAGTAGAAGCCTCTTTATCTCTTAATAAAGAGATCTTGTGCTTGATAAGAGGGTGCTTGAAGATTGTAATGTTAGGCTGTTTTGTAAAATCCATTCTATTTATCCTTTTTTCAATCTACTAAATTTTAAAATTTATCTATGCCTTTATCTGTAAAGAAAACTGTTTTAAAAGTCAGTTACCTAGAAGTAGCTTTCTATAAAAGAGATCTTCTGCCAATATAACTCTCAATAAAAATAACTTTCTACCAAAGTAACATCAGTAAAAATAACATTCAATAAAAGAACAGACACTGTCTGTTCTTTTAACTTACAAGGCTAAGCCTTGTGGTGGATCTCGTTTTCAATGACGTTCTCATCGAAAACGTATTTGTTACCAGGTAATACTGCATTTAAAACAATACCTGCAATTGCAGCAATAGCAAGTGAGGTTAAGGTTACAGAAGTACCAAAAACAGAGAAGGTTAAACCGTCTTTAAAGCCTAAGCCTGACACGAAGATCACAGCTGCAATGATGAGGTTTCTTGACTTAGATAAGTCAACTTTATTCTCAACGATGTTTCTTACACCAATAGCTGAAATCATACCGTAGAGGATAAAGGAAATACCTCCGATGATAGCTGTTGGCATGGTTGAAATGATAGCTGAGAACTTAGGTACTACAGATAAGATAATAGCTAGTAATGCTGCCATTCTTACAACCTTAGGCTCATAAACTTTAGACATTGCTAAAACACCGATGTTCTCACCATAGGTAGTATTAGCAGGACCGCCGATGAAGCCTGCAAAGGCTGTAGCTAAACCATCACCTAACAAGGTTCTGTTAAGACCAGGCTTTGCAATAAAGTTCTTACCCACAGTAGCAGAGATTGCTGACATATCACCAATGTGCTCCATCATGGTAGCAGCTGCAATTGGAGCCATTACTAAGATTGCGGTTAAATCAAACTTGCACATCTGGAATGGTGGCAGACCTACCCATGAAGCACTAGATATTGAAGCATAGTTAATAATTGCTGAGCCATCAGTATTAGTAAAGCCTGCTATATCCAAGATTAAAGCTACGATGTAGAGTAATACCACGCCCATTAAAATGGGGATGAGCTTTAACATGCCTCGTCCCCAAATATTAAATACGATAACGGTTAGAATTGCAGCTAAGGCTAATGGCCAGTTAACAGCAGAATTTGAAATAGCAACAGGAGCTAATGACAAACCAATACAAACAATCATAGGTCCTGTAACTACAGGAGGCAGGAATCTCATGACTTTGGCAATACCAACTAATTTAATAATAGCTGCCATCACAAGATAAACTAAACCTGCGACAACCACACCACCACAGGCATAGGCTGCTTTATCATTAACACTCATGGTTGCATACATGCCAGTGTTAAAGTTTGCAATAGTATAGAAACCACCTAAGAAAGCAAATGATGATCCTAAAAAGGCAGGAACCTGTAACTTAGTGCACAGGTGGAAGATTAAAGTACCGGCACCTGCGCAAAATAAAGTAACAGAAACTGTAAGACCAGAGGTTAATTCTTCACCTGTAGCATCTTTAAAAAAGCCCATAACTAGGATTGGTACTAAGATAGTAGCACCGAACATAGCAAACATATGCTGAACTGCTAAGATCAGCATCTTCTTTTTATTGAGCACAAGGGGAGTTTCAATAGTATTGTCTGTGTTATTCATAAAGTTGTCTTTTAGGTAAGGTTGTAGAGTAGCTGTATTCATACAGCATCTTATAACTGCTTTAAAAGCACAAAGCCGCAATCTTATCAGAGTAAGCTAATCTTGACTAGAAAATAAGAATGTCTAAAGTCATTTCGTATATGTAAATAGTCAAATAGGTAAGTAGACTAACAGTAAGATGATACTAATCTCTTACCACTCTAACTATTACCTCACTAAACTCTATAAGCAAGCCTCTTTTAAATCAGTCAGAAGAATTTTACATCAAAATAAAGAGGGCAAACTTTCTAAATATAAGCGGTTTTTAGATTACAGATTAAGATCACAGATTGAGAGCGCTTATTTGTTTCATTGATGATTTAATCGAAGCAATAGTAAATTTTATGACTATGCTCAAGATCCAAAATACACTCAGAGATTATTGAGTAAAATAAATGTACCATAAGGTATACAGATAAAGCTTTTTGAGGTTATCCCAAAAGAGATAATATGGACTATAAAAATTTAAAATATACCAGGATCTGGAACGATGCTTTTATAAAATTGAAATAAACTTAGATGTAAATCTTCTTTTTGAGCTGAATATTAAACTACTCTGTGAGTTTTTATAGTAGCAAATCTGTATATATGGCAGAGACAAATTCAATTTGCTTGCAAAACAACTTCTAAAGGAAATCAATTTTGTAAAAAAAATAATAAAAGGTCTGAAATAACGTTTTAAACAGAGCATTTAAACATTTTGTTATAGACCGTTAATGGACGATGAAAGAAACTGGAGATGCCTTAAAGATAAAAGATTACTGGTAAACACTTTGTACCTTGAAAGCCCATCAAGAATAAATGCTCTGATGTGGGTAATGACTTTAGCTCTTTTAATCTATTCTGCTACAGAATATCTGATGAGAAAGAAGATGGAAGAGCAAAGACTTACGGTTCCTACACCTGACCATAAGAACGAGCTTTCAAGACCATCATTGATGAGAGTTTATCAGTACCTTGCAAACTCTAATATCAGTCTGACATATTCACCTGGTACAGAGTTTGTAAGATTAACAGGAGTCCCCTTAGATATGCAGCAAATCCTGTTATCTATGGGAGAAGAATGGTGCAGATACTACATAAGTGACACATATCGACCTTATATAGCGTCTGCTGTTTAAAACATGAGCAGATAAGAGCATGACAAGTTTATTCATGAGATTTAATGCTCAATTTCAAATATAGGTTATCTATGAAAAAAAAAGAACTTAAAATTTTAAAAGATCTCTTCAAGGACAGTAACAAGATAGATATCTATTTAAAAAAAGTAGAAGAGGAATACAGACCATATTCAGCAGCTAATTATCTATACAATTTAATATTGAAAGAATATGAAGATAATAAAGTCATAAACATAAAGAAGAATAGCTATGAGGATAACTTCATTGAACTGTTATGGGCTACTTTGGATGCATGGAACATGAATTCTAGAGGTGCACAACTTGTAGACATAGATGATTTTAAAACAAATTTAAATAATTACGCTCAATGATATTGAGAGCCTGAAAAAATATTCAATCGAAGATTTATCCGAGAAAAACGATAAGGCTGAAAATATATTTAACCAACTCAAAAATCTTTTCGAGAATCTTAAATTGACAAATACAAAAACTAAATTAGTTACTTTTTCAAAAACGATGCATTTTTTATTGCCTAACTTAATTGTTCCTATTGATAGGAAGTACACTCTTAAATTTATTAAACTAAACATTATTAATGCTAAATACGAGTTTAGGCTTTTTAAAAATATTGAATCAGCATTTGGGGTATTTTCAAGTGAAGTTAACTTAGATGACTTCGTTAACAACGAAAGTCAATGGTGTAAATACAAGACAAAAATCATTGACAACATTATTATTAGCTATGAAAAAAATAGCTCAAAATAATCGGAAAATTTTAGATAAAAATTAACTAGTTATCAATTATTCCTTATAAAGAAACAAAGAGTTTATATTATTTATCATAAAATGAATGAATCGCATTATTCTTGCCTAGGAATAAATATATGCGGTCGACTTTGTCAGGAGCGTATCATGGGGATATTTAGTGAAGATAGCAGAGTTAAGTTTCCAACAATAAAACACTTAATGGAGATGGGGTATGAATATATCTCCTTTAAAGGCGTTTCCCATAAAGAAGGCTCTTTAGAAAAGACAGAAGTTGATCCTTCAACCAACATCTTAACTGATGTTTTTAAGAAAGCTTACCTTAAGCTAAATCCAGGAAAAGACGATTCAGACTTTAAAAGTTTACTTTCTAAAATTCAAAACTGTCTGAACAATGACGATTTAGGAAAGCAATTTTATAATGAATACTTCCTTAACTATGTTGATAGAATAATTGATCTTACAAGTCCAGGGAATTTTAGAGCAAACAACACATTCCAAGTGGCTACAGAGTTAACCTGCGGAAAACTCGATTCAGATAATTACCGTCCAGATATAACTCTTTTTGTTAACGGATTACCTTTAGCATTTATAGAAGTAAAGATAGAAAATAACTCAAAAGGTATATCTGCTGAAACTGAGCGCATGAAAAATCGTTTCCAGACTAAAGCCTTTAGACCTTACCTGAATATTACTCAAATCATGGTATTTAGTAACGATATGGAATATGCGCAAGAAAATAGACCTCCTGAGCAAGGAGCTTATTACGCAACCATTGGAAAGAGAGATACTAAGTATTCTACATTCAGAGAAGAGGGGCAGGATTCATTTCCTACCAAAAATTATTATCATGAAGTAACAAGATTATCTGAAGAGCTGATGCTCAAAGATAATAATGTTGCTTCGTATATAAATCTGACTGAATATAAGGAAAATTGCAGAAACTCAAATACTCCTACTAAAAGAATTTGCAATAGCTTATTTAGTTTTGAGAGATTCCATTTTTTCTTAAAGTATGGAATAGCGTACGCTGATTACAGTTTTGGTAAGCAAAAGCATATCATGAGATATCCTCAGCTTTTTGCTACAAAGGCTATTGAAAGAGCACTAGATAAAGGAATTCATAAAGGTATTATTTGGCATACTCAAGGAAGTGGAAAGACAGCTCTTGCTTTCTACAATGTAAAGTACCTTACAGATTACTATTCAAAGCAAGGAATTATTCCTCAATTTTACTTTATCGTAGATAGATTAGATTTGATGGTTCAGGCTCAGATGGAGTTTTCTGCTCGCGGACTTAAGGTAAATCCTGTTCAAGATAAAGACTCTTTTAAAAAGATCTTATCGAGCCCGCATTCAACGCAAAATCAAGAAGGTAAAGATGAAATTACAGTTGTAAACATTCAGAAGTTCTCTGATGATACTAGGGCTTTATCAAACACAGCTTACAACCTAAAAGTAAAGCGTATTTATTTTATTGATGAAGCTCATCGAAACTACAATCCAAAAGGCTCATTTCTAAAGAATCTGATTTCTAGTGATAAAGATGCAATCATGATAGCACTCACTGGAACTCCTATTATCAATCAGGGGACAAACACTAAAGATATTTTTGGTGATTACATTCATACATACTACTACAATGCTTCAATTTCTGATGGCTACACTCTCCGTCTGCTTCGTGAAAAAATAAATTCAAATTTTAAGGGGCAGATGCAGGCTGTAACAAAAGATTTGTCAATAAATCCAAAGTATGTTCGCATTAAAGATATCTACGCTCACAGAAATTATGTCGAACCGCTACTTGATTATGTTGTTGACGATTTAAGAAAATTTAGAATAGCTCAAAATGATAACACCTTGGGAGGAATGGTCGTCTGCAATAGTAAAGAACAAGCTAAGATGATGTATCAGCTCTTTTTAGACAAATATACATATAAAGATGAAGTTGAAAGAACATTTGAGGATGGAGAAGAGTTCGTAGAAAGTGTATCTCCTGAAGTAATTGCCTCTAAAAATGAACTTCCTCCTAAAGGATCCTTCAGAGCAGCTCTCATCTTATGTGATGTAGATGGAAAGGATACAAGAAAAGCTTGGATCGATCTTTTCAAAAATGGACTAGTAGATTTTTTGATTGTTTATCAAATGCTTCAAACAGGTTTTGATGCCCCAAGACTAAAAAAGTTGTATTTAAACCGTAATGTAAGAGCACATAATTTGCTACAGACTTTAACGAGAGTTAATCGCCCATATAAAGATCAAAAGTATGGTTATGTAGTGGATTTTGCAGATATTGAAGAAGAGTATGAAAAGACAAATGGTCAATATCAACATGAGTTAGAAGAACAAAATGGTAAAAAGTGTGTTGATACGAGTGATAGACTATTTGTTTCTGAAAATGAAGCTCAAGAGCAAATTGCTCAAGCAATTGAAGCAATTGAACCTTATGATATGCAAAGTCCAGAAGTTTTTTCAAGGCAAATCAATCTAGAGGAAAATACAGAACTTTTAAATAAACTCTTGAAGTCATTGATTGATATTCAATCAATGCACAATATGCTATTAACTCAAGGTTCTGATGTTGATCAGATCAGAAATGCGTTTGAAGAAAAGTGCAATTTTGCTGAGATAAGGAATTTTATTAAAGTTCTGAAGCATCGAATTGCAGCTGTTAATTTTAAAAAGCATGGTGCTGAGGCTGAGTCTGTACGACAAACTTTAAACTTAGCATTAGAAGATTTAACTTTTAACTTTGAGTCAAATGGAAATCCTGAGATTTTGGAGCTTGCCGATCAATATAAGCAATCTGTTGCATATGCTAGAAATCAGCTGTTGTCTAATGTTGATAATGATGATCCTGAATATAAGACTATTGAGCAGGCTTTTTTAGATGAAGTGTCAAAGCATGGTATGACAAATCTTGATGATCCTGAATCTATAAAAAAGCTCAACATGCATGATAGAGTAAAAGTAATCGACGGTATTTTGGAGCGCATCAGACGCAAAAATGAAGAAGATAACATTCTTGCATTAAGATACAAAGGTGATAAGAAGTTCGTTAGAGTAGAAAAAAGGCTAAAAGAGAAAGCTGAAAATCTTGAAAAGACAAAAGATTCTAAATCATCTCAATATGAATTTACCAAAAAGCAAAGCTTGGTAAATAAGATCTTGCTTAACATTAAGGATGATGTTGATGAAATTTGTCTAGATAACGATGACATCGTTACAGTTGAAGGTGCATTTGAAAAGAAGATAACGGCAAAAGTATCAAAACGCTTCTTAGATGAAAAGATCAAAACCGATTCGGAAGCAAGAACATATATTACAGCTCTTATTTCAAAAGAGTATAAGAACGCAATTCACGCATAAGCTTAAATTTAAGTATTAAAAGGAATCAAATGGAAACCGCATTGTCTATCCAGCAACAGACCAAAGATTTAATCGACAGATTAAAGAGCACTACTAGTGTTAATGGTTTAGGAAATTCAGGAAACGAGTACGTTGTAATCGTGCAGATCTTCCTTTACAAATTTTTGAATGACAAGTTTGTTTATTCAGCAAAGAAAGCTCAACCTGAGTTAGTTGAAGGAGGTAAAGATATCTATGATTCATTGAAGGAGCTGTCAGATGATGATTATGATTTTCTTTGTTCTTTAATGGAAGATACAGTAATTCTAAAAAAAGAACAGCTTATTCCTTTTGTGTCAGCAAGAAGAAATGATGACAATTTTGCAAAGATCTTAGATTCTACAATGGAAGGCATTGCTAATGAAAATAGCGATGTTTTCTACATTGTTAATGAAGATGAATCAAGAGTACCTATTATCAAGCCTATTTCTGATTTAGTATCAGGAGGAGCTCCAAAAAAGAATGCTTTCTGTAAATCACTAATTGATGACATTTCTGCATTTAGTTTTGAATCAATCTTTTATGCTGGTTATGATTTCTTCTCAACCATCTTTGAGTATCTTCTAAAGGACTATAACTCAAACGGAGGTGGTACTTATGCTGAGTACTATACTCCACATTCTGTGGCCAACATCATGGCAAGGTTACTTGTAGATGAAGATAAAGACTACAGAAGCATGAAGATCTATGACCCAGCTGCTGGAACTGGTACTTTATTGATAGCCTTAGCTCACGCAATTGGTGAGAACAAATGTGCAGTTTTCACTCAGGATATAAGTGAAAAGTCATCAACTATGATGATGCTGAATCTAATCTTAAATGGTATGTCTGATTCTTTATCTCATGTTATCAAAGGTAATACCATGACTCATCCATTCCATAAAGATGAAAATGGTAACTTAAGGAAGTTTGATTTTGTAGTATCAAATCCTCCTTTTAAATTAGATTTTTCTGATTATCAAAATCAACTAAAGACAGCTGATCCATACAAGAGATTTTTTGCAGGTGTTCCAAATATTCCAAACAAAAAGAAAGAGTCTATGGAAATTTACCTGTGTTTCTTCCAACATGTTATTGCTTCAATCAAAGATGGTGGTAGAGGCGCTATTGTAGTTCCTACAGGATTCTTAACAGCACAGGCAGGAATTCCTCTTAAGATCAGAAAATATCTTGTGGATAACAAGTTCCTAAAAGGTGTTATTAGCATGCCAAGTAACATCTTTGCAAATACAGGTACTAATGTTAGTGTTGTGTTAATGGATAAAGCTGGAGTTAATAATCCAGTGTTTATTGATGCAAGTAAGCTTGGTGATGAAACCAAAGAAGGCAAGAATAAGAAAACCGTCTTAAAAACAGCGGATGTAGATAAGATTGTTTCTACTTTCCATGAAGCAAAAGTTGTTGATGAATTCTCTGTACTTCCTTCAACTGATGACATTAAATCAAAAAATTACAGTTTCTCTGCAGGTCAATATTTTGAAGTCAAGATCAAACATGTAGACATTACAGAAGAAGAGTTTAATCAGAAGATTAAAGAATACACAGAAACTTTAGATTCATTATTTATTGAAAGTAAAGAACTTGAGGCAAAAATCAGGGGGGCATTAGGGAGATTGAAATATGAAAATTAGCGATCTCTGCGTTCGCTTCAGTTGCGGTGATAATATTCTTTCTGCCGATATATTTGAAAAAGGTGACTATCCTGTGTATGGAGGCAATGGAATAAGAGGATATACAAAAAAATCAAATTTTGAAGGAGAATGTGCTGTAATTGGTAGACAAGGCGCAAATTGCGGAAATGTTCTTTACTTTAAAGGAAAAGGATATTTTACTGAACACGCAATAGTAGCCGTTCCAAATGAAAATATTTGTACTGGTTATTTTGCTTATAAGTTATCACTTTTGAACTTGTCAAAATATCAAGGACAATCAGCACAACCAGGCTTATCAGCAAAAACATTAAGTAAGCTAGATATTGACTTTCCAAAATTAGAAGATCAAAAAATAATTTTTAGTTTTATTAATTCAATCGATTTAATAATCCAAAACAATAAAAAGCAAATAGAAACACTGGAATCTATTGCAAAAACGATATACGACTACTGGTTTGTTCAGTTTGATTTTCCGAATGAAGATGGAAGACCTTATAAATCTTCAGGCGGAAAGATGGTTTGGAATGAAGAGTTAAAAAGAGATATTCCTGAAGGTTGGAATTGCGTTCAATTATCAGATGTGTTTTCTTTTATAAAAGGAAAACTTCCTGAAAAGCTATCTGTAACAAAAGGTGAATCTCTAGAAACATACATTACAATAGATGTGGCAAATGGAGGAAATCCATTGTACTGTTCACCGCAAAAAATGATCCGTTGTGATTCAGAAACTATAATGGTAATGGATGGTGCCGCTAGTGGTGATGTCTATGTTGGACTAAAGGGAATATTGGGATCAACATTTTCCATGATAGATATGAAAAGGCCGGATATTTCAAATTCGTTTATATATTTATTACTAAATTCGTTAAAAAAAGTATACGTGAGAGCTAATACTGGTTCTACTGTTCCTCACGCTAACAGTCAATATATAGGACAATTGAAGGTATCAATTCCTAAAAATTGTTCTGTTTTTTCAAAAGAAATTGACTCAATTTTTGAGAAAATTATCTCATCAAAAGAGCAGTTAAATGAGCTTAATTCGTTAAAATCATTTTTATTACCATTGCTTTTTAATGGACAAGTAGCAATTGAATAGTGGATATAAAAACATGGAATGGATAAAACTGGTCATATCAAAATTTAATCTATCAATTACCATCTTTGTAACTTTAATTGTTTCAGCTACTATGCTTGTGTTATCAGAAGGTCAAGCTAAGTTTTTTGGGGTAGATCAACTAATTTATGAGTATAAACAATATATTGGATTGGGATTCTTTATTTCATCTTCAGTCGAATTTTATTTTTTATTAGCCTATATATGCAGGAAATTAAAATTATTCTTAAATAGTCCGCGTAGAGTAGGAAAAAAATATTTTGAAACTAGTATTTCTAAATGTGAACTAGAATTTTTAATAACGCAATTTTATGACTTTGAAAATAAAGAGTTTATTTCTAGCTCTACAGCTTTATTAACAGAAGGAAGAATCTTTCCCTTGATAGAAGCAGGCATAATTTATAAAGCTTCTGAAGTTGGCTATTATGATGAATTTGCCTATAATCTTAATCCATGGGCTTTGAAGTACTTGTCTGATTGCATAAAAAAAGAAACTTTAGTAATAAATAAAGATGGATCGTGGAATTACGGACATATGAAAGGAATCGTTCAGCTCATCCAGACAGAAAAAGATAAATATAATTTATATTTTTAATTGTTTGTTAAAATTATTAATTTCGCAAGTTTTAAAACATAAGGAATCAGGTAAATGTTTGTCGTCGAAAACAAAATTCCAACAAGAATTGATAAAACTAACTTCTCAGATCTAGATATGAAAGAGTGTGATCTTGAAGAAATGCTACGTCAAAATATTGATATGCTTTGTGATGAAGACTCTTCGATGATGATCGTAGGACAACAAGTTAGAAATGTTAAGAATGGTAGAAGTGATTTAACAGCAATCGATGGTGATGGAAATATCGTTCTTATTGAGATCAAGCGTGATAAGAAGGATATTGAACACCGTAAAGAAGCTTTTGAATTTCAGGCAATTCGTTATGCTGCAAACTGCGCTTCAATAAAAGATAGTAATCAGCTAATTCATGACGTCTACGCTCCTTATGTTGAAAAACATAAGGAAGAATTTCTATCTAAATATGACAAGAGCCTAACCTCAACGGAGATAGCTCAAAGAGAGCTTGATTCCTTTTTATTAGCGAATGATAAGCCTCAATTTAATCGAAAACAGAAGATAATGCTTGTTGCTAGCGACTTTGATGAGCAAACTCTATCAGCTGTAGCTTGGTTAAACAGTAATAAAGTTGATATAAGTTGTTATCAAGTTCTACCTTTAAAATTGTCTGATAAAACTTTCATCGACATCAAGAAGATTCTACCTCTTGAAGACTATGATGATTACTTTGTACCAATTGCTCCATCATCAATGTCAACCTCAAAAGAGCAATCATCCGATATATCAAAAAGATTATTACCAAAAATTGATAAGCTTATAGAGTGGGGAATAGTAAATCCTGGTGATCAGATTCGGGCTAAAAACAAAGATGATACCGCAACTTTGTTAAGTGATGGCAAAGTCAAAATAAATAAGACTGATGAGGTTACTACATTGCAGCAATGGCTTAAAGCTCTGTATGGATGGCCTTCAGTTCAAACCTATGTCTTTGCAATTGACATGAAAACAGGAAAAACACTGTCTGATCTCAGAGCTGAATACATGGAATCACATTTAGAATAAAAGAACAGAGAAAAAATCAGCAATAGAAATCGTAGCAATAAATGAGCAACATCAGTTATAAGAGTCATTCACATTGCTCATTGTAAAAAAAATTCTGAGTTTTGCTCTGATCTAAATTGCAATCATGATGTAAAACTACTGTTTTCTTTAACCAATTTAGTTTTGTGCTTTTAAAACAAATGGAAAACGCTACGAAAGACTTTGATCTGCTCCTCAACAACCAAATAGCCATAGTAAAAGGCTCTACCACCATGCTCTTTATCAAAGGTGGTAGTGGCAGTACTTATTATGGCTATAACAATAAGTACCTGGACATTGCTAGAACCATAAATGAAAAGTATGGTCTTACTGTAGCAGTATCTTCAAACAAGCTCTTCTCTAAGATCGATCTTAAAGCTGAACTTCAGTCAGTCTTCACTGCATTGAATACCCATCATCAAGTTTTATTTGCTGGAGTTTCATCAGGAGCTATAGCTGCTATTGAGCAATCACCAGATATTTATGATCTTCAAAAGCTACTACTGATAAATCCACCAATTACAATTTCACTACCTAAGATAAAGAGATCACTTGAAGCTAAGAAAGGTGCTTGCTTTAACTTTGTATTCGGATCAAATGATCCTTCCTACAGATTTCTACCATTGCTAGATAATGTAAAATCACAGTCATCAATTAACATTAAGATAGTAGAAGGTGCTGACCATAACTTCAAATGTTTGGAAAGTGAGCTTAAAGACCTGTTTATATACTTTGTTGAGAATAATATAGATAAATGATAAATGAATCATATAAAATAACAGATTTGTATTGTCAACTTTATGAAAATTATATAGAAGCTAAATTAACCCTCAAAATTGTCATCAAATATTATGCTTTTGGTGTGAAAGAAAATTGGAATGCAATGAACGAAACAAATTGTATGGATTTTTTGATCTTAGGTAGATTAAAAAGGTATCTTTTGTTGCAGACGGCGTGTTTCTTTGACAAAAACAGTAAAAGTGTGACATTTGACTGTGTATTAGAAAAATTAGGAGATAAAGGAAAAAATATAACTGATGAATTTCATGCTATTCAAAGAGAATTTTCAGATTTTTTAAATAACATCAGAAACATTAGAAACAAAGTAATTGCTCATAACGATGACCAACACACTCAATTAGTTCCTAGCAAGCAATATGACATTGATAATGTTCCAAATGAGACTTTTGTTGCCATTTATAAGCGTCTGGACATACTAATGAATGCTCTTATTCGTATTGTTCCAAATAGCGATCAGATAAGAGTAGAAAAATTTGACTTTGATCCTAGAATTGATTTTTGGTTTCACCTAAAAAGAAAGTCCCTGCAATAATCGTTAACAGTCCGTAAAAAGTATAAATTGAGTCGGTTAGAATTTGAAATATAGCACCAAATCAGTGATTTTCAACTCAATCCAATCTTTTCTTGAAAATTAAATTAAAGCGTATGTATAATCAATCTACGTCCTGCATATTCAGGCGGAATCACAATTTAAGGCTATTTTAGGAATAGTTTGTACCTCATATGTTAGATAACGCAGTTGTTGTAAAGTTAAGTGGCAAAGCATTAGGCGGTGTTGAAGAACTGTCTAAACTTTTCACTGCCTGCCGTGGACAGAAATTAGTAGTTGTTCATGGAGGTGGTGTTGAGGTTGATGCTTTGTTTAAAGCTTTAAATCTTGAGGTTAAAAAGAAGAACGGTTTAAGAGTAAGTCCTCGTGAACAGATGCCATACATCAGCGCAGCATTAGCTGGTATGTGCAACAAAGGTTTACAGGCATTAGCTATTAAAAACGGTCTGAATGCTTTAGGTATGTTAGCAAGTGATGGTAAGACCATCACTGTAAGACAGTTATCAAAGGATTTAGGCATGGTAGGCGCCGTTGAACCTAATGATAAGAAGTACCTTACTTTACTTCTTGAAAACGGATATACACCAATCATTGCATCTTTAGCACACGATGATAATGGTGATCTGTACAATGTAAATGCAGATGATGCAGCACTTGCTATTGCAAGAGTATTAAATGCTCCTCTGTATTACATTTCAGATGTACCAGGTGTCCTTGATAAAGAAGGCAAGCTCATTGATGAGCTTGATGAGAATAAAGTTAATGCTTTAATTGCTGATGGCACTATCTCAGGTGGCATGACAGTTAAAGTAAAGAGTGCAATTGATGCAACCAAGCTTATCAAAAAGCCTGTATACATTGCCTCATTCAAAGATCCAAATCTTGCAGAAAATCTAATCTCCCGGTCTCGGCTTGGCACAGTATTCAATGTCTAATAGCTTTTGCAGTACATAAAAGACAATGTTTTAGAAAAGAACTTTTATAAACAAACTTTTATAAACAAACATTGTCAGATTTAAAAATAAGAAATCTTAATATGTACTGCGGGCTTTAAAGCATAGTAAAACTATTAACAGGCATTTATATATTTTTTAGGCAAAGTCGATATACATAAAATCGTGGAGACACATCTATATGCCACCTATAAATCAGAATTCATCATCATTTGTATTATTAGATGAAATCAAACAGAACACATTAGAAGAGCTTTATGACAAGGTTGTTGATCTTTATGACAAGAAGTTAATGTCAAAAGAGGATCTGACTAAGGTTAATGAAGCATTAGTTACTGTAAATCAGGTGTTCTTAAAACAGGAAAAAGCAAACTTCACCGTAAGACAGGCAACCTTAGCTGATGTTGACTCTCTTATGGATATGATTGAGTACTGGGCAAAACAGGGACAGAATCTTCCTCGTAAGAGAAACGACATCATCCGTGGTATTCAGACCTTTGCTGTCTGCGTCAAGGATGACAAGGTAGTAGGCTGTGCCTGTTTATATGTTTATGACTCAGGTTTAGCTGAAATACGCTCATTAGGTGTATCACCTGTAATTCAGCGACAGGGACAGGGCAGGGCCATTGTAAATTACCTCTTAAAGAGAGCCTCTAAGATGTTCATTCAAAGAGTCTTTGTTCTTACAAGAAGTCCTGAATTCTTCTCAAAAGTAGGCTTCCAGAAAACTGTTATTGAAGCTCTGCCTGAAAAGATTTTAAAAGACTGCGAAAACTGTCCAAAACGTGAAAAGTGCGATGAAGTGGCATATATCTATAATGTAAAGGATCACAACTAATATGAAAATCACCAGAAAAACTTTTGACGAGGTAATGTTCCCTTGTTACACCCCAATGAACATGGTTATTAAGAAGGCTCATGGTTCATATGTTTTTGATAATGAAGGTAACAAGTACGTTGATTTAACCTCAGGTATTGCAGTTAACTGTTTAGGTCATACTCCAGATGGAGTTCAGAAGGTAATTAAAAAGACCTGCAAGAACTTAATTCATGTAAGTAATATCTTCTGCAACGAGTACACACTGTCATTAGCTAAGAAGCTAACCTCTCTTACAGGTTATGACAAAGTATTCTTTGTAAACTCAGGTGCTGAAGCTAATGAGACAGCTTTAAAGTTAGCTCGTCGTGTTGCTTTTGATGACTATGGCGCAGAGAAGAATGAGATCATCTCATTTGTAAACAGCTTCCATGGCAGAACCTTCTTCTCTGTAACCGTAGGTGGTCAGGAGAGCTATTCAGATGGTTTCGGTCCAAAGCCTGCTGCTATTACCCATATTCCATACAATGATATTGCAACCTTTGAAAAGACCATTTCAGACAAGACCTGTGCTGTAATTTTAGAGCCTATCCAGGGTGAGGGCGGTATTATTAAAGCAGATGATGCTTTCTTAGTAAAAGTACGTGAACTGTGCGATAAGTTCCATGCAGCTTTAATCTTTGATGAGGTTCAAACCGGTGTCGCAAGATCAGGTACTCTGTATGCTTATGAGCAGACACCTGTAAAGCCTGATATCTTAACCTCAGCTAAAGGTTTAGCTTCAGGCATTCCAATCGGTGCTGTTTTAACCTATGACAACTTTGCAAAACATTTTGTTCCTGGTACCCATGGATCAACCTTCGGTGGTAACGCTTTAGCCTGCTCTGTAGGTTGCTATGTACTTGATAAAGTAAGTGATAAGAAGTTCTTAGATAATGTAAAAGCAACCTCTGAGTACATTAAAGCTGCTATCAGGAAACTTGATGAAAAGCATCATGTCTTTGATGATGTAAGAGGTGAAGGCTTACTTATGGGGCTTGTTTTAAACAAGAAATACTCAGGTAAGTCAGGTGCTCTGCAAAAAGAATGCTTTAAGCATAAGTTATTAACCTTAACCGCTCATGGCGATGTATTAAGACTGGCTCCTGCTTTAAACATTAAAAAGTCTGTTGTAGATGAAGCTATGAAGCTTTTAGATAAAGCTTTAACAGACTTTGTAAAAGACAATGCTTAATAAAAGGGGATTTTAGAAGATAAGAGCTTAACAATTTTAAAAGCACAACTTTTAAGTTTTAAGCTAAGTTTAATGAATCTTATCAGATCCGCTACAGGCACTGTGTGTAATTAACTGAAACATGCAGTGCCTTAATTGTCTTAGTGGTAATAGCTGAAATCCACCTCAAGCTAATTTTCAAAGCAAACTCAGGATCTTTGCAAAACGCAATCAGGATCTCTGCAAACCACATTAAAGATCAGTGCAACTAAAATTCAAGATTGTTTCCAAACTCTTTTAAGATCACTGAAACAAAAGTTCAAGATCATTGCAAACCAATCTTAAGATTTGTGCAAACTTATTAAAAGATCATCTGAAACTTTGTAGTACTCACAATAAAAGCCAGTAACTACAATTACTCAAAATTTTATTGTGTATAATTGATAAATAATAAGTAAGACAGGAACACACTCATGAGCGACAAACAATTCTTAGCCTTACCAGAAAGTCCTACCAGTTTTGAAGAACTGAAAGATGAGAATTGCTACTATGTAGATAAGACAGAGTTTTTAAAGACTGTGTTTGCAGATTCAGCTAAAGTTCTGTTGTTTACAAGACCAAGACGTTTTGGTAAGACTTTGCTCATGACTATGTTTGAGTCTTTCTTAAAGATAAATCCTGAAAAGCCATTTGATAACTCAAAACAACTAGAGCTCTTTAAAGGCACCAAGATATTAGAAGACAAAGAATTCTGTTCAAAGTTCATGGGACAGTATCCAGTTATTGATATTACTTTAAAAGATGTAACAGGTAAGACCTTTGAAATAGCATATAAAAATTTTGCTAAAGAAATAAGTAAACTTGCAGAAAAATTTAGGTATCTTTTAAACAGCCAAAAACTAGATGAAGAAGATAAAGACAAATTAAGCAAAATTCTTAAGGTAGAGTTTTTAAGGAAATTTGAGAATTCAGATTATCTGACAGGTTCATTAAGTATCATAGCTACAGCTCTTTATAAAGAATATGGAAAGTACCCAGTACTCCTTATTGATGAGTATGATGTACCTCTTGCTAATGCTTCATATCATGATTTACAGAATACTAAACTGTATGGTGATGAGAAAGACTTTAAGGCTGACTTCCATTACAACATGGTAGATTTGATAAAAAGTTTCTTTGGTATTTTAAAAGATCAAAAGACTCTCACCAAAGTCATTATCACCGGTTGCTTAAAGGTAGCTAAGAACAGTCTTTTTACAGGTGTTAATAACCTTAAGGTAAATACAGTCCTCTCTGAAAACGAAGACTATACAGGAATCATTGGTTTTACCAAAGAAGAAACCTATAAGTTCTTAAAAGACTATAAAATGGACAACTTTGCTCAAAAAGTAAAAGAGCATTATGACGGATACAAGTTCTATGACAAAGAGATTTTCTGTCCATGGGATATAGTAAGTTTCATTAGTGATTATTACAAAAAGAATCTTAAGGGAACCTTAAAGTTAAACAGGTTAGAAAACTATTGGGAAGGCACTACCTCTGATAAATCCTTATCAGGCTATATTGGATATTTAACTGATAATGACAATCAAAAGATGCAGGACTTAGTTGATGGTAAGCCAATTAGCTTCAAACTAAATGAATCCATGAACTATGACACACTGTCAGAGCACAACTCAGATGATTTCTGGTCTTTATTACTACACACTGGCTATTTAACTCTTGATTGGGATAAGACTAAAAAGGAAGAGTTGTCTAAAGACAGTAAAACCAATAAAGAAGTTTTTGCAAGAATTCCGAATTTAGAAATACTTGAATGTTTTGAACATAACATTCAAAACAGATTTAATACAGAGATTGTACCTAACACTGTTGCAGATGAAATAGCTAACGCTCTTTTAAATGGTGATAGTACTTTTGCTCAATTAAAGCTTCGCACTATCTTAATGAGCTTTATCTCGTTAAGAGATAATGCCACAAAAGCACCTCATGAGAACTACTATCATGGTTATCTAAATGGTCTTTTCACTAACTGCTCTGAAAATTTCTTCTCTGAATATCATTCAAATTTTGAAGCTGGCGATGGTTATGCAGATATTTCCTTTACAGATACATTTTCAGAAAAGGCAGCAATAATTGAAATAAAAACAACAACTGTTGTTTCAGATTTAATTGATCTTAGCCAAGAGGCTGTCGAGCAAATCGAAGAAAAGCATTACGCAGATCCTTTTAAAGCTAACAAAATGGTTCAAAGTATCTATGCTTACGGAATTGCCTTTGCAGGTAAAAACTGTTTTATAACCTGTAAAAAGCTTAAGTAGTTTCTCTCTTTCTCTTAGGCGCTACAGTCGTTCTGTTAAAGCTCTTATAGTGCCATGATTTTTAATTTTAAGATTTTGCTACTCATGTAAGTAAGATTGTAACAGCCCTTTAAAGAGAGTCTTTTAAAAAGAATACTTACTAATCAAGTCTTACTTGTCCTAATGCTTTAATGCTCTCTTTAATTTCTATCAATTTAATTTGTGAGTCATAGAGCTCCTGAGTTATCCTGCAGGCTTTTGCTTTCATACTCTCAGTAGCCACTGGCAGGGGAATAGCCTTTAACTCTGATAACTGCAAAACCTTTAACTTATCTCCTGTGATCTTAGTTTTAATATAGTCCTGCATATCGTCATTTCTTAATAAGGCAAAGATAAGTTCCTGAGAATAAAGATCAGGATCTTTTGATCTGATGATGGCAAAGCACTGACCTGCCATGACTTTCTTTTGTCCTTCTTTATAGAAACCTACTTTACCTACAGCACCTTTTACAGAGATCACAACATCACCATCAATTAAAAGGTTACGTTTAGCCTGTTTTAAGCCAAGTTCAACCTCAACCTCTTTAGGTACTGAGGTAATGATGCCACTTTCGGGCACATCATTTAAATTTAACTCACACAGTTTCTCTTTAAAATCGGTATCCGCAGGTGCCTTACAGGTTAAAGCCTTATAGATAGTAGCTATCTTATCTAACTCTACAGTACCTTTTTTTATGTAGGCAACACTGTCTAAGACATCAGTTGGAGATACATAAGCTGTAGGATCTAATTTACAGAGTTTATCAGCATTTGATTTTATTGAGCTAATTGAGACAAACTTACAGTGCTCTGAATTCTTTTGAAAAGTGTCTGCTCCTAAACAGGATAGGGCATGAGATACCTCATTTACAGTCTTTAAAGCTAAGACACTGTGAGCTCTTGATGAGAGTTTCTCATCAAGGCAGTTTGCTGTAGATAGGTTGCACAAAAGCAGTTTCTTATTTTCAACCTTTGTTTCAGCTTTTTTACTGTCTGAACTAGTAGCGCTAAAAGTATCACCGTAAATTCCAGTTGCAGCATTTTCTGCATTCTCTTTATCAAAGACTAAAACATCAATTAAAAGATCTTTATCAGCACAAAAGAATCTTGGTAATCTTAAGACGGCACTTAAGTAATTATCTTCTAATAAGGTCTTTCTGAAAAGAATGCCTTCATTAGCATTAGTGTAAGTAATTACATGAGGTATAAAGAGCACAAAACGCTTTTGTACTGTTCTCTTTAAAAGATTATATAAAGAGTAATAGTACTTGCACAGATTCTGTATGTCACCTTTAAAGAGTGGCTGACAGACAAAAGCTGCACTATGAGGATTGTCGATTAACTCCTGTCTTGAAACATAAGGTTTTAATGGACTGTTAATTTGTAAGAGCAGTGCTCTTACAAAGTTAAGTTCCAGCGATGGAGTGTGTAAATATGAAGTGTCATCAATATCTGCATTACCTGCAGCATCGACCTGTTTTTTGCATTCTTCAGGGACTAAATTAGCTTCATAATCACGTAGGGAGACAGTCTTTTCATTTAGGTTTAAAGAGTCTGATTTTAAGCCTTGAGCATGAGAGCTAGTTTTTTTTAAGTTTTCATCAAATCTCTTTAAAGCTTCAAAGTTAACTTTAGCATCAATACTCATCTTACTGTCAACATTGACAAAACTGTCAATGCTGCAGTTATGATCATTTAAAAGTGAGTATTCAGCATAAGGCAGTACATTAGATAAAAAGAGCACTTTATCATTATCTTGACTGCAAGACTCAGATAGATAATCACAAAGTACTTTTACAAGTCTCTGTTCATGGAAAAAAGTATTTGAGAAGAGCTCATCTGCTGCATTAAAGAAATTATCAAAAATTACAGTATCAGTATCTAAAACTGTACATTTGTTTCTTTTGGCAGGGCTTAAAGCGTTATTACTGTCAGCTTTACCATTAGCTGAAGGCGTATCCTGTACTGAATCTTTTAGATGTTCTATGTTTAACTTATTGATGAAACTGCACAGATTGGCTTTAAGTTCAGTGTATGGGTATGAGTCATAAATACTGATACCTAACTTATTTAAAGCATCAGTGTTTAGTGTTAAGTTATAAGAGCTGTCAATATTTAGTTTTTTATTGTTATCTTTGTCATCAGCCTCTTTTAAGTAAGTTTCATTTAAATCAGTTTTTTTAGCACCAATCCTCTCTAAAAAGTTTTTTACATACTGATTATTGCTGTTTTTAATCTCATCTGAGTTAATACATTTGATTAAATCGTCCAAAAAAGAGTCATGACATCCGCTTTCATCATATTTAGCATCAGTAAAAATAAGTTCTTCTAAACTTTTATCTTTAAACTGATAAAAGGCAACAGCAAGCTTTAGTAACTGTTTAGTGTTTGACTTATTAAAGAAAGTTGAAGAGGTAGCTTTAGATCTTAATGTCTTAATAATCAAACTTAAGTTATCCATGTTTACTTTATCTGTTAGCTCTTTCATGCTTTTGTCTCTTATTTACTGAATATCTAATCAAACTTTATTGAAGATAGTGTACAGAATTGTAAAACGAAAAACATAACCTTAAGTGATTTAGATATAAAAAATACCTAAAAATTTGCTTGATAATAATTAGGTATCGTATATACTGAAATGTATCAAAGGATGATATTTGAAATTTGTTAATCCTAAAGGAGATCATCATATGAGAGTAACAGCTGACAAAGTAACAGAGCCACGTTTATTTATCACAAGTGATCTTCTTTTAGGGCATAAAGCCATCATCCAATATTGTAACCGTCCTTTTGACTTTACAGATAAGGGGATTGAAGAGTGTGACGATTTTCTATTAGAGCAGTACAGAAATACAGTAAATGAGAATGACATGGTTATCTTTTTAGGAGATTTAACTTTTAAAAAGAATCACAAAGGTCAAAAGATGACTGAGATCTTTACAAAGCTTCCTGGTCGTAAGGTTTTAATTAAAGGCAATCATGACTGGTATAAAGACTCTTTTTACAGAAAGTGTGGCTTCTTATCTGTTAACAGATACTTAATCTTTGGGGATTACTTTCTATGTCACTTTCCTGTAACAGGAAAGGCTGATTTTAATGGAAGACTCATGGATGAAGAGTACTGCAAGTTTGTAAAGGCTACACTTGGCTTTATTGGAGAAAAAACAGGTTTCTGTACCAGGATTATTCACGGTCACACCCATACTCAAAGAGTAGATGAGGATGACGGGATTACCCGTTATAACTGCTGTGTTGACTATAAAACTAATCACTATGCTCGTGTGGAGTTTACAAAAGTGAAGTTCCCAGATCTATACACTGAGGTTGCAGCCTATTTTCAAGCGCTTGAGTCAAAACAGACAGAATGGCAAAACTAAATTTTTTTAATCAGTAATAAATAGGTATAGACTACACCTATTTTTTTATAAAAACACTTTTAAGGAGAGAGCTATGTTATCTCTTGAGAATAAAAATACCAAAGTAAACGGTTCAAACAATATCAGATCATTAAACCAAAACTTTAAGGCAAGACTTAAGGATAAGTTAGGTTTCACCATTAATCCTTATACACTTGTAAATAATGCTTTAAGATGTAAAAAATCAGGCTCTTTGCAGTTTAAAGGCGAGTTGTTAGAAGAGGTGACATCAAAACTTATCAGAGATAATAGTGCTCTCTCTTATGATAAGTTTGCTTATAACTACTTTACAAAGTTGCTTTACAGACAAAAATGCACTGAGATAAATTGCGATAATGAAGCCTTTGAATGCTACGAAATGTTTTCAAATGATGACTTTCGTCCTTCTTCTTTTGATGAAAGCTTTTGTTTTAAGGTATTAGATTGCTGCAAAGGTAAAGGTACTTTAAAGACAGAGCTAATCTGTAACTTTGCTCATTTTATGTTAGATAATGGAGACTTTACACCATTATCTGCTCGTTATGACTTTGCAAAAAATAATGCTGACAGTGCTGATGATAGTGCCTCAGCAGTGATCTTAGTCTCTCATCTTTTACAGGAGACTCCTTTAATTGATCTTGATACTCTGTTTTATAACCATTGTGTTAAAGACAGTAATAATACAGAAAAGAGCGTAAATGATGATAATGGAAGTGCTCTAATTCCAGAAAAAGACTCTATCTTAAAAACAGACAAGCAAAATCAGGACACTGATGTTAAATATGACCCATGTAAGCTTTCAGTTGATGACTATGGTTTGTCTTGTCCTTTTATAGGTAGACCTTTTGATGATAACTGGCATTTAGAAGCTCCTACAGGTAAAAGTGATGAGATCTTCAAAAGAGTGATCAAAGAGATTGAAGAGCATATCCTGCAATTAAAATCCTATTCTCAAAAATAAATTTATTAAAACTTTCACAGATTGCCGTACTAGGGTGTAGATAAGATCTTCTTAGGACGACCTTTAGGTCTTTTCGGTTTGTCCTCTTTTGGTTTAGGTTTTCTACCTCTTTTTTGGAGTTCAGGTTTAGGAGCAGGAATGGACAAATCGAGTTTTTCTAATTCATCTATAACACAGTCAAGAGTGTGAACCCATTTATCATCTGAACTTTGAGGCTTTTCACTATTAAAAGAGTCAGTCAATCCCCAGGCAGTGCCTAAATCATCAATCAAATCACCAAACGACATCTTATCTAACAGATTTGTCTTAGAAACAGCTTTGAGTAGACGAAACGTGATGATGGTAGATACCAGATTGACAAACTCTTTACCCATTACAGCGAAATCACCTTATACTGGATGAAACAATTAGCTTTTAGCAGGCTGAGCCTATCCTGATACCGCACAGCGCTGGCAGAAACAAAAAGAAAAAGGTTAAGATGTAAGCACAGGATATAAATGCCTGAAATAAGAGCACGAGTAAAACCAAGGTTACAAACTCATAGGAAAATCCACCTACAATCTTTAAGATAATTGGTGTCTTAAAATCCTCAATTGCCTGAAATCTTAAGATTCTGCCAAGTGCAAATCCTGCTAAAGTCAGCATTACTAAATACTTACCAAAGCCTATTGCCAAAAAGAGGATCCTGATAACTGGCAATAAGATAACTTTATCTAAGTCCACAACCTTTGCTACCACCAGAACTGGTTTTATTAAATCAGCAATCTTACCTATCCTTACTAAGGCGTCTTCACAGTTATGAGAAAAGATATAGCAAAAGTCATCTAATTCTTCATAAAAGATAACCTTAGTACTGGGGCCTAAGTAATCAGCACTTAAGATAAACAGCAAAATGATAAAACCGATTACATAAAGTCTTAATGTTTTAAAAGTAAAACCGAACATATGATCCTGTCCTGTATTGATCCTTGGTTGTTATCTAAATAATTAAACATAAAACAGATGAAAATTGATGCAAGCAGAGCTTTGCATCAATCCTAAAAGCAGGGAAGTAATGCAAAGCAGTAAAGTCACAATCTTCTAAAACCATACTAATCACGCAGCTTATTGTCTGTAAGAATTGGAATTACACCTTTGACAAAACGTCCATCAGAGAGTTTTGCCACATACTCAAAGTTAGGAAGTTCCATTAGAGCTGATGCAGGGAAAATCCTGTCGATATAGGTATTAGCACTTATAGAGGCTGAGTCTTTGTAATTCTCTTTATAGGTATCAGACATTGTGCCTGTAGAGATGTTCTTAGTATAGAAAGTGGTATTAGGTAAGGAAGAGGTGATGACAGATGCTGTCTCTTCATCTTTTACTCTTAGAGAATACATGGTGTTGCAGTTACCGATTAACTGCATGGCAGCATCTTTTGAACCACATCTTTTAGCTAAATCAGAAAAAGTCTGCGTTGCAATCGTAATTGAAAAATCTGCACCACGAGCTTTGTTTAAAAGCTGCAGTAAAGCTTCATTAACCACTTCACTTGCCTCATCAATAAAGATACTTACCTTGCGTCTTTTCATTACTTTGTCAAATTTTGGTGCCTGCAGGATACTCATGATCTTGTCAAATTCAGGATTTAAAGCTTTATAACGAAGCTGTTTCTGTTTTTTTTCAGCCTTTTTCTCCTCAATAAAAGAGGTTATCTCATCCATATTTACAAGCTCATGGGTAAGAGCTAGGGCAGCCTTAGCATCAGGATCGACATTATCATCACCAGCCTCATCAGTAAAATCTGCCTCATGACTGCGTAAATTGTCATTGATGTTATAATTTTGTTTGCAACCTATGTTGCTATTTAGGTTGCCATCTAAACTGGTATTTAAAGCACTGTCTACTTTACTAAATACATCATCAGCATGGCGCAACCTATCATTTGTACTATGATTATTAAGAGCATGTAAATCCTCATCCATTGAATAAATATGATCTGCAAAAGAGCTTAGATCTGATAAAAGTAACTTACCTACATATGAGCTTAAGGAGGCATTGGACATTGAATGCAGTGCGCAGTAAAAGACCTTATTCTTCTGGTAGATATCTGAAAAATCGGTTTGAGTTGGACTCTTTGACAAGATCTGTTTTAGGTTGTAGCTGTTTAAGGTATTAAGTACGGTCTTAATACTTGCAGTGGTTCTTTCAAAGAAAGACTGTTCTTTTACAGTCATAGATATCAGCTTTTCAAATTCAGGATCAGTATCCAAATTTGAGTGCTGTTTTAGATACTTGTAATAGGTAAGAAAAGCTGCTGCCTTGACCTGAATTTTTACGTTCTTAAGCTTTGAGTTTTTCTTTTTAGCTGTAGTCTTTTTAGTCTCAGTTTTGCTTTTACCTGAGTTATTTGCTGTATCAGAAGCAGTACCTGAAGTTGCATCTTCAAGCTTCTTTTTAGGAGGACGACCACGTCTTTTAGGTTTTATTTCAGTCTCTTTAGAGTCAGTTTCTGTTTTTATGGTATTGCTGTTATCAGCAAAATTACCTGTCTGGCTGCTGCCATTATCAGCATAATTATCAGTACCTGATGAGACATCTGTATCTGCAATTTGAGCTTCAACGATATTATTCTCATCATTTTGAGCTTTTACTTTCTCTTTAAGAGCTGATAACTGCTCTGGTGTTAAAGATAAAGCAACCTCTGGATCTAAAAGACTATCCTCGCTTATATCAGAAATACCATCTAATTGAGCTTCATCGCCAATGCTTACTAAGAAATCTCTTACATGAGTGTAAAGGTGCTTTTCAATAGAATAGCCTTTTAAGAGTCTTGCAAAGTACACAGCAAGATCTCGGTTTTGAGTTTTAGCTGTAAGTTTAGACAGACCTGCTACCATGCCGTCAAAGTAGCTTTCGATATTGGCATGATTGCAGATATGGTAGATATCAACAGGTAAATCAAGACAATCTAAGGCAGTTACAGCACAGGCTACAGCCTCCTGACCATAGCTTGCAAAGCTGTCAGTATCAAAGGTTGACTGCTTCATAAGAGATGACAGTTTATCTGCAATATCAGAGGCACTTGTGGATGAGCCAAAGAGGTTAAAAGCAGATGTGGTTAAATTTGGATCTTTAACATCTAAAACATGGAAAGCGCCATCACGATGAGTACAGGCACAGATTCTACGAGCTCTGCGCTTTAAATCGTGATCGCCTTTAGGATCGATAATGATGACAGTATCGTTTCTTTCTATGGCCTGAGTAATTAAAAGATCAAAGAATCTGGTTTTACCAGCGCCTGTAGTACCAAAAACAATGGCATGATCTTTAATATTCTGTAAAGACATGAACAGAGGCTTATGGCGTCTTTCAAGATTATGAATTTGAGCAGAGCCTTTACCGTGAGGCAATTGCTTTAGTCCCTGCTCCTGGAGTTTTGCCAATCGTCTTGCATGCTTTGGTAAAAACTCGTAGCCATATCCAATAAAGAGCTTATTGGTGATGTTTTTAGCAGCGACCATGGTCAGTGCTGCAATGTCATCTTTATTCAGATTTATAGGTACATAATCCTCACGGTTACGGTTTTCTTCCTTTTGAGATTCAATATGCCTGTCGATAAGACGGGTAGCTTCTGTAAACTTATAGTTACTGTTTTTATCTAAGATAGGTACTTCCTCGTAACCTGAGAGCTTATAAAGCTCACTGTCACAAAGATAGTATTCATTAGAGTTTTCAAAGTCAGGTTCATATTTGAACATCCCAACATAGATTGGTATGTTCAATAGGATCACCAATGCAAATGATAGAGATGATGAAAGTGACGCACCATCTAGGGCACAAAAGATACAGGTTGCAAAAAGAGTTAAAGAACCTAACACAATTAACCAGGTAGGATCTTTAGTTTGAAAACTGTTTTCTACAGATTTTGATTTAAAGAACATTAAATAATCCTCAAAATAAGTTTGAGGCAGTGTACAGGGCAAATTTTTAAGAACAGACAATTTACTGGCAAAAAATGTAAAAAATAGAAGCTTTTTTGAAAATTTCTTATGATTTTTCTTATTTTTTCTTTTTTTTTTAATTCTTTTTTGTAGTGTGAAAATGGCAACCTTCCATATATAATAAGGAATGTAAAGCAATTCCATCGCTTGAGAAGACAAAATGCCGAAGTATTTAAATAAGGAAAAAAATCTTTTTCAAGAATCATTAGATTCTTTTATATACGTTGACAAGTCTCCTTTAATTGAGATCCTAAATAAATGTATAAAGACAAAGCAAAAATATTTTTGTCTCTGTAGACCTCGTCGCTTTGGAAAGTCTGTAACAGCACAAATGCTATGTTCTTACTATTCAAGAGGTGAAGACAGCTCATTCCAGTTTGATAGTCTCAAAATTGCAAAATCTCCAAGCTATAAAAAACATTTAAATCAATATAATGTTATTTTCATTAACATGTCGCTAGAGTTTAATAGCGCACGTTACGATGTTAATCAAATGATTTCATCGATTACATCTTCAATAGTAAAAGAATTAAAAGAAGCTTATCCGCAAGTTGTATTCAATTCTCCTGACAAATTGTACGAATCTTTAGACGATGTATTCTCTGACAGCAAAGTTCCTTTTGTCTTCATTATTGATGAATGGGATCGCATCATGCGTGAGAAAAAAGAAGATGCTCAAAGTTTAAAACTATATCTTGAATGGTTAGAAGGTATCTTTAAAGATCAGGCCTATATTGCTCTAGCCTACATGACAGGCATTCTTCCAATTAAGAAGTACGGTAACCAGAGTGCATTGAATATGTTCAATGAATTTTCAATGACTGATCCTGATAACTTTGCTCCATTTATTGGTTTTACAGAGAGGGAAGTTCAGTCATTGTGTAACGAATTCAAGATGAATTTTAATCAAATGCAGCAATGGTATGATGGCTACTCTTTTACAGATGTCCCTCATATTTATAATCCAAATTCTGTAGTAAAGAGCATCAGCAGAAAAAGATTTGGAAGTTACTGGACCAAAACAGAAACCTTTGAAAGCCTTCAGGAATATATTGACATGAACATGGAAGGCTTAAGAGATGACATTGTAAAGTTAATAGCAGGCGAAGATGTTGTTGTGAATGTAGCTAAATTCCAAAATGATATGGTTACATTTAAGACCAAGAACGATGTATTAACTCTGCTCATTCATTTAGGGTACATCGCAATAAAACCAGATTCAGATATCAGGGTAGACAATATTTCTAAATTTGTAGTTCATATTCCAAATGAAGAAATCAAAATGGAGTTTAGAAATATCGTTGAAGATAATGAAAAATACTCTGGTGTCTATAATCTTATAAGCAAGTCATATGACCTGTTAAATGATATCTGGTCATTAAACTCTGATGCTGTAGCTAAAGTCTTTGATGAAGCTCATCAAGACCATACCTCAATTCTAACTTACAATGACGAGAACTCATTGTCATGTGTAATCTCATTATCTTTAGAACTAAGTACTACTGATACCTATAACGTTGTAAGAGAATTACCTACAGGAAAAGGCTATGCTGATTTAGTGTATCTGCCAAAGTCTGGTGTAAACAAACCAGCTCTTTTAATTGAGTTAAAGTACGATAAGTCAGCACAGACTGCTATCACTCAGATTAAAGAGAAGAATTACCTACAGTTCTTTAAAGACTATAAAGGTGAAGTTCTGTTAGTAGGTATTAACTACTCAAAAGACACTAAAACTCATCAGTGTATTATTGAGAAGGCTCAAATTTAGGCAATTTAGTATTTTGCCACAAGTAAAACTATCACCTTAAAGATTTGATTATTACCTTGTGGCAAATATGATCTATGATAATGATTCTAATATCTTTTGGTACTCTACTTTAGCCTTTACAAGGGCATCTCCTGTAAAGTCTTTATAGTTAAAGTAGACATCAGATAGTCTACCTTTCAACCCTGTAAATTTATTCAGAAGTTCAAAGCCATCCTTTAGCTCCTCAAGATCTAGATCTGAATAAAACTCTACATCATGACTTAAAGCTGTAAAGCAAAGATATAAAGCAGTAGCTAGAACTCTAGGTTCTTTACTTTTACCTGAATGCCAAATCTTATGCTTTTCTGTTCCGAAGTAATCACCATCTGGCATAAAGAAAGATCCATCCATAAGATCAATATCTACAGAGCGCTCTCCTTCTCTTAAATATCTTTGTACGACGTCCTCTGCTGTAGCAGGTGGTTGAGCTAACATTCTCCAGCCTGGAGCTAATGCTTTATATGAGAAATCCTCATAATCACTGTCTTTGCAGATACCACAGATAACCTTGCAGACATTTAAAGCAGCCTCATCATAAATGCCTCCTTTGACCATACCTACAAGACCTTGTACTAAAGGCATTCTCTTTGGAGATAAATATGAGTAGATATCAAAGTAATCGTCACTGGCCAAACGCAGGATCTTTACAGGGATATTCAGGTTATGCTCTTTTAACAGCTCATGGAGTACATGGAAGTTTAGGGTATAGAACTCGTTTAATTTGGTCTTTTTATCAGGATTGTCACTTTCTGTGGTGATAGTTTCTTCTTTTTTATCTAAGATCTTTAAGCTTGTAAGATAGTCTAGGCACTCTTTGACACATTCAGGAGTTCTTCTTAAATTACGGGCTAAAAGGTGCACATGATTTCTAGCATTAAATCTTTGGCACTTTTCTAGTGAATGCCAATAGAGCATGACTGAAAGCACTAGGCATACAGCATCATTTGGTACATCATCTCGATTAAACACGCTAAGTTCTGAATAGTAAGGAACTCTAGTAAGACCTAATTCTTCCATTTGACCTTTTTCTTCTGATAAATGATCTTGATAAACAAGTACTGAAGTCTTGCAACTTATACTGTTTGTAACGCATGAATTATAGCAAATAGAGCTTAATTTTCAGAAAAATGATTTGATTACTAAATAATCCTAAAAATCCGCTTGCACCCTTACATTAAGTGTACATAAAATAAATCGTACAAGATTTATACGTTACTCTGTCAGGAGTACAAAATGAGAATTTTGAGATTTTGGATATATCTTCCTCTTACTTTTGGAATAGCCTCACTCATAAGTATTTTTGCATGGGATAGTTTTATATTTGCTGTAATTTTGGGTGGGTTAGGCATTGTCTCTAGCTATTTTGCTTTAGATAAGTATCCTGATGAGGAAAATATTAATTTTACAGGTGCAGCTCTTTCTTATTCATGCATAATGATAGTAATCGGTATTTTGCTTGATAAATTTTTTGATTAACCTATTTCAAAAAATGTTTTTCACGCTTATCGCGACTAAAAAATAATTTTGAACATTTATGTAAATTAAATGTACAATAGATAGTACAAAATTTATGCGCCAGTGTGTAAGGATCATCTTTTGCCGTATCTTCCAATTGTTCTAGGAATCGTCTCCATCATAAGTATTTTTACTGGTGCAGGTTGTTTCTTAGGTGTAGCTTTAGCTGTTTTAGGTATTGTCTTTGGCTTTGTAGCTTTAAAAAAGCATCCAGAAAGCACAAAACTGTGTTATACAGGTATTGCTTTATCTATTGTAGGTTTAGTACTGACTCTTTTGATAGTGATAGGTTTTATTGCCATCATGGTAGCTTTTTGTTTTGCCTGACCATCAGGTAAAACTAAATACCATCAAAGCATGGAATTATTCTCAATATATTTGCATTCAACACAATATTTACCTTTAGCTCAATATAAGTATCTTTATAAAGCCTCCATTTTTATCTGCAAAAATACTTAATAATCTCTTCAAAAGCAGTCTTAAAACACTCTAGAATTTTTGCATATGCACACTTGTCAGCACATTAGTGAATACGATATTTATCAAATCTTGGTAAAAGTCGATTTCTTATGCAATCAGCATTGACACTAAGGTAAATTCAAATATACTGAAAGCGCTTTTATAGCAGGTATTTTTCATTCAGAGGAAATTATGTCTGACACCATCTCAAAGAACGATCAGGGCTTTTTAGATCGTCATTTCAAATTAAAAGCTAAAGGAACTAATGTCCGCACTGAGATTATTGCCGGTATTACTACTTTCGTAGCAATGGCTTACATTATTTTTGTTAACCCATCAATCTTAAAAGAAGCAGGAATCCCTGTAGAAGCAGCTGTTGCTGCAACTATCTGGTCTGCTGCTTTATGTACTATTGCAATGGGCCTTTTTGCAAATCTTCCGGTTGCTATGGCTCCTGGCATGGGACTTAATGCCTTCTTTACCTTCTATGTATGTAAGACTGTAGGCTTGAATTGGGAAACAGCTTTAGGTGCTGTGTTTGTATCAGGTTTAGTTTTCTTTGTGCTGACTGTTACCAAACTGCGTCAGATGATTATTGATGCTGTACCAATGAGTTTGAAATCTGCGACCGTAGTCGGTATCGGTATGTTTATTGCTTTCGTCGGTCTTCAAAGCTCAAATCTGATTGTTGAATCTCCTGCTACTAAGATCACCTTAGGCACTTTCTCTGATCCCAAAGTTGATCTAGCTCTTTTAGGAGTACTCATCATTGGCGCTCTTTTAGCTTTAAAAATCAGAGCAGCCATGTTAATCGGTATCGTGACCGTAACAGTAATTGGAATGATCTTTGGCGTAACTAAGGCTCCTGAGGGCATCTCAGATGTTGTAAGTTTCTCTTTCCCTGGTATGGGGGAGACCTTCTTAAAGATGGATCTTGTAGGTGCTTTCCATTATGGTTTAATTTCAATCATCTTTACTTTCACCATTGTTGAGCTATTCGATAATATCGGTACTCTAATCGGTGTTACCAAGGCTGCAGGTCTTGTAGATAAAGACGGTAAGATTGAAAACTGCGATAGAGCTCTGATGACCGATTCTGTTGGTACCTTATTATCAGCAACCATGGGTACCTGTGCTGTAACCTCATATGTTGAATCATCAGCTGGAGTTAATGTTGGTGGTAAGACTGGTCTTACCGCAGTAGTTGTTGGTATCTGCTTCTTATTAGCATTCTTCTTCTCACCACTTGCAAGCTTAATTCCTGCTTATGCAACAGCTCCTGCTCTTATCGTAGTTGGTGCTATGATGATGAAGAATGTACAGGGTATCGACTTTACAGACTTCTCTGAATCAATTCCTGCTTTCTTAACCGTGATCATGATGCCAATGACCTATTCTATTGGTAATGGTTTTGGCTTCGGTTTTGCAAGCTATTGTCTATTAAAGCTGATCACTGGTAAATACCGTCAGGTAACTCCAGTTATGTGGGGTGTAAGCATCATCTTAATTATTGGCTTCTTCATGCACCAGTAATTTTTCATAGAAAAGATTGTCTTGCCACGTTAAACAAAAAGCTATGTTAGACAAAATCCGGCATAGCTTTTTTAGGGGCGTTTTCTAAATCCTCAGAATTTAACAATCGTCAGAATTTAGCAAATTTCAGAAGTAATCATCTTAAGGCGAATTTTTGAACCAGCACTAAGTTCACACTTTAAAGGAAGTTTAAACAAAGGAACCTTAAACAAAGAATGCTCAATTTCTCCTTAATACCGCTCAACAAACTTTTATATGATTTGTAGAAATAGAGGTAAAAGGTTTATTTGATAACATATGTTCTTAACTTTCCTGTTCCTGTCTGCTCAAGCTGTTTTGCCTCACAGAGTTCCTTTAGAAGCCTGAATGCTTTGGTTGTTCCTGCTCCAATCAAATTCTCAACTTCTTTTCTTGATACACTGCCTTTTTCCTTTGCATACTGAATGATAAGTTTCTTCTGTTCATTAAAAGAGATATCACCGTCATTGCCACTGTAGGACTGTATATTAGAGTCATGCTCCTCATTTCTGTTTGGAAGAGTCACTCTGAAAACTCCCTTTGCAGTTTCAAATTTAGGCTGCAGTAGATTTGATTTATATACGCGTTCTATCTTTCCTATTCCCGTACCATAACTTTCAATCAGTCTCATCCGATAAAAAATCGCTGCAAGGTTAGGATTTCTCGACATGGATACTCCAAGAAAAATAGATTTTAGCTCCAAGCATGAAACCAGTCCGCCAAGAGACACAAACTCAATTCTATCCTCGTAAACATTAACAAGATTACTGCCACTAAAAGAATAGTCCCTATGGACAATACTATTAAGCAACGCTTCTCTTACAGCTTCTTCTGGATAATCTCTCTTATCAGTTCGATTAAGTCCAGAGAAAGTAGCTTTGGTTTTGTTTACAAGATCTATGAACTGATATACATCTTCAAGTTGCTTCAAAATAGAACCAGTAAATTCTTTTCTATCACGGAACTGTTCTTTATCAGTTCCCTGAAAAAGTGCAACTTTTGTAGTTGTTTCACACTGATCTGACAGCAGCAAAGCTAAATTCGTATAAAGACCATCTTCTCCAATGAGTTTAAGTGTTCTCATCTGAGAGGGTCCGACTTCTAGAGATCTGCTTTGCATTTCTGAAAAAAATGTCTGAAAAGTCAATTCCTGATTCATGCTTCTACACTGTTCAAAGGCTCTGCCACTGTTTTGAATGAGCATCTCTCTGATGCCTTCTTCTGTCATTGGCTGTGTGGAACTGCCTTTTCGGACATATACTCCACTAGGTTTTAGGCCCTTTTCTTTAAGATAATAAGGTCGATTCGTTCCTGTCGTTACATCAATTTCGACAACCTGTTTGCCTTCTATCTCAACTGTGTTTACTTTTACAAATGGCATTACATCAGGAGATAGTGAATCTTTTAGTGAATTTACTATTTGTAGCATCACCCCATCAGGATCATCAATTCCTAAGACAGCACCATCTTTTCTGACTCCAACATAGACTGTTCCTCCATAAGCATTGGCAAACCCCATTACTTCTTTGCGAATATCGGGAACATATTCTTGTTTGAACTCTATATTCTGATTTTCAAATGACAGCATTTCGTACGATATCCTTTCTACTTTCTTTCTTTTTTATTATAAAAGAAAACAAGAAAGAAAGTAAGAAAGAAAGTAAGAAAGTAAGAAAGAAAGTGAGAAAGAAAGTGAGAAAGAAAGTAAGAAAGAAAGTAAAAAAGAAAGGAAAAAGAAAGGAAGAAAGAAAATCATGAAAAGGCTAGAGGAGCAAAAGCAAATATTTTCATTATAGGAGAAAGCATTAAGTTTCTCAGCTTATTCCTATTTATCTGGCATAGCTTTTTTGAAGGTTGTTTTTAAATCATCAATCTTCAACCTCAATTAACCTTGAGCTAAAGCTGATTGTCACCTCATGCTCTCAAAGTCCAAGAGAACCGCTAAGAATAAACACCGTTAATGATTCATGTTGTATCCCATAGTAGCGATTACAGTTACGATATAGATGGCATCTAAGATATAGGATTCTTTTACAATTCTAATTCTAGGAGCAGCGTTACCGTTTTCTATATCTGTAACGCCTAGAGCATTGAGCTTTTCATCATCAACTTCTTTAAGATCATCAATTTGACCGAATAACTCTGAAGTTTCAGCATTGATTAACTTGTCTTCAGTAAGATCAAGTTCTGATTTGAACTGACCGGTTTTGCTTTTAGAACTGATGTAGCTGTTACCCATATTGGCAAAGGTTTTTAGCTCTTGCTCAGACATGGCATAGTACTCATTTATGCCTTCATTTTTTAGGTAGGCAGCACCAAAGGTCTTGATATCATGAACGATGCTGTTTTCTGACAGCTTATCATCCTGAAGTAAAAGTACTACGTCTTTTACTGTTCTATAAGGCTGAGACTTTAATGGAAAATCTACAGAGTAGTGAGCAATTAAGATCTTGTTGCCAGAGCTTACCTGTGTGGCTTCATAGAGCTTTCTTGAAACATAGTAGTCGTAGCTGCGCTTTTCTTCATTTGGATTTAACATCCTTGATAAAACTGATTTTACAGTTGAAAGATCATTAGTTACATAACGATTAACCTCAGTTACATCACCAAGATCTTCACAAAGGCTAGAACATCCTGTAAGGAAAGTTGTTGTACACAAAAGTGCTATAAGACTTAATAAAAGTTTGAATACTTTCAAGAAGTACCTCATCATTTTAGAAAATGAACCAGCACCTGATTGGTGTTTGTAGTTTATGGTGCAGGTAATTTATATCTTATTATACGGTGCTTTTTTTATTGTAATGCTAAAGTTGCACCTTACATAACATAGCTTATTTCTTTAGACATGGACTCTGATTTACAAAGGATGATCTTTATAAATAAAGAATAGCATTTGTAACATCTATGAAGAAGAAATCCTCTCCTAATCTTTTAAACCATGGAGGCAGAATTTCTCCTTTATCCCAATCAACGTACTCATAGTAGTCAGTGGTCTTTTCAACCTTTGGTACGATATTGTCTGTGTTTTTGCCAAATGAAAGCTTGGTCTTTTTAAAATCATCTCTATCAACAAGCTTTAAGCTTGGAGCTTCATAAACAACTTTGATTAACTGATCTGAGATGATCTGTATTTCATCTTTATCTTTTTTAGAGTCAGGTTTTACGCTGTCTAAGACTACAGACTGGAAATATACCTTACTCCAGTCATAGTTGATGGTGTCTTTTAACTCGTGCTCTGTTAATTCATGATAGTACTCGGTTGATTTACTAAAGACGACATCCTGAATAGCATATGAGGCACCAGTGTAATAAACACCTTCAACAATATTGTCAGCATTTAGGTTGTCATCTTTTAAGGTGATGATAATGTTCTTAGTGGTCTTGCATACAGCGTTTGGCTTGTATCTTAAGCCTGGATATCTTGCCCAGTACTGTACCACTAAAACTCTTTTATTATCCTTTTTTAAATTACCGGTATAGAGAACAGTATTTAGCAAATAATCAGAGCTTGCTGTACTTGGAGCTAAGTGAGTGAAGAGTTCACCTAAGGTGGTTTTACCGTTTTCAACATACTTTGTAAGCTCAGTTACATCACCAATCTTTTCATAAGGAGTAGGTGGCTGAGAGTTATCGGTGATGGAGCTGCAGGCTGTGAGCACTGAGGTTGTAAATAAAAGGCAGGTAAATGCCATAAGAGTTTTTAAGATACAGGAGATGTTTTTCATGGTGTGACCTAAAGTTAATAAGTTATAAGTGATTATACAGAACTTTAATAGAGCCATAGAAATTGGAGTTACAGATAGGTGATCTTGTCTTAAAGTTAAGAATAAATCAGTTTTGTAACGATAAAAACAGGGGAAACTTTATGATAAAAGAAAGGTTCAGCTTTCGCTGAACCTTAATGAGTAAGAAAAATGATAATGTATATAAAGGAACTTTTACCTCAAGATTTACATCTTGTGGCCCATCTCGTAAGCTTCTTCATGAACGTCGGTTACAGCACGACCAGATGGATCGTTCATCTTTGCAAACTTTGCATCCCACGCAATAGCAGTAGGAGTAGAGCATGCTACAGACTTACCATATGGAACAGTCTTTACAGCTGATGGTAACTTGAACAGATCTTCAAAGATTTCTCTGTATAAGTAAGCTTCCTTTGTTAAAGGAGTGTTTACTGGGAATCTTACCTCACGCTCAGCAAACTTTCTGTCTGAAACTTTTTCTTCAGCATAGTCACGCAGAGCATCAATCCATGAGTAACCTACACCATCAGAGAACTGCTCTTTCTGACGCCATAGAACTTCCTCTGGTAACATACCGTCAAAAGCCTCTCTTAGAGCCTTCTTTTCGATAACCTTACCAGGGCACATCTTAGCTTCAGGATTGAAGTGCATTGCGATGTCTAAGAATTTCTTATCTAGGAATGGAACACGACCTTCAACACCCCATGCCATTAGAGACTTATTTGCTCTTAGGCAGTCATATAAGTGCAACTGATCTAACTTTCTTACTAACTCTTCGTGCATCTCTTTAGCATTTGGAGCTTTGTGGAAGTATAGGTAACCGCCGAAGATCTCATCAGAACCTTCGCCTGATAAAACCATCTTAATGCCCATAGCTTTGATGTAACGTGCCATTAAGTACATAGGAGTTGAAGCTCTGATAGTAGTTACATCATAGGTCTCAATGTGATAGATAACATCGCGAAGAGCATCCAAGCCTTCCTGAATTGTATAGTGAATTTCGTGATGAACTGTACCTAAGTAATCAGCTACTACACGAGCTTTCTTAAGATCTGGTGCACCTTCAAGACCGATTGCAAAAGAGTGTAATCTTGGGAACCATGCCTGTGACTTGCCGTCATCCTCAACTCTCTTTTCTGAGTAGAACTTGGCAATAGCTGAAATTACAGATGAATCAAGACCGCCTGAGAGTAATACACCGTAAGGTACATCACACATCAACTGACGACGAACTGCATCCATCAGACCATCTTTTAAACTCTTTACATCAGCAGGATCGTTCTTAACATTGTCATACTCGAACCAGTCACGCTTGTAGTACTGCTTAAACTCATAGTCACCGTCTTTAGTGTATAAGTAATGACGTGGAGGGAATTCTTTTACTGAGTCACAAACGTTAACTAAAGCTTTCATTTCTGAGGCTACATAAAAACGACCTTCTCTGTCAGTGCCAACATACATAGGGTTAATACCCATATGGTCACGGGCTGCAAAGATTGTGTTGTCTTTAGCGTCATAGATAACGAAAGCAAAGTCACCTACTAATCTGTCTACAAAGTTTTTACCAGTATGCTTGAATTCTTCATATAGAGGGATGATTACCTCACAATCTGAACCTGTCTTGAACTTGTAATCAACTGTAAGTTCTTTCTTCAGATCTTTGTGATTGTAGATTTCGCCATTAACAGCCAAAACAATAGACTTGTCTTCATTATATAGAGGCTGAGCACCATTCTGAGGATCAACAATTGACAGACGCTCATGAACAATAATTGCATGATCGCCCTGATAAATACCTTCCCAATCAGGACCGCGGTGCAACTGCAGTCTTGAGTTCTCAAGTGCAGTCTGACGAAGAGCTTCAGGATGCTCTTTAATATCAAAAATACCGAAAATTGAACACATAAATAACAGCTCCTTTGATGCTGTATCTTAGTTAAAAATCTAGGTGGCAGGCATTGGTTATGCCTTATGCCATGTCGTTGATGTTACCACAAAGAAACAACCTTAAAGCCCTATCTCACATTAATGGTGCGTGATATTTAGTAAAACCAAAGAATATTTACCGTACTTAAGATTAGATTTATAAAAAGTTTTTTAAATCAATTAAATAAACTATGGTGCATGTATGCACTAAAATGGACATGTATTTTTAATAAAGATAAATATAGTGTTTATAAAAAGAGAGTTTTTTATGAGTCGTAAAAGCTATGATCCTGATCAAGTTTTAGCCTGTAATTAACGTTTTGTATTTCTAAAAACAGTTATTTTTTAGAAAATTGAGTTTATATGAAAAACATTTGCATGAACAAGTGAGTAAATATCGTCATTAAGCCTATATTTAAAGCCCTTTCTAGATTAAAATATACAGAGAATTAAAAATCGAAAATTTATAAAACAATAAAAGACCTAATCAAACCAAGAGGTGTAAGTACCATAAAAAGGGTACTTTAAGAGCCGTTTACATTTATGGCTTAATAAACCTATAAACCTATATCAGAGCAGTTTATTGGAGGATACATGCCAGAATTTGACATGAACTATGCCTTTCTCATAGTTGGTATTCTTTTAACTTTCGCTATTCTGGCTTCAAAATTATCGTCCTTCTTTGGTACCCCGTTACTGTTACTGTTCTTGTCAATTGGTATGTTAACAGGTGAAGACGGTATTATCCTGCACCTGCACTATACTGATTACTCCTCAGCTTTCTTTATTGCAAACTTAATGCTTGCGGTGATTCTGCTAGACGGTGGTTTGCGTACCAGTTTTTCTATGATGAAAAATGTGGCAGCTGAATCTGCTGTTTTAGCAACCGTAGGTGTTATCCTAACCTCCGGTATCACAGGTTTAATTGCTTATTTATTACTTGATATCTCTTTAATTCAGGCATTACTTTTAGGCTGTATCGTAGGTTCTACTGACGCTGCTGCAGTGTTCTCTTTATTAGGTAAAGATAAGAACATTTCTTTAAAGTCAAATGTATCTAATACTCTGCAGATTGAGTCAGCAACTAACGATCCTATGGCAATTTTGTTGACTACCACTATGATTGCCTTTGCTTCTCAAAAGACCACTTCATTTACTGATGCTCTTATCTTCTTTGTGCAACAGTTCGGTTTTGGTATTGTCATGGGCGTCTTCATTGGCTTTATCGCTCGTATGATTGTCTCAACCTTATCCTTAGGTGTAGGTCTTTACAGTATTCTCGTTATTGGTTTAGGGTTAATTGGTTTTGCTATTACCTCATACCTAGGAGGCTCAGGCTTCTTGGCTATCTTTATCATTGGTATGTGTGTGGGCAATCAGAAGACCAGACATGTAAGTTACATCCTGCCTGTATCTGAAGGCTTTACCTGGTTATCACAGATCACTCTGTTCTTAATGTTAGGTCTTTTAGTTACACCTCATGAGATGGTGAAATTCTGGTTCCCAGGTGTAGTAATTGCTGTGGTGATTACTTTAATTGCAAGACCTCTAACTGTCTTCTTATGCATAAAGCCATTTTTTAAGTCTTATAACAAAAGAGACATTATCTTTATGAGCTGGGTGGGATTAAGAGGTTCTGTGCCTATTGTACTTGCTATCTATCCAGTATTTGAGCATCTTGATAACCCTCAGCTGTACTTTAATGTAGCTTTCGTGGTAGTAATTGTATCTTTACTCTTCCAAGGCTCTTTAATTTTACCTTTAGCTAAACTTTTAAAGGTTTATGCACCATCGATGCTGACACCTATTACCAAATCAGATGTAGGTATCATGCTCTCTAATGACTATGAGTTATTAAACTATCGCATTAAAGAGCCTTCATTTAATGACAGAACCTTACGTTCAATTACCTTTCCAAAGGGCACTACTGTAGCTGCTATCTTTAGAGACGGTAAAATGATCAAGTGTCATGGTGATACTGTAATTAAAACAGGTGACATCATTTCCATGATTGGTACTGATGCTGATGAGACTTTATTAAATGCACTGTTCTCTCATGAGAGCAGAATTAAGAGCCATCCTCTGTATCATGGCGATAAGATTTATGCCGCCTCAACCCCAATGGTTGATTTAGCTAAACAGTTTGATTTTGAGTTAACCTCATTTGAGAAAACTCTAACTTTAGGTGATTTGATGTCTTATCATATCGGTGGTTATCCAAAAGCTGGCGATATGGTAAACCTCATTAAAGTTACTTTAGTGGTAGTTGATCTTGAAGGTGATAAAATACGCAGAGCAGGTCTGTATTTAGCCTCCGAGAGAGCTGCTGAATTTGAACGCTTAAGAAAGGCAAAATTAAACTTACACAAGAGTGAGCAGGAGGACTTGCGTCGTCGCAGAAAATTAGCGCAGGCTCAACTCTTTGACAGCATTAACGATGACAGTGAATATCGTTAGCTTTTACTTTAAAAGCTAAGCTTACAGCACACAGTTAACACACAATTTTTATGATAAAGGCAAGGCAACTTGCCTTTTAAATTAGATAAAACCTAAATGAATAATAACTTAGATAAAAACTTAGATCCAAAACTTGAAAAGTTTATAGGAAACGTTAAAGCTGAATTTGATAATTTAACTTATAAACATCGTCTTAACCTGTCAAGAGAGCTTAAAAAGCTCTCTTTGAGTTCTATAAACCCTAAAGACAAACAGGGTAAAAGTGAGGATAATTCTGTAAGCAATGCTGATAAGCTTTTAGACTTGCAGTTAAAGATCTCTGAGGATTTAGAAAAGTACAAAGCTTTTTTTGAAAACAGAAAGCAAAGCCTTCCTAAAATCACCTATGATGAAGCTTTACCTGTAGCTCAAAAGCATGATGAGATCATTGAAGCTATTAAAAATAATCAGGTTCTTATCATCGCAGGTGAGACCGGCTCTGGTAAGACTACCCAAATTCCTAAGATGTGTTTAGAAGCAGGTTTAGGTCTTCATGGTCTAATCGGTCATACTCAGCCACGACGTCTGGCAGCCCGTGCCGTATCTACCCGTATTGCTCAGGAGTTAGGTGAAGAGTTAGGTCACAGCGTAGGTTATAAAGTAAGATTTACTGATGTAACCTCAGAGAATTGTTATATAAAGTTGATGACTGACGGTATCTTACTGTCAGAGACAGCTTCAGACCGATTACTTTTAAACTATGACTGCATCATCATCGATGAGGCTCATGAAAGATCACTTAATATCGATTTCTTATTAGGTTATTTAAAACAGTTACTTAATAAGCGCAAAGATTTAAAGCTCATTATTACCTCAGCTACCATTAACACCGAGCGCTTTTCAAAGCACTTTAACAATGCTCCTGTAATTGAAGTATCAGGTCGTACTTATCCTGTGGAAGTTGAATATATGCCTTTAGGATTGCAGGATGGTGATGAGGATGATCCTGAGTGTGAGGTAGAAGAGCTCGATTTACGCAACGGCATTCTAAAGGCTTTAAAGTTCCTGTTTAAAGAGCATGGAAGAGCTGATACCTTAGTCTTTTTACCAGGTGAGCGCGAAATTATGGATATTGCAGCTTTCTTAAAGAAAGCTCATCTTCCAAATACAGAGATCTTGCCTTTATATGCAAGATTAGCTACAGCAGAGCAGAACAAGATCTTCTCACCACACTCAACTGTACGTGTAGTTTTATGTACAAACGTAGCTGAAACCTCACTTACTGTTCCGGGTATTAAATATGTTATTGATCCTGGTACAGCTAGAATCAGCCGTTACTCTCCACGTACTAAGGTGCAAAGATTACCTGTAGAAAAGATTTCCCAGGCAAGTGCCAACCAGAGAAAAGGCCGTTGCGGTCGTGTCAGTGAAGGTGTCTGCGTAAGACTGTATTCAGAGGAGGACTTCTTATCCCGCACAGAATTTACAGATCCTGAAATTCTAAGAACTAATTTAGCTGCTGTAATCTTACAGATGGTAGCTTTGCATCTAGGTAATATCACTAAATTCCCATTTATTGATCCTCCTCAGATGCGTCAGGTAACTGATGGTATCAGACTCTTAGAAGAGGTAGGAGCCATCAATGACGCTAAAGGAAAGGGTACAGATGAGATTGAGCTTACTAAGATTGGCATGGCTTTATCTAAGATCCCTGCAGATCCAAGATTGTCTAGAATGCTCGTACAGGCAGATAAAGAAGGTGCTTTAAGTGAGGTTTTAGTAATCGTCTCAGCTTTAGCTGTAATGGATCCTCGAGAGAGACCATTAGATAAGCAAGAGCAGAGCAGACAGGCTCATCACCGTTTTGATGATGAAAAGTCTGATTTTCTCTCATATTTGAACTTATATAAATATATTTGCCAGCTGCAGACAAAGATGAGTAATTCAGCACTTCGCAAACGTCTAAAGGCTGAATATATCTCCTATCTAAGAGTACGTGAGTGGTTTGATTTATTACGTCAGTTAAGAGCATCCTGCCAGAGCCTAAAGTATCGCTCTAATGAGGTTCCTTCTACTTATGAAGCAATTCATAGAGCCATACTTTCAGGTCTGCTCTCACAGATTGGCCATTATGAGGATAATGACAAGGGCATGTATTTAGGTGCTCGAGGTGTGAAATTTGTAATTCACCCATCATCTGTTTTATGTAAAAAGAAGCCTAAGTGGATATGCTCAGCTGAATTAAATGAAACTAGCCGTCTGTTTGCTAAAACTGTAGCTTCAATTGATCCTCTGTGGGTTGAGACTATCGGAGCTCACTTAATTAAAAAGAGCTATGCTGAACCTCACTGGTCTAAAAAGCAGGGAGCGGTAATTGCTTCATTGACCATTTCTTTATATGGATTGCCTATAGTTCAGGGACGCAAGGTTCAATACAGTCAGATTGATAAAAAACTCTGCCGTGAACTCTTTATCCGTGATGGACTGGTCGCAGGTGACGTTGAGTTAAAGTATGACTTCTTCCGTCATAATCTTGAGCTTGTAGATGAAGTGGTACATGTTGAGGATAAGTTAAGACGCCGTGACCTCTTAGTAGACTCCACAGTACTAGAAGAGTTTTATGCTAAAAAGTTACCAGAGGATATTGTAACAGTCCGCCACTTTGAAAAATGGTGGAAAGAGAAAGTAAAACAGGATCCTCATTATCTGGATTTCTCATTAGAGTTAGTTACCAAAGATAACTTTAATAAAATTCAGGAGCAGGATTTCCCTGAGTTCTGGATACAGGACAAGTTTAAATTAAAGTTAAGCTATGTCTTTGATCCTACCTCAAAGGATGATGGTGTAACTGTCCATATCCCATTAGCAGTATTGAACAGGGTAAATTCTAAAGAGTTTCTATATCAAATCCCTGGCCTAAGATTAGACTTTTTAACCTCTTTAATTAAGTCATTACCTAAGAGATTAAGAAAGAACTTAATCCCTGCTCCAAATTATGCCGAAGCTTTAGCTGAAGCTTTAGGAGACCCTTGCAGTGACGATCTGTATCAGAAGTCAGCTAAAGAGTTAACCCGTATGGGCGGTGAGTTAGTTACAGCTGATGACTTTGATAAGACTTTAATTGATAAACACCTCTTTATGATCTTTGCAATTGAAGATGAAAAGGGCAAAGTAATTAAGAAAGGTCGTAACTTTGAAGCTTTATCTCAATCACTGCAGGGTGAAGTTCAGGATGTTCTAAAGAAAGTAGTTAAAACTCATAAAGAGAGTGCTCCAAGTTCTACCTGGACCTTTGGTACGATTAAGTCTGAGCAGGTAACTAAGCAGGGCTCTATTGAAATTACAGCCTATCCTGCTTTAACCGACAAAGGTAATGGTGTAGCTCTAGAGCTTTATGACAGTAAGTTTAAACAGGAAAAAGCCATGTGGCATGGACAGAGAAAGTTATTATCTCTATCAATTAAACAGCCTACAGCTTATCTTGAGCAACACTTACCAAATAAGTCAAAGCTCTCTATGTACTATCAGCCTTTAGGCTCTGTAAAGGAGTTAATTTCTGACTTAGTTTTAGGCTCAATTGATCTAATCATGCAGGAAAATCATGCTCCTTGCTATGATGAGACGAGCTTTAATAACTTAGCGCAAAAGGTAAGAGCTGATTTAAATGATAAGGCTCTGTATCTATGCTCTTTTGTAGACAAGATTTTATTTAAAGTCCATGAAATCAGACGTCTTTTAAAAGGACAGATAAATCTCTCTGTAGCTTACAGCTATAAAGATATTGCCTCACAATTAGACTCTTTAGTTTATAAAGGCTTTGTAAGCTCAACCAAACTTGAGCACTTAATGCAGATGCCACGTTATCTTGAGGCGATTATTTATAGAATCGATAAACTATCTCGTGATGTAAATCGTGATCTTATGTATACACGTAAGATTGAAGAGGTAAACGAACTTTATAAAAACACTCTTTCAAGATACAAGTATCAGGTAGTACCTGATGCTCTTATCGAGGTTAAGTGGTTAATTGAAGAACTGCGTGTATCTTATTTTGCCCAGCAGTTAGGTGTGAAGATCTCTGTCTCTGACAAGAGAATAGCTAATGAGTTAAAGAAGATCCTAGAGGATTATCCTGATCACAACTAAGGTATCAAACACTATAGGTAAAGAGATCGAAAGAAGCAAAGGGCTTTCTGGCAAATGTAATATGCTTACCAATCCTAATCGTGTAAATGAAGAGGGCAAATCATCAATTGGTAAAAGAGAGCTTCATCAGCTCTTAAGACAAAACTTAAGAACTATCGATAACATTAACAACCTGTTATTGTCACTGCCAAGATAGCATTTGTATATTATAATTGACTAAAACTCAGGTCAGATTAAGTAAAGTAAGACAGTAAGACAGAGGCAAAAGATTATGAACGTAGTTAAAGATATGGCTTTAAAAGCAACTCGTTTTGCTAAGAAAGAAACTAAGTTAGCGCTATTATTTTTAGCTCTTTTATCTTTAGCCTCATGTACAAGTGATCCTAAAGTTCTAGAGCAGGAAGCAAAACTAGCTCAATCACAAACTGCTGTTGAGTTTACCAAGACACTAGAGCAAAGAATGTTTTTCTACAATTTAGAAAAACTCGCAGACACTGATGACTCTCACGTTCATATCTACAGAACCCGTGGCATCTATAATGTCTCATACAACTACCTTGAATCAAAATACAGAAAGTTCTGTAACTTAAAAGGAGGTGAACTTCACTATCAGTTCTGTGTTGATGAGAAAGTAAACAAGCCAATCTTTTTCGTAGCATTTACAAATCACAGAGCTAAAACCGATGGCTTTGAAGTAAACTCTGAGATGACCTATCTTACCGATACTGCTATATTAGGCGAGAGAAACTACTTTTATGAAACACATGTCTATGAACCTTCAAAAGGTGTAGCTGTGGATGATAAAAAGTGGCTTGAGTTTGTTAAAGCAAAAGGTTTTAAATTCTAAATCGAGCTACTCTCTTTGCATTTCTTACTATAATAACTAAAACGTTATCATTTTATCCTAAGGAAAAATAAATAAGTCTTTTTCAGTGCAAATCTCATTTTTTATCAAATAATTAAACGTACAGTCACGAAATTTGTACTAAGATACTGTTATGATAGTTTGCACAATAAATTTAATAAAAAATGAGAACTGACCATGTTTTTGATCTTATTCTTTTTACTAGTTTTATCACTAGTTTTAACTCACCTTAATTACAGAATTTCTATGTTTATCTTTCCAGATGGTGTCTTTGTAACCCGTCTACAGGGATTCTTAGGTTGGTACGGCTGGTTAAACCTGTTTGTATCATTACCTTTCTTATGGGATGGCGACTTTAAACAGGGATTATATCCTTTTGTTTTAGGCGCTATACCTCTTTTAATCTCTATTTACTTGGTATTTAAAGATAACGATAACCGTAAGGTTGTCTTTAAAAGAAGTGCTAGGGTATATCTCAATTCAGATGTAAAACTCATTGAACCAGGTGATGATACCTACGGTTTTTTACATAATTACAGAAGCAGAATGCGTCAGATTGGTCCAAAGTATTTCTTCAAAGAGATCTTTGCTCGTGAAAAGTCTAATAAGGCTTTAGCTGACAAATTAATTGATGATACTCCAGAGAATACAGTAGCTCTCTTAAAGACCTTATCTTGGGTTACACAGAGCGCGGTTGATGTAAAAGCTCAATACATCTTTTTACTTTACTATATGATTGAGCGCTATGACAGAAAAAGACTGTTCTCAAATTTCGATACCTTTACTAGAAACGCAATTTCTGTTTTAAGATTATTAGAAATTAAGTTTTCAGAACTACCATATCCAATTGCAAAGTTCATTGCTCAGAACAATAACCTTTTATACTGCGTAGGCGGTAATGATGAGGCTAACTTTGTAATCGAGGTTGACGATTACGTCTGTGAGGATGAAGAGAACATTATCGCTACTTTCTCAGACAGAATTTACCATTTAAACAGTACTCTACCTAAATTTGTTAAAAGAGTATTAGCTGATGTCCTTTATTCTTTCTCTAAAGAAGAAGGTATCTTAGTAGTAACTAATAAGAGGGTAGTTTTAATTAAAGATCATAAAGCTAAGACCCTGTCTTTTGATGTAGCAAGCTACACCATAGAAAATGGTGCGGTTACCTTTGGTAACAACACTTATTTAAAGATAGATAACACAGGCTTTTTTGATTATGTCATGAAGGCACTGACCACAGATAAGCATATAGCTTAGTACTGCTTAAATCTCAGTACACAAAGATCAAGTTTATGGCAGTCAGGTTACACCTGACTGCTTTAAAGCTTACTTTTAGGACAAATAACTAAAAAGATAAAATTGCTCTTAAAATTATGAGTTGTAGTCAATAAATTTCAAAAAGTGCCGATAGAATATAAGAATTATGAACGAGGATAACGTATGCCTGAAAGCGGCAAAAAAACAACCACAGTAGCTACAGAGAATAGCGATTCACAGGTAAATACAGTACCTGTACAGAATCAGTCTGCACCTGACAAGAGCGTGGATAACAATACTACTCAAAATCAAGAACAGAGCACTCCTCAAGAGTCAAAGGCAAATCTTGAGCTGTTAAAACAGCGTCTGTATGACACTGTTGCTGCTATCTTTTCACGTTGTGGTGTTCCTACAGCAAACTTTAGAATTTCAGACTTGGTAGAATTTAGTGCGTCCGTATCCTATTCCATGAACTGGAATTTTAAGTGTCGCTGCTCTGATAAAATTCTTCGTTCTGTAAGTGATGAAACTCATGTGCTATCAACGAGCGCGTTAGATGAGTTTACTTTAGCAAATACTAAAGAACTTGAAAAAGACAGCGCTAAAACAAAAGAATTTGTAAAACACCTCTCTGGGGCTTCATTTGAAGACTTAAAAGCCCTCTCTGGTCAGATCATCTGTTTTAACCGTATCAATGCTATTGGTAAAACCAGATGTAAAAACTGTCATGGCAGTGGTAGTTCCATTTGTGAGAACTGTGGCGGTAAAGGCACCATCGAATGTCCTACCTGTCATGGCAGTGCTAAGGCCTGTCCTGTCTGCCATGGCTCTGGCAATGCTAAATGCCATAACTGTAACGGTACTGGTAAAGTAAAGTGTAAAGACTGCCAAGGTAAAGGTGAGGTTACTGTTGATAGAGAAGTTATCTATGATGCTGACTGCAAAAAGCAAATCAGTATTTCTCTCATGGTACCTGGTACTGATAAAAAAATCACCTCATTTTCAAAAGAGGATGAAAAGGCCATCATAGAGGCAGCCGATTTCTCAGGCAAACCAAACGGTAATGAAACCGCTCGAGGCTATAGCGTAAACTTTTTGGGTACTGCTCCATGCTATGCCGTGCATGTCTATCTCGTGGGAGTAGAAAAGCCATTTGATTTTATTATCTGTGGACATAAAAACTTACGCTCAATCTGTAAGCCTCCAGTATTAGATTATGTTTTCAACGACGAGTCTCATTTACTCTCTGATACTTTAATCGCATCAGCTGATGATGTTGATGAAAAGATTAAGTGCGTAAAAGCCTTAGCTTCAAAGGCAATTTTAGCTAAGACAATCAGAACCATCGAAAGACATGAGATGGAGATTGCTAAAGAGCAGGCTGTAGCTCAAGGTGTTACTGTAGAATCAATTTTAACTGCAGCAAAGCACAAAGATTCCTCAAGACTGATATACATTAAGACCAAGGTAAAACAGGAGTTATTAGACAGTATTACTAAAGAACTTACTGATAACGCGCATGGTTATATATCAGAAGATTTTGCTAGAGTTTTTGCTAAAAATCTTATATCATTTGTGCCTTTGCTTATGGTTCTCAATCCTAAAACCAAAATTATTTGGGCAGGTATAACCTTAGTGACATGGATGATAGTGATCCTCATAGGTTATATGGTACCTAATATTGTGGGGGGTATCATGATGATGTGTGTATCCTCAATCATCTGTGCCTTTACCTCTTTTGCTCTTACTAAAAACTGGAGTTATTACTCTGCTGTAAGCATGCTGAAGCTAACCCACAGGCTAAAAAAGGTTCCTAGTCTTACAGTTGAAGCAGTGCAGTCTATAAGATTGATTTTAGGCACTGTTGTCATCGGTTTGTTAACTATTTTAATTGTAAACGGTCATTTTCTATAAATAAGCAATGTCAATAGATATTAAAGTACCTCTAAGAGATTCACTAGGACTGGTTGGTGTTCAACCTGATAAAGTAAGTTTTACTGATCCTTTATTCTCTGAAGTTACTTTTGTATTTTTAGCAAACTGGTACTATACCGTAGAATCAAGAGACACTGTAATCAAGAACGTTGTAGGTACAGAAAACTTTGTTGATGAAGAAGCTTTAAAAGAATTTGAACGTTTTAATCGTGAAGTTTTAGAAAAAGACAAAACCATTCAAAAAAGTTTCAGCCATTCTTTAGAAGAGTTAAGTGCCTCTGAGCTTTTCAAGCTTGGAAATAAAATAAACCGTCTCTCAGTTAGAAAGTCTAAAGGTCAATGCACCTGTCCTGACTGTTCAGGTACTCAAAAGATGAACTGTCCTAACTGCTCAGGTTTTGGTTTAATTATCTGTCCATCCTGTCAGGGTAGAGATGGTGGCTGTGCCCGTTGTAAAAAGAGTGGTTACATTGAGTGCCCTACCTGTCGCGGGAACAAGAAGATCCTTTGTCAGAAATGTAAGGGCAAAGGTTCTATCTATGTTGAAAGACAGGTTTATTTAGAAACTCATTGCGCGCCTCTTATCAAGATAGAATTTGAAAAAGCTGAGGACAGTTTTAATGTCCCTCCTCCTTCAGTTGTTGATTTTTACTGCTACCAGAAGATCTTAGATTCACTTGAATTCAAGCTCTCTGATGCTGATACTCAAGAGGATTATCACTTTTTAATGACTTATAAGTGTGATTCCTCCATGGGCTATTTAAAATTCTGTTTAGCAGGTTTTAATAAGATCTTTGAGTATTGGGCAACAGCTTCAGGTGTGCCACTTGTCATTCCATCTGTTTTAGATTATGTCTACTCTTCTATGAGATCTGATCTTATTGACACTTCAATAGGTCGCTCTCTTGTAAGTGCAGATGCTAAGATCTTTGTCTTAAACAATCTTAAAAAAGACCATATCTTTAATAACTTATTAAGATCGTATGAATATGATTTTGATTTGGTGACAAAGAGGGTAAAGAATCAGGCTGTAGAGACAGATGCCTATACCAGTAAAGTCTTTAGCATGAAAGCAAAGTTAGAGAGTATTGTAGCTTCCCGTAAAGAAGAACTTACAAAGGTACTGTCGAATAAACTGTTAAGAGTAACTCAGCATTTTATGTCGGAGAGCTTTGCTAAAGACTGTTGCATGGCTCTAGTCGAATTCTTTGCTAATTTAAAGTACAGACGAAAGTTTGTGACTATGTGCTGGAACTTTGGAACCCTGTTCGTATGGGGCTTAACTTTGCTATTAACCTCATTTATAGGCTCATCAGGTATGATGTTTATCTGTATGATCATAAGTTTGGTTGCAAGTTCTCTTATCTCTTATTTTGGTTCAAAGAACTTAAGAATATTTGAGATCATGCTAAGCTTGAAATGCTTTAAGAATATTACTAAGTTTATTGACTTAAACTATGACATCATGCGCTCACTGATCATGATGGCTGGTGTCATTATTATTGAATTTGTAGTATCCAATCTGCAGTAAACTCTCGGTAAGAACTTTATCATGTAGAGCTTACCGCATTAAATCTTAATCTCAACTTAAAAGTTCATCGCCATTTAAGACTTAGTCCTGATAAAAGACAAGCTCTCTTGAACCTTCATATAATTCTTTCCTTTTTAATTATGTAAGATAGACTGAAGTTAATGGTGTGGACCCACTAAGCTGAAGATGCTAAAAACAGATTAACTGTGTATAGTATCGATAGAAAGTAAATTAACAACCAAGAAGGTCCACAAGATGATTGTAAATGAAGTTGCAAAGAATGTCGAAAAAATTATTTCTATTGATACAGCTAAGAATTCTTTTCAGGTATTGGTGGTAAACCAGAAGACAGGTAAAAAGAAGAATACCAAGGTACAGCGTTCAAAATTTGTTGAGTACATTTTAAAGCAGGGGCCTTGTCTAATCTTTATGGAGTCATGTTCTGCAAGTCAGCATTGGGCAAGACTATTTGAAAGTTTTGGATTTACGGTAAAGCTCATTGCTGCACAGCATGTAAAGGCATTTCTCAGAAACAGGAGAGTCAAGAATGATGAGAGAGATGCAGAGGCTATCTATACATGTGGCATACAGCCTGATACCAAGTTCGTAAGAATAAAAACAGTTGAAGAGCAGACAGTTGCATTACTGCATACTTTAAGAAAAGCTGCAGTTTCACAGAGAGTTGAACTTAGCAACAGAATTAGAGGTATCCTTGCTGAATTCGGAATTGTAGTCGCCAGAGGCAAAGGCAGTTTTAATTCAGAAATAGAAGCTATGTTTAATGAATGCGAAAAGATACATGATGTTTATTTAAGGTCAGCTATAAGCTCTCTGTTTGAAGATTACCATCGTCTGGAACAAAGAGAAAAAGAACTGTCAGAGAAGATTGAGTCTCTTAATAAAGATAATGAGCTTGTTAAGATAGCTTTAACCTGTCCTGGAGTAGGTTCTCTTACAGCCAGTGCCATTGTAGCTGAGGTTGGTGATGCATCGCAGTTTAGAAATGGTCGTGAAATGGCAGCCTGGAACGGAGTGGTTCCAAGTCAGCATTCAACAGGAGGTCGTTCTACCTTAGGTGGCATAACCAAGACTGGAAACAGATATCTCAGAACTCTGTTAGCTCAATGTGCCTGTGCGGTTATACAGAAAGCATCAAGGCATCTTGAACAGGGAAAGGATACACACCTTGACAGATTTGCTCTGAGATTAAAACTAAATGGCAAACCAGCAAAGAAGATCATGATTGCTGTTGCCAATAAGATAATCAGAATATTATGGGCAATGCTGACTCAAAGGAAAACGTTTAAAAACAAAGCAGATGAGACATCAGATATATCTGCTGAGCTTCAGCTTGCTTAAAAAGATTTGTTATAAAAACTCTTAGGAGAAATAGCAAAAAAGTTCCCACTAGGGAAATGCACAGAGAAAGATAAATTTGGCATAACAGGTAAAACCGGACTGTACTAAACCTGACGCGGTTAAAGGCAATAAATGCCGAGAAGTTAATTAAGGAATACAGTCGCAAACACCATAGAGGTCAGAGTAGGCATACTCAACAAGAGACCGGATATATAGCTGCATTTACTACGTTATGAAAAGTTATCAAAATCCCTTGCAAGTTTAAGTGGGTCCATATATAAACCGCTCCACTAGACCTAAGTTAAACCGCTCCACTAGACCTAAGTTAAACCGCGCTGCTAGACAAAAGACAGCTTTGATGTATCAAGAAGTCAATCAACCCCAAAAGGGCAATAAAAGAAAAACAAAACCCTGCACAGGGCAGGGCTTATCTTGACGAAGATCGGGATACCTACTACAGGAACTCTTCAAAAGCACGCTTTACACCAACGATAGCGTCTTTCTCATCTTCACCTTCAACGTGAACATAAATTTCGTCCTGATAACGGATACCAAGACCTAATAAACCGAAGATACCAGCTTTAAGATCTACTGAACGATCCTGATAAATTAAAGTGATCTTTGACTTGTAGCCACTGATAGCCTTTAAAATTGCTCCTGCAGGACGTGCATGAACACCGTCTCTGTCTTTGACGGTATATGTAAACTTTTCCATAGTTCAATATCCTAAGTTGTTTTTATAAAAAAATTGTCGTTTTAGGTTCATAATATCAAATATCAGTGATATATATGACACCTGCACTAAAAAAATTTATTCTTTTTTAAAGTCGATACGATTTCTTAGCTTCTGACCTGCTCTAAATGTGGTTACTCTTCTTTCTGAAATAGTAACTTCCTGACCGGTCTTAGGGTTTCTTCCAGGTCTTGCGCTCTTTAGCTTAAGCTCAAAGTTACCAAAGCCTGTAAGCTTTACCATTTCACCTTTTTCAAGCTTTCTTGCGATCTCTTCAAAAAATTTGTCGACGAATTCTTGAGCTGTAGCCTTAGGAAGACCTACCTTGATAATCAGCCTTTCAGCTATTTCTGCGCGAGTTAATGCCATAATAGTGTCCTTCTTTTGAAGCTAGAACCGACAGATTAAAATCTGCTCATATTTACTTACTTCTTGTAATATAATACAAAAAATCTTAAATTTTTCGTGATGAGTGCAATATTTTTAAAAATAATCAAGTAATTAACTGTAAAATCGTACTCCGTTAACATTTTTAGTCCATATTTTTGCACCTGTCTAAATACAGGTTGTTAACGTAGATGTATCCTTTTTAGTGCTTACTCCTCTTTTTTTTGTGCATAATAATGGTTCAAATCTGACATGAAGAAATCTTTAATTAGAAGTGATGTTGAGCTTCAGGAAGGTCCCTTTAAAGGACAGGATCTTAACACCTATCTTTATATGAATTTACCTTCTGTTTACCTTTTCAGAATGAGCTCTAACGTTATGCATGAAGACGGCATTTTAGAAGGCGATGTGGTCATTGTTGACAGAAGCCTGCTCATTGAAAACGGCGACTATGTAGTGATGAGTATCAACGGCACTTTTCTTTTAAGACAGTTTCTAGATGGCAGAGAACCAAGATTAGTCTGTGCTGATGATTCTATTCCTGATATTAACTTAACTCATGTTGATGAGTGTGAACTCTTTGGCGTGGTGTCATCTGTCATCAGAAAAACACGTATTAAAAAGAACGGCAAGTATGGTTCTAACGGCAGGCAGAATCCATATACTTTCCGCCGTAAAACCAAAGTCTATCCTAAAGATCCAAATGACAATGGCAGAAACTTTATGTAGAAAGCTATTTTTCTACAGGAATCATTAAAATTCTCTTTATATCATTAAAATTTTAGATTCTAAAAACGCAATTTTTACCCCTTACTTATTAGCTCTAATCTCTATTAGAACATACGTTTATCTATGAGACATTGTGGTAAAATCGAGTATGTAGTTCTCTACGAATTAATGTTACTTTAAAGTCTGCTTTAAGACTTAAATGTTATGTCTAAAGTTATCTTAGAGAATTTTTGTAAAGTAACGCGATGAAAAGTAACGCCATGTTCTTTAAAGGTACTTGACATGTACGGTACGATAGAGAATGTACAAAGTTTTTTTTAGTTATGTTTATTCCTAAAAGAGAAATAATCTTAAAACAGTAAACATAAAGCAATGTTTTTAGGAGCGATACTGTGGCAATGAAGCTAGCTATTTACGGTTATGATACTGATATTGGTAAACTTGTGATTGAAACCATTGAAGAACAGGATCTCTCTTTAGGCGAAGTTTTCCCATTATCACCATTGACAGGTGAATATGATGCCGTTCAGATTAAAGGCCAGAACTACTTTGTTCAGCCAGTTGAAGAGTTTGATTTTTCAAAAGCTGATGTAGCTTTATTTTTAACTACTCAGGATGAATCTCAGCACTGGATTAATGCAGCAAGAGAGAAAGGCTGTATCGTTATTGATGATAGCCATTTATTCAATGGTGATGATAAGACTGTAACCATCGTACCTGAAATCAATCCTTTTGATATTAAAAAGGCAATTGAAAACAGACTGGTTATTCCTGCTTTAGCTCCATCTGTACAGCTGTGCCTGGCTTTATCTGTTCTTCATGATGAGTATGGCATTGCAAGAGCTACTGTAACCTCAATGGAATCTGTTTCAGAATTTGGTCGGTTAGGTACTGAAACCCTAGCTCATGAGTCAACCTTATTATTAAACGGTATGGCAGCAGAGCATCAGGGATTTCCAGCTCAATTAGCATTCAATCTGCACACTAGAATGGGACTGCTTGAGGATAATGGATATTCAGACCATGAAAATGCTATCAGTAATGAAGTATCAAGAATTTTAGGCCGTTTCGAGCGTGGTTTTGATATTACCTGCATTCAGGTTCCTGTATTCTACGGTCACACTATGGTAGTTAATGTTGATCTTGAGGATAAGGCTACATTAGAAGAGGTTAAACAGGCTTTTGATGCTTCAGAGTATGTAACTGTAGCCTCAGAGGATGATGTTTTATCTCCTGTAGCAGATATTATCAACGAGAGAACTGTAATGCTCACAAGATTAAAGCAGGACAAACCTGGTTCAAAATCTTACAGCTTTGTGATTATGATGGATAACACTAGAAGAGGTGAAGCTATTTCTTGTGTTGAAATTGCAAAATTGATTGCAAAATCTCTCTAATCTGTAAAATGTGCACACTTTATGCATAACTTTTCCAAAAATGGGATCTGACCTTATTTTGACAGATCTCATTTTGAGTAAAATAATGCATAAAAATAGGGGTTGTTAGTTATGCACGCTTGCAAAAAAGCACTTTTATCTGTAGCTTTATCTTTTTTATTACCTTTTTCGGCAATGTCAGCTGATGAAGATGGTACTTTTACTATTACTATTCAAGGTCCTGAAGTTGAGGATACTGTTCCTCAAGTACAGCCTGTACAACCAGCTATTAGAGCTCCTGTAAGACGTGCAGCTCCTAGACAAAACAGACAAGCTACTGTAAATGCAACTGCAACCAGAGCACCAGCGGCTACAGCAACAAGACAACCTCAGACTGAAAGCAATGCAACTTCTGTTCAGCAGACCCCAGCTAGGACCTATAGCGTTGCATCAGGTGATACCATCTGGTCTGTAGCCCACCGCTACTTACCTCTGGATAGAAGTGTTAATGAATTCCAGATTGTAGCCTCAATTTACAGACATAATCGTGGCGCATTCGGTCATGGTAACGTCAACAACCTTTTAAGAACTACTATTACTATTCCTCCTGTAACTGAAATTGCACGAGAAACAACCGATACAGGTTCAAGACTTTTAGCTCAGGGCAGTATGACTTTACCTCCTTTAGGTAATGCTCCTGCTACTGTAAATACTCAGGCAACCTTAAACAACACAGCAACTCCTGCTCCTGCAACACAAGCTTCAAAGCCAATGCAGTCACTGTCTGATAACGATATTCCTCAGTACACCGCCACCGAGACTAAGATTAAAAAGTTACAGGAAGAAGCGGTTAAAAAAGATTTATCCGTAGCAATGCCAGAGAATACCCGTGGCGCTGATCTTGATAAAAGTCAGGTTACAGAAGAGACCGTACCAAACGGTAATAATGAGGGCAGTGCAGACAATAATAAAAAGGCAGAAGCTGCTAAAGCAATGAGTGCTGATCTTGCAGCTGCTGCTGTAGATGCTCAATCTATCAGGATCATGCTCGATGGCAATAAGAAAGCTATTGATGAGAAAACTAAAGTCTTAGAGCAACAGTTAGCTGAAGCTATGGACAGAATGAAGAAAACATCTGCAGCTACTGCTAAAACAGCAGCAGACAGTGTTTCTACATTAGCTTCTCAGTATGACAATATTATTTCAGGTCTTCAGCAAGACATTATTGAGATTAAAGGTAATATTTCAAAGATCTCTCAAGATAATGACAGAATGAGAGAGATGTTACTTGCTAATGATGAGAAGATTGAGGATATGCAGCTACAGCTGTCTAAATTCTCAGTAAGTACACCTACCTCTGTAGTTGATCTTGATAAGCCAGTCATGATGATCTTATTCGGTGCTGGCTTATTAGCTTTAGTACTGATGATTGTCTTCTTAATTATCAAGTTAAAGTCTCGTGCTAGCGCTAAGATGACCGATGACTTTGATGTTGAGGATGATTACTCATCAGATGATACCTTATTATCAGATGAGAACGGTTCTATCGATCTTGAAGCTCCCGTATCTGGCGATGAAGAGCCAGATACCACGGATATTCCTCAAAGAGAACTGGACAAGAACAATAACTCTATAAATTCACCATCTGATTCAGCATCAGATGTTGAAGCTGCTTTAAATGAGAAAAAGCAGGCTGACGCTGAAGAATCAGCTTCAAATGCTACAGAAATTCCTGATAACAGTGCAACAGCAGATAACACTGGTGCTGATGCAACTGCAACTGAAAAAGATCCTGCTCAAGAGGCTTGGGATAATGCAGCAACAACTAACTCATCTGATGAGATAAAAGATGACAAGGATGTAATGGATGAGTGGTCAAAAGCTCTAGATGAGCAGACTGGTTCTGAAAAGAACGTTGATCTTGATAAAGATGAGAATAAAGATACTTCACAAGATGATATGGCATCAGCTTGGGAAGCTGCTTTAAACGAACAGGAAAACTCTGAAAAGAAAGATGATGATAAAGCTAAGTCTAATGATGAGGCTATGGCTGATGCCTGGAGCGTAGCTTTAAATGAGCAAAAGGAAGCTGAAGAGAAGAGTGAAGAAAAAAATAATACTTCTAAATCTGAAGAAGAAGCTATGGCCGATGCCTGGAGCGCAGCTTTAAATGAGCAAAAAGAAGCTGAAGAAAATACTGAAGATAAAGCTAATGCTTCTAAATCTGAAGAAGAGACTATGGCTGACGCCTGGAGCGCTGCTTTAAATGAGCAAAAAGAAGCTGAAGAAAAGACTGAAGATAAAGCTAATGCTTCTAAATCTGAAGAAGAGACTATGGCTGATGCCTGGAGCGCTGCTTTAAATGAGCAAAAAGAAGCTGAAGAAAAGACTGAAGATAAAGCCAATGCTCCTAAATCTGAAGAAGATCCTGTAGCAGATGCAACAGCACAAGAGTCTGTAACCGAGAAAACATCTTCAAAGGAAAATAGGGAGGCTGAAGATACAGCCCCAAAGTCTGAAGAAGAAGCGATCACAGAGGCCATGAATAAGGCTTATGAAAATGCTGATAGTGCAAAAGAAAGTGAAACTTCAGATGTAGCAACAGATGTAACAGACAATGCAGACATTGATTCAATTGTAGATGATGCTGATAAAGAGACTGTGGCAGAACAGGAAAATACTGCTGAGAGTACACCTTCAGATGAGACTGAATCAAAAGAAGAATCACCAGCAACAGACGACATCATTGCAGATGATGTAAAAGTTGAAGATGTCAGTGAAGATGAACTGTTAAATCACCTAAAAGATAACTCAGATAAGATTTTAGAAGAAAATCACGTAGATCCTGAGACTTTAGATATTAAAGCTGAGCCTTCACAATCTGAAATATCTGATAACGTTGATGCTGATGCATCAGATGTTGCAGATCCTCTTGATGCTACAAATAAGACAGAAGATGCTGCAGAGCCTTCAAAGAAAGAGCCCGTTTCATCAGAAGATCCTCAAGAGCAACTCTCAGGTGAAGAAAAAGCATTCTTAGAGTCAATGTCTGATAATAAGAATTCTGACAATACTGAAGATGAAAAAGCTGAAACTGATGCAGAATTTGAAAACAATGACCGTAAAGAAGACAATATTCCTGAAGCAGATGCTGAAGAGATCTCTGATGATGAAGTCCCTAAAAACAATTCTGTAGGAAAGAATGTTGATGAGGTCTTAAATGATGATCTTAATTTAGAAGATCTCCTAATTGGTAATGACAATGTTGTTGATGCTCCAGAAGAGGCAGAGTCTCCTGAAGAAATAGCAGATGGTGTGGAAACATTTGATGCTATTCCTGAAGATGAAGAGAAGCAAAAATCAGAACACACTATCGATGAAGATGCAGAGCCTCATACAGATGCTGTAGAACCTGAAAATGCAGAGACTGTAGATGCTGCACCTGTTGATACTGATGAGGCTGATTACCTCGATAATGAAGCTGTAGAGCCTGAATTTGAAGTGCCAGAGCAGGATGATTCTTTTGATGAAACTCCTGTAGAAGAAGCTACGGTTACATCAGCAGACGAAGATACTGCTGACACCACAAATGTTGCTAAGAGCGAAAATGATGACACTAATGATATTGGTGATATTCAGGATAAGTCAGAGCAGGCTATCTTTAATCCAGATCCACATGATGACAACAGCAAAGATGAAAATGGCGTTGTATCCTGGGCAGTTCCTGATGACGACTTCGATATTGTAGGTAAAGGCAAAGATCCTAGTGCTACAACAGCTTCTGATACTGTTGAAGACACTCCTCAAAATGATGACAATCTATCAGATAATTTAGAAGAGACTATAGAGCAAGCTGATGTCGCAACTGATGCAAATGATGATGCTCTTGAGAGTAAAGAGAATGATTCTCCTGCTGAAAATGTCGAATCTTCAGAGTCTCAAGCAGAAGATGCAAAAGCTTTAGATGATCTGGAGCAAAGATTGAGTGCATCAAAAGCTCAATATGACTCAGGTGCTGATGAGGATATTATGAACATGCTAAGTGGCGGTGTTCATGACGATTTACCTCATGATAACGAAAAAGCCTTCACAGATGATGAGATTGCTTCTATGATGAGTTCAGCAAATGCAGTTGATCCTAAGAGTATCCCTGAGGACGATTTAGCATTGAATGAACCAGTTGAAGATAAATCATCAGCTCCTGATGATACTGAAGATCATTCTTTAGAGAATGTAGCAGATACCATCGGTCCTATTTCTTCACAGAGGGACGATGTAGCAGATGACAACAATTTAGATAATGCTGAAAATACAGATGACTATGAAGGTTTAAATGCGAAACAGCATCAGTACTATGTTGATGAATTAAACTTGGCTAGACTGTATTTTGAGACTGGCGATACAGAAGAAGCTTTAAAGATCATTGATGATGTGAAGGAACACGGAAGCTCAGATCTTAAAGAGGAAGCTTCAAAGATTATAGAAACATATGGCAACTAAAGAACAGTTAATTGGTCTTGATGACAGTAAATTAGTAAATATTAAAGATGATCCTAGACGCATGAGTGTGCTCATGTGTGACAGGGATGCAGCAAAGGCATTACCAGATTTATTCTCAGATGCCTTTGATAAAGGTTTTGAACTGCGTATAGCTTCTGCCTACAGAAGCTTTTATAAGCAGTTTAAAATCTTTGATGACAAGTTCAAAGGAAAAAGACCTGTCTTAGATGCAAATGAAAATCCTATGGATATCAGCTCATTAAGTGATGAGCAGAAGGTTTTAGAAATCATAAGATTTTCATCAATTCCTGGTTTTTCCCGTCACCATTTTGGTACTGATTTTGATATCTATGCTGTAAACCTCTTACCTGAGGGTAAACAGTTAGAACTTACCGCAAGAGAATATCAAAAGGGTAATTACTTCTACAAATTAGGTCAGTATCTTTCTCAAAACCTCAATAAATTCGGTTTTAAACGTCCTTTTAACGGAAAAGGAACTATTGCCTTTGAACCTTGGCATATTTCTTTTTCAAAAAAAGCTGATGAGTGCATAGATGCTTTCCCTGTTGATTTTGCCCTTGAGTATCTGATCTCTTTTAATGAACCATGGGTAAAGTATGCAGTGTCTTATGCTAAAGAACACTATAAGGAGCTTTTAGCTAAATGAGTGAGATTTTAAATACTCTTATCATAGGTTCAGGTCCAGCCGGCTATACTGCTGCCATCTATGCCTGTAGAGCCCAATTAGAGCCTGTTTTAGTCTGTGGCTCTGAGGTCGGTGGACAGCTTACAACCACACCTGAAATTGAAAACTGGCCATCACGTTTTGATGCTCCTGACGGTTTTTCTCTCATGCAGGATATGTCAAAGCATGCAGAAAAACTCGGCACAAAGTTTATTTATGATGAAGTTGTAAAAACTGACTTTTCAAAAAATGTAAAAGAAGTTTATCTCTCATCAGGTACAGTTTTAAAAGCAAAAACAGTGATCATTGCAACCGGCGCTAAAGCAAGATATTTAGGGTTAGAGTCTGAGACTAAATATAAGGGCAAGGGCGTATCTGCCTGTGCAACCTGTGATGGCTTTTTCTTTAGAGGTAAAGAAGTTGCTGTTGTAGGTGGAGGATCAGCTGCTTTCATTGAAGCTTTGTATTTAGCTAACCTGTGCTCAAAAGTTTATTTAATTCACAGAAGAGCAGAGTTTAGAGCAGAGAAAGTTCTAGTCGACAGATTAAGAAAACTCGAGATTGAAGGTAAGGTTGAGTTTGTCTTAAATGCCAACATCAAAGAGATCTTAGGCGATGGTAATCTTGTAAATGGGGTTAAGGTTCAGGTTAATGGAGAGAATAGAGATATTGCTCTTTCAGGAGTCTTCATGGCTATAGGTCATGAACCTTCAACTAAGCCATTTGCAGGACAGATTGAACTTTATGATGACGGTACTGTAAAAACTGGTTTTACCTCAGAGACCTCAACCTCAGTTGCTGGTGTCTTTGCTGCAGGTGACTGTGCCGACAGAATTTATCGTCAGGCCATTACCTCAGCAGGACAGGGGTGTAAGGCAGCCTTAGATGCAGAGAAATATCTGCAGAGTAAACTATGATCCAAGATTTATTCCCACATCAGTTTTATAACGAGTTCTCTTTAAAAAGAGATTCTCAAGATAATGATGAAGTCTTCGTCTTTGACGGTAATAATGTATTAGTATCTGGTGATGGAGAGAACTCTCCATTATCTTTACCCAAAGCATCATCATTCAATCAGAACGAACTTACCTATCTTTTTAAGATTGATGATAGAGCTTATTTTCTATATACAGGTGAGAATTGTCCATATCTTGATGGTTTTTCTTATATGACCAAAAGAGTCTTACGCTCAGACAATCCTCGTACTGTATGCTTTGCAGGCTTTACTGCTTATCAGTTATTCCAATGGTACAGGTCTAATAAGTTCTGCGGCTTCTGTGGCTGTAGAACAGAGCACTCTAAAACAGAGCGAGCTTTAGTATGTCCTCATTGTGGTAACACGATCTATCCTAAGATTGCTCCTGCGGTAATTGTTGCTGTAACTGATGGCGATAACATCGTAGTTACTCAATATAAAGATAGACCATACAGAGGTGTAGCTTTGATTGCAGGTTTTTGTGAAATAGGAGAAACTCCAGAGCAGACTTGTGCTCGTGAGGTTGCAGAGGAAGTCGGCCTTAAGATTAAAAACCTGAGGTACTATGGCTCTCAACCATGGGGAATTGATAGTAATCTGCTGCTAGGATATGTAGCTGAAGTTGACGGCTCACGTACGATTGTGCGTGATGAGAATGAATTAGCTCAAGCTTTATGGAAAAAACGCGAGGAGCTTGAAATTGCTGATCCCGTAATTTCTCTTACTAAGACCATGATTAAAGCCTTTAAAGAGCACGTCTTCTAATCAATTTTAGTTTGTCTGTAAAGAAAATTAGGCTCTAAAAGCCTAACTTCATATCTTATCTGAACAGATCGTTTAAAGTCTTAACATAAACCTCATGAAGCTTGTCTAATGAATCTAATTCAACAGATTCATTTACTTTATGAATTAAGTTTGATACAGGTCCAAATTCAACTACTTTAGTGCCTAATGGAGCTACAAAGCGACCATCTGAGGTGCCACCTGCTGTAGATAACAAAGCTTTGTTACCTGTAACTTCAACTATTGATTTTTCAAGAGAATCTAAAAGTTCACCGCCTTTAGTAATAAATGGTTCACCGTTTAGAACATATCTAATCTCACAGTTAAGCTCTAACTCTCTTATGATTTTTTCTACCTCAATTGAGATCTTGTCTTTTGATAAGGCATCATTAAATCTCCAGTTGCACATAATATAGCAACTGCCAGGTACTACGTTTTCAGCACCGGTACCGCACTTAATGTTGGTTACCTGAAAAGAGCTTGGAGGAAAGAACTTAGAACCTTCATCCCACTTTTTAGAGAATAATCGTGAGATTAAAACTCCAGCATGATGAGCAGCATTATCGCATCTGTCAGGATAGGCTACATGCCCCTGAATTCCGTTTACAGTGATATGAGCGGTAAGCGAACCGCGTCTGCCGTTTTTAATGGTGTCGCCAAAAGTATTAGAGCAAGATGGCTCGCCTACAAGGCAGTAATCAGGAATGAGGTTCTTCTTTTTTAGGTACTCAACTACAAAAGGAGTTCCACCTTTAGCATCACCTTCTTCGTTAGAGGTCAAAAGAATACCTACAGTGCCTTTGTGATGAGGATTGTGTTCTACAAAGCTTACTAGAGCTTCGGTCATAGCAGCATCAGATCCTTTCATGTCCTGTGATCCTCTGCCATGTAAAACACCTTTATCATCTATTAAAGCTTCAAATGGAGGCACTGCCCAGGCACTTTCATCACCAGGACTTACGACATCTGTGTGACCTAAAAATAAAAAGAAAGGGGAACCTTCACCATGGAGAGCTAAAAGATTTTCAGTGCTACTGTCTTTTAAAGTTAAGCACTTGAAGTTAACATTCTCAAGTCTTGCTCTTACTAAATCCTGACAACCAAGATCGTTTGGAGTAATTGAAGGCTTTTGAATTAAAGAGACCGCCAAAGTGGCGGTCTTAGATAATAGTTTAGTCATCTTCAGTTGGATACTGTAAGAAAAGTTTACGTTCTAGTCTTAAGAATTTATAAGCAGTAGCACTCTTCTCTTCAACGTTGAGTGCATCAAACCTGCCATAACGTACATCTGTAAGCAGAGCAATGTCGTCATCAGTCAGAGTTTTTGAAGCCTCTAAATACTGACATAAGAACTGATTTGCTAAAAGTTCATCCCAAGGATATACAGTAGAGATTGAACGTAAGGTAAACATTGATAACATATCTACACTTACAATACATTTTTTCTCTAAGGTCTTTAAGAAATCTTTATAGTTCAGAGAATTGCCTGCAAAATCATAAAAATCTGTAGTAGGACCAATAGCTCCATTCTCATAGCTGATTGAAGCTTTTCCGTCTTCATGAACTCTTAAGAATTCAGGTTTTACTTCACTGTCTTTAGTGTAGTCGCAGATTAGCTTGCGCATCTTATCTGAGCATAAGATTAAAGGCTTTTTGCTCATTAAAGAGAGTATTTCTACAACGTTTGCCATGCCGTTCTTCTCTTCAGAATCTTCAACCTTGACGCAAAGTGTAGCAAATACCTCTTTTACAGGAGGTCTAATAACTTTATGTGCATCTGGTGGGCATTCTGGGTGGTAACGTTCTGGCATTGACATATAGCAAAACTCCTTTTAATTAAATTCAATGTCAAAAGTTTAACATTATTTGCAAATTTTCGCTATTTTTGAGGATAAAAGTTCGGTCAACAGCATTTACTTCCAAGTGATTATAAAAGTCTGCACTAGATAATTACAAAGTAACCACGTTTAATGTAATAAACGTAATGATAAGTTTCGTCGCAATTGCATGCAGTTTATTTGCTAGAATTAAGCCTCTAGAGTAGCAAACTCAAAACAAACTTTATGTGTTTTCATTGAATTGAAAGGTATTCATAAATGTTAATGACTCAATATATGTCGCTTTTAATGGCCAATTCTCCATATAACTTGATTTTCTTCATGGTAGTGCCAATGGTAATAGCAGAGACTATTGCTATTACTGAAATAGTTCTTCTCTTTAGCTCAAAACCATTACTAAAAGTGCATAGTTTAAATTCTATCTGCACTTTTATCTCAGGCATTGTGATGCTTGTTTTAGTTTTTTTATTTATAAAAGAGTTGGTTCTTCCTGCAAATGAACAAAATCTTTGGAAAGGCTGGATAGATTATGCTTCAGCTCTTTTATTTATGGTAGCTGTGGTTCCTTTAGTGTTAATGTCTTTACTGCAGGTAAATCTGATTTTTAGAAAAGCAAACAAGCGTACTAAGATGGCTGTAAAGATCGTGCTTTTGAGCATTTATCTTGTAACCTCACATGCTGCCATGGTCTTTGGTATGCTAGATCCTGCCTTAGGCATGACTGATACACCAAAAGTAATAGAAACTTTAAATATGCGCCATATGTCGATGAATATGGAACATGACTCAATGAGCATGAATTCAATGCCTCATGATTTATCAAAATCTGATGAAATGATGAATTGTCATGATATGAGTAAATAACAGGTAATCCATCAACTCATTTAAAAGATAAGTTTCAAATAAAATCCTAGGTAGGTAATAACGCAGATTTTGTAAGTTTTTTATGACATAGCAATCTGCGAACATCAAAAGT